>Ga0315273_10000176_pt1 | contig 60094 bp, 57 predicted proteins | sample YL17G02_0_MG_FD_205753 | JGI IMG/M metagenome (GOLD analysis project Ga0315273, IMG submission 205753) | Sediment microbial communities from Yellowstone Lake, YNP, Wyoming, USA - YL17G02_0 | ecosystem: Environmental > Aquatic > Freshwater > Lake > Sediment | place: USA: Wyoming | collected... | reverse complement strand
GCCGGATGAATGACGGCGGACGCCCCGTGAAGACGAAGAGGCGGTTTCCATGGCTCACGCCGGCGGCCGGGGCGATCGGCGTTGCGAGCTTCCTCTCCGATGTCGGTCACGAGGTCCCCACGTCGCTGCTACCGAGTCTGCTCACCGTGACGCTCGGCGCCCCGGCGGCGGCCCTCGGGTTGATCGAAGGAATCGCCGACGGCATCGCCGGCGTCGCCAAGCTGGCTGGCGGCGCGCTGGCCGATGACCCCCACCGGCGTCGGAACACGGCGATCGGTGGATACACGACCACAGCGGTGCTCTCGAGCGCGATCGGGCTTGCCACCACTCCGCTGCAGGTCGGGATCCTGCGGGCTGGTGCATGGGCGGCACGCGGGATCCGCGGTCCATCCCGCAACGCCTTGCTGGCGGATCTGGTCGAGCCGGGAGCGTACGGAAAGGCCTACGGGTTCGAACGTGCGATGGACAACTTCGGCGCCATCGTCGGTCCCCTACTCGCTCTGCTGCTCATCTCGCTCGTTGGGGTGCGCCAGGCGATCTTGTGGTCGATCGTTCCCGGTCTGTTGGCGGCTGCGGCCATCTATTACGCCGCGCGCCATGTCGCCCGACCAACGACCCGGGAGCGTCGCCCGATCCGGTTGCAGGTGCGCCCCGTGCTGAAGGGAAGACTTGGCCGGCTCTTCATCGGGATGGGGGCCTTCGAGTTCGGCAACGCGGCCGCGACGCTGATGATCCTTCGGGCGACCGAGCTGTTGACGCCCTCTCGCGGCGAGCACGCGGCAGCACAGATCGCGCTGCTGCTGTACGTCGGCTACAACGCCGCAGGAACGTTGTCGAGTCTGCCGGGTGGACACCTCAGCGATCGTCGAAGCGCGACCCATTCGCTCGTCATCGGTGCGGCCGCTTTCCTCGGCGCGTACCTCATCTTCGCCTCGTCGGGTCCAAGCGTCCTGGTCCTGCTCGCGGCCTTCGTGCTAGCCGGAGTGGGAATCGGGTTCGCCGAAACTGCGGAGGCCGCGGCTGTCGCATCGATGGCGGATGAATCGGTCCGCGGCTCGGCGTTCGGGTTGCTCGCAGGCGCCCAGAGCCTCGGCAACTTCGCCGCGAGCGCCGTCGCCGGGATCCTCTGGACTGCCGTGTCCCCGACCGCGGCCTTCCTCTGGCTCTCCGCATGGATGCTGATCGCGTGCATCGCCTTCCTCACGATGCCGCGAGTGCCGGGGGGACAGCGCGAGGCATGACGCTGCCCTGTCTGGCAAGCACCGAACGACGCCCATCCGCCATCGCGGACAACAGGGATGACGACAACTGCCGCACGCTTCGCTCGGCGATGAGGTGCCATGGTTTGCGACCAAGGAAACGGCACTCTGGCCGTCGTCCAGCTCGCGCCTACGGATCAAGGCCATCCGCCGCCGAAGGAAGCCCTGAGGGGATTCCCGACGACCTAGCCAACGGGGGAGCGGATCTCTCGTTCAAAGGAACTGCCGGTGCGAGGGCGACTGGATGACGGCGAGAGACGCGGATATCAGGAGTGCCATCCGAGCTTCTTGGTCGTCGATCTGTTGGAGCGTGGTTGCAGGCGTGGCCGCGATCACGGTAGGGCTCGCGGCCAACACACTGTCCCTCCTCGCCTATGGTCTCGATGGCCTCGTCGATTCCATCGCATCAGGCGTGATCCTTCTCGACCTGAAAGTGGAGGTCCATGGCGGCCATCCACCCGCCCACCGGCGGGCTGAGCGCACCGTGGGCCTGGCTCTGGTGCTGATCGGAGCCGTCGTCTCCGTTCAATCGGTACGAGGCTTACGATCAGGCGACGGCCCCGATCCCTCGTCCTTCGGGATCGCCATCGCCTTCGCATCCATGGTTGTCCTTCCTCCGCTCGCTGTCTGGAAGATCCGGGTAGGCCGACGTCTGAACAGCACGGCGCTGCAGGGTGACGGCATCCTGACTGCCGCAGGTTCAGCGCTCGCCGCCATCACCCTCACGGGAATGCTGCTCGATAGGAAGCTCGGCTGGTGGTGGGCTGATCCCGCCGCAGCCATGGTGATAGGCGCGTTCCTCATCGTTGCCGGGATCCTCATCCTGTGGGATCGCGGGGCCCACGCACGCACTTGACGGACGTTGCTGGACGCCGTACTGCGACGACGGGTTCAATCCACCGTGTCAGACCGACTCGGTAGTGTTCTCGCCCGTGAAGCAAACCCGTTTCCCGACGGCCGGCCCAGCGCCCGTCCGCCCGGCGATCGTCGGGAGCGTGGGGGCGATCAAGTTGTAGCCTGCGGCGTCCAACGCACCGAGCGCGAGAGGGATCGGGTAGGCGGCTCGCACCCGCAGCTCGGTGTTCACGCGTCTACGGTCACACGGCCTGCCCATCGGCGCAACCAACAGGTGTGCGCCGCAGTTCGGAACCTCGTGGGGCGTGATCATTGCTGTTCGCGCGGGTGAGCGGGCGTGGCTCGGATCTCGCCGGACAGGTTGCACGCGGCCGAGAGGGTGTTGGTGATCGTGCCGTACTGGAGGATGTTCCGATGGAACAACTCAACCCGGTGCGACGGCTCGTCGGTCTCCAGCGTCAGGACGTATCGAGCTCGCGTGATCCGAGCAGGCGGTTCCTCCCGCGTCAGCTCGACGCTCACGTCAGCGCCTCTGTAGTCGAACGGCAGCATCCCTGAGAAACGCTCGACGTTCTTCAAGATGCATGCTGCGAGCGCCGCGGCGAGCAGATCCGCCGGCCCTGGGAGATCCGAACCCGGCGCGGCAGCCCCATCGAACGCGATCCGGTTCGCGCCGATCGTCAGTTCAGCATCTCCGCCTGGGGAGTTCCGGCCTTCCGCTACGTACCGACCGGATGTGCTCGGGCGATCGTCGCTCAGTTCGTATTCAGACATGGTGACCCCTTTCGGATGGTGTCTCGAGCTGGATGGGTCATAGCGCGAAGCTCACCACCTTGTATGCCGTCGCAGCGACGATCAGCAGCGCGAACCCTTGCTTCAAGCGCGCTCCCGGGACGTACAGGCTCGACGTTCGGGCGCCGGCGAAGGACCCGACCGCACCGGCGATCAGGAGCGCCACGGTGAGCGAGGGGTACCAGATCGCGGTCGAGAGATGCGGGATCAGCGCCGAGAACGACGGCAGCGTGACGGCGAACGCGTTGATCCCGGCGGCGTGCTTGGTCTCGAAGCCCACGAGGATCAGCGTCGGCATCAACAAGAACCCGGGTCCGACGCCGAGCAGCCCGCTCAGCACCGAGATCGGCGCCGCGAGGATCAACGCGAGCCGGAAGTTCTCGTTCCCGGGGCGTTGCTGCACCGGACGGAACAGCCGGTAGGCGAGGTAGGCGACCGACAACAGGTAGATGCCCCAGATCGCCGAAGTGGGGACGACGTGGGTCATCGCTGCGCCGATCGGCGCGAACGCCGTCGTGACGGCAGCAAGCCCGATCGCCTTGCGCCAGTCGATGAACCCGCTCAGCGCGAATCCGATCGCCGCGACGAGCGCGGTCGCGCCGTTCAGCAAGAGGCTCAGCGGCTGGACCTCGTTCACGAGATCGCTCAGGAAGAAGCTGAGGAAGGGCACCGCCGCGAACGCGACTCCCAGCCCGAGCATGCCCGACAGGTAGCTGAGCACGAGGATCCCGATGACGATGACGATGACCTCCGTGGTGCTCATCGCTCCCCCGCCCCTCCGAAAGCTTCGAGTTCGCCGCACAACGCGTCGAACCCGTGAGGCTCGATCCGGTAGTCGATGCGGCGCCCGTTTCGGCTGCCGCTCACGAGACCCGCCTCACGGAGGATCCGCATGTGGTACGAGAGCAGGTTGGGAGCCATCCCTAGGTCTTCCTGCATCTCGCACAAGCACCGGGTGTCTCCTCGGAGGTGCTCGAGGATCGCCAAGCGAGTGGGGTCGCCGAGAGCAGCGAAGTGGCGCGCGCGATCGACGACCGATCGTTCAAGAATCGTTGAACGGTTCATACCTCGAGTGTCGGGCACAGACCGCAAGCGCGATGGGCCCATCAGGCCCGGTTCGCCCGGGTCTGTCGGGCGACAGGCCGCGTCACTCCTCGGGCAAGAGCCCTTCGAGCTCGGCAACTGCACTTTCGAGGGCTGCTGCGCGCGACGCGCCGCCCGCGATTCGTCGCTCGACGGACATGCCCAGCAGGAAGGCCGCCAACGGCGTCACCTTCCGCTCCACGCGATGCGCCACGTCGCGCGCCACGCCCAGGAGCGACTCGATCTCCCCCTCACTCAGTGAAGGTGTGCCTTGCACGCCCGCGAGCTGGTCCAACCATGAATCCGACATCTCTCCTGCTCCCATCTCTCAACGTCCTCGACAGTCCAGACAGAGTCCCTCGACCGTCTCCATCACTCCCGGGTCATCTGGCAACATCGCACGGATCCGATCGAGCATGGCCGACGATGCGATGGGCTCGCCACACCTCCGACACCGAGCCATCGTCGATCGCTTGACGGGCTCCAAGCCCGTGCCCAGCGCCTCGAGATCCGCGCCCCGCTCCACGTCGATCACGTCCTCCGGACAGATAGCGACGCAGTGCCCGCATGCGACGCACCGGTCGCGATCGAGATCTAGGGTTGCCGCCACAGGACCTTCGTCGAAGCGGAAGGCCTCGGTCGGGCACACCTTCGCGCACAAGCCGCACATCGTGCACCCGTCGGCCCGGACCGAGACCACCCCTAGTGGACTCCCGGCAGAGCGAAGCACTCCGACACCGCCAGCCATGACCGACGCGGTTGCGGCCGGCTCGCGCAGCTGCACCGGACCGCCGGATCCCTCGCGGGGCGCCAGGACCTCGAGCCCGCGACCACCGACGACGGTTTCCTCATCATCCTCGGGGAACAGAACCATGACGCGATCGTCTGAGTGCTCGACCCCGATCGCCTCGAGCGCATCACGAGCGAAGGCAACGCGCGGCTCCACCCGCTCAGGCGCTCGAGCGCCGCACGCAGCGCCGCAGCCGCGGAAGGCCACCGCTGGGGCTCCCGCCTGCAGTGCCTGCAACGCCCATCCTGGGGTCACGATCGACAGGCACGGAACCTCGAGCGACACCCAGTCCCCCGAGAGGCGCTCGGGCGGCACCGGTGGCGCGCCGCGGCATGCGACGAGGAGTCGCACGCCGGGTCGCGAGGCAACGAGGGCATCGATCTGGGCCTCGAACCCCACCAGGTCCGCGCCGGGCAGGCGGACAGCGCCGTCGACAGGACATGCCGTGACGCAGGCTGCGCACCCGATGCACCGGTCCTTGGCGACCCGCGGGATGCGTCCCGCCGGTTCGATGGCATCCACAGGGCAGGCGTCGACGCACAAGCCGCACACGGCGGTCCCCGGGCACGCTCCCTGACCTACGACGGCGACGGGCTGGTAGCTCGTGCGTGCCATCGACAGCAGGGATCGCCGCGAGATGTGGCCGGCAGGGAGCGCGAGGCGGAACGCGTCGGCAGAACTCGTCGGCAGCGCCGAGAGGCGCGCGGCCGCGGCGTGGAGGACCCCCGCGGCGCGGCCGAGCGCACCCGCCTCGTCCCCGATCTCCGCAGCGCGGATCGTGTCGACTCGGAGGGCGCCGACACCCGTGTCGAGTCCGGCGCGACGAGCACGAGCGCGGACCTCATCGGACGATGGGCCGTCGGGGCAGACAGCCATAACGACACGCCCGTCGGCGGCGCCTGCGACAAGGCTACCGAGCGCGTCTTCGTCGCCGCAGAGGTCATCCACGAGCACGACGTCGTCGCCGTGACGTTCGACCGCGGCCTGCAACCCCTCAGGGTCCAGCCCGTGGGCGTCCAGGCGAGCACAGACCGCGACCCGTACCGTCAAGTCCACCTCAGCCTGACGCCGGCGCCGCAGCCAGCGCGTCGATGATGACCAAATCGTCGGCGGTCACAGCCCTGACGACCTCGGCAGCCTCGGAGTAGACACTCTCGGGCATCACCCGCGCCAGCTTCCCGGCGAAGTCGGGTAGCCAGCGGACCAGATGGTCGACGAGGAACGCCTGCCGTTCTGCACGCCAGCGTGCGGCGTCGACGTCGGTTTCCGCATCACCCTCCTGGTGACAGAGGTACGCGCAGAACTCCAGCTCAACGGCGAGGTGATCGGGAAGCTCGCCCTTCGATGCGAGCTGGATCCCCGCCCGTCGGTACCGAACCTCCACGGCCGCGCTGACGGTCGCGATGTCGTACTCGGAGACCTGGGCATAGGAGGACTCGAAAGGCTGCACCGTGAGATCCCGCGAGCCCGAGAGGAACAGGCCCGTGTACTGCGTCCGCATCCGATCGACATCGTCATCCTCGAGCGCCCCCAAACGACGCACCAGGGCCGTCCACGCGCGATGCCCGGTCATCCCCTCGAGCGGCCCGGCGACCCGCTCGAGTTCGGGCGCCGCGGCTACGAGCGTCGCGAGCCGGTCCGGTTCGGGAGGGAGGAAGAAGGAGCCCAGTACCCGATAGACCGCGTGCTGGGCTGCAGGGACGCCCGACAGGTGATCGCCCTCGGATCGCACGCTCATCCGTCACGCGCCCCGCGATCGGGCAGCAGTTCGTAGACGAGCGCCGCCGAGAACACCAGCACGACGCCGAGGATGAAGATCACGGGCGCGAACGGGAGCCGGGGGTCGCTGTATCGCACTTCCGTGGGGATCCCCAACGGAGCCGCGAGGAAAAGGAACGCCGTCGCTTGCAGTACGAATCCGACGACAACCATGGTCACCACGATCGCCCTGCGCATCACCCTGCCTCCTTCCGCTCGGCCGTTTCAGGCTGCGGGTGCTCGACGATCGGGAAGTACCTCGTGAACAGCATGTACGCGAGGACGCCGAGCGAGATCAAGCCGACGACCAGGGCGAACTCGGTCCACGCCGGCGTGTAGGAACCCTCGTCGTACGGCAGGAGCGTCCCCTTGGTCTGGGACGGCACCACGATCAGGTACCGCTTGCCGATCGCCCCCAGGTTGACGAGTGCCCCCGACACCACGACGGGCCACACGGAGCTACGAAGCCTCGGGAGAGCGGCCCGGAAGATCAACAGGGCGAGCGCGATGATGAAGCTGCCGACCGCACCCCAGTAGATGAGCGCGTAGTCGCCGAACAACAGCTCGCTCATGACGTCGCGCTCCCGGGAACTCCCCGTGTAGAGGTTCGTGAGGAGCTCGACAACGACGAGGTAGAGGTAGGTGAGCAGCAGGATCGTGAGAGCGGTCGAGAGCCACTTGAAGATCTCGACGCCGAGCTCCTCTTCTCGGTGCTGCCAGCGCCGCACGGCCGCGACGATGATCGCCAGCATCCCCAGCCCCGAGACGCCCGCAAGGATCACGAACGCCGGCGCCTGGAGCGCGCTGAACCATCCGGGCCGACCCACCTGAAGCCCGAACACGAAACCGAGCGTTGAGTGAGCGGTGATGAGCAGCGGAACGATCGCGATCGCGAGCCAGAACGTCGCCCGGTCGTGTCGTTCACGCTCGGCGGGGGTGTCCCGGTACCCGGCGGCCCAGAAGCGGTAGAAGCCGCGGTGACGCTCGGCCGTCTGCTCGGTGAGCCAGGCGTCGCGGCGCCCGTCGAGATAGAGGTAGACGAGACTCGCGAACAGGTAGCCGGAGATCACGAGCGTGAAGGTGCCGAAGAACGGAGACTGCGGCCGCGCGTAGCGGAACAGGTTGATGATCCCCCGAAGGGGCTGCCCCAAGTCGGCGATGATTGCCAGGCCGGCGAGGACCAGGGCGACCACCGTCAGGAGTTCCGCCATACGCGAGATCGGGCGCAGCCGTTCGATGCGCGCCAGACGGATGAGTGCTGCCGTGCTGATGCCGGCGAAGCTCAGGCCGACGAAGTACACCACGAAGGTGATGTAGAGCCCCCACGTCGCACCGCCCATCGGGCCGATGTTCCGCAGGCCGGTGACGGCCATCCCCTCGGACAGCTCATTGGCATACGCGTAGATCCCGAGAAGCACGAGGGCGACGAGGATCGCCACGGTCACGTACCACCCTGTCGAGGACCGTCTGGTCTGTCGTGGGATCGTCACGTTCTGCGTCGCCATGTCAGACCCTCACTTCCGGTGCATCGACCTGTCGGGCGTCCTGCGCCGGAGGTGCGCCGCCGACGTAATGGACCCGCGGCTCCGTTCCCGCCTCCTCCAGCAGCGTGAAGCTCTCTCGCTGCCGCAGCGCCTTAGCGGGCACACTGTCCGGGTCGTCGAGATCGCCGAACATCAAGGCCCTGACGGGGCAGGTCTGCGCGCACGCCGGGTCAAGGCCCTCCTCCACCCTGTGCACGCAGAACGTGCACTTCTCCATGACACCTTGCGCGTGTCCCCCGCCGGCGATCTTGCGCTGCTCGGGCCCGTACGCCTCGTCGAGCGCGGGGTTGCGGTACGGCGGGATGCTGCCGTCCCCGGCGGTCGTGATGACCGGGTCGTTCCAGTCCAGGTACTGGGCCTCCTCCGGGTCCTTCCAGTTGAACGAGTTCACCCCGTACGGGCATGCGACCTCGCAGTACCGACACCCGATGCAGCGATCCCAGTCGGTGGCCACGATCCCGTCCTCGCGCTTGTACCTCGCCCCCACCGGGCAAACCTTGACGCACGGGGCGTTGTCACAGTGCATGCACGGGCGAGGCAGGAACGAGATCCGCGAGGCCGGGTACTCGCCCTGCTCGAACCGGAACACGTACATGAAGAAGCTGCTCTCCGGCGTCGCGTTCTCGACCTTGCAGGCCTCCATGCATGCCCGACAGCCCATGCAGCGGTCGAGGTCGATCACCATCCCGTAGCGAGTCATCGTTCGATCACCCCTCGTCCGCTCGATCGACCCGGACTTTGACCTGGAATGACTGGTCTGCCGTGTTGGCCACGTAGCCCGGACCCGTGAAGAACAGCGTGTTCGGTGACGGCCCCTGATCCTGCGCCTCCGGGTGCGTCCAGAGGCCGAACCCATGGCGCATCGACACTGTGTCCGGACGCAAGGTCTCGGTGAGGTGCACCTGCGTCTTCACCTTGCGCGTATCACCCGTGACGGAGTTCTGGGACTCGACCCAGACCCAGTCCTTGTCCTGCAGACCCCGTGCTTCGGCGGTCTTCGTGTTCATGTCGAGCTGCTGGCCGCCGGTGAGCTCTTTGAGCAGCGGCACGAAGCTGGTGCGTCCCTGCTTGTGCTCGACGAGCTTGTGGCTGATCAGGTAGAGGTCGTACTCCGGCGGCGAGTCGTCCATCGTGAGTCCCCGCCACGTCGGGAGCGGCGTGTAGTCGCGCCAGAAGATCTCGTCGGCTCCCTTGTCCTGCATCGTGTGCTGGTAGCGAAGAAGCGATTCCCCGTAGAAGCGGTGGAGCACGCCGGCGAAGGGCGGCGACACTGCGTAGCCGTACCGCTCTTCGGCGGGGATCGGCCCCTTCACGTAGGTGCTGCTCTTCTTCTCGAAGTACTCGATTCCCTCGGGGATGCCCTCGTGCCCCTTCGCATACGCGTCGAGGATCTGACGGGCAGTGGGCTTGCGATCCGTCGGGATCGCGTGCTTCCCCTCGAGCTCGAACTGCTCGTTGATGTAGTGGATGAAACCTCCGTCGCCCAGAAGCAAGCCGAGCCGATCGAACAGGTCGACGTAGATGTCGAACTCCCCGCGCGACTCGAACAGCGGATCCATCGGCGGGGTCCTGATGGTGACGGCGTCGATGTAGGTATCTGAGCCCGAGTTCGGCCCCTCGTACTTCTCGACGGTCGCCGCGGGGAGCACCACGTCGGCGAACAGGTCGGCCGTCTCCGACATCCACGGGCTCAAGACGACCGTGAACTTCAGCTTCGAGAACGCCTCCTTGATGGTCTCGGTGTTCGGGAACGAGACCACAGGGTTGGCCATGTGCAGGATCATTACCTCGGGGAGCGTCTCCACGTCGAAGGCGGCGGGGTCGTTCATCACCGTGGCCGCCACAGCCGTGCTGCCGCTGTTGATCGGGTAGTACTTGCTCGAGGACAGCGTGAACCCGTAGGGGCCGTCGCCGATCTCGACCGCGTCCCACTCGTAGTACTTGTCGTCGATCTCCCACTTCGTGGTGGACAGCGTGCCGCCGACGGCGCCGAGCGCTCCCAGCATCATCAGCATCTGGGCCAACGCCCGGGTGGCCTGGAACCCCATCTCCTGCTGCATGGCGTGGTAGGCCATAACGCCCACTGGCCGATACGGGAGTGACTTCCCTTCCACGACGATCGTGCTGCCGATCGATGCCGCAGCACCCATCTCGCGCGCCGTGTTGCGGATGTCGTCGGCAGGGATGCCACAGATGTCGGCCGCCCACTCCGGTGTGCGGTCGGCGATGTGCTGCTTGAACGCTTCGAAGGCCGTGTGCACCTTGGCGCCCGCCACCTTGTAGGTCCCTTCGAGCGCCGGCGCGGCCCCAGCGCTGCTCCCGGCCGGCACAGCCGTCTCGCTCCGTTCGTCCCATACGAGCGGCGTGTCGCCATCACGGATGAAGAAGCCGTCGTCACCCACGAGGTAGGGAGCGTTCGTGTACGTGACGAGGTAGTCGCGATCAATCGTCCCGTCTTCGACGAGAACACTGGTCATCGCCTGTGCGAGCGCGAGATCGGTGCCGGGCCGGATCGGCAGCCACCCGTCGGCGTACGGGCCCGCCCCCCGGATGCGGGGGTCGACGAACACGATCTTCATCCCTGCGTCGCGAGCCTCGAGCATCTGCCGCGGCCACGTGATCCAGCACAACTGGTTGCCCCCGGAGTTGGTCATGTTCCAGCCCCACGCCAGCACGAACCGCGTGTGCTTGAAGTCGGGGTTCAAGACCCCCTTCAGTCCGATCGTGTACTCCATCGCGCGATAACCGGCATCGGAGCAGAACGATCCGTGACCGAGCTTGGAGCAACCGAGGGTTTCGACGACGGCCTCGTCGTACACGTACTTCGACTTCGAGCGGCCCTTCTGCCAGAGCACGATCGATGGGTCGCGGTCACGAGCCTCCTTGATCGCCGCGGCGGAGATCTCGATCGCCTCGTCCCACGACGCCTGGCGCCACTCCCCGCGCTGGCCCTTCCCGTTCGTCCGCACGAGCGGGGTCTTCACGCGGTTCGGGTCGTAGACGGGCATGATCTGCGACATGCCCTTCGGGCAGAGGGTGCCGAGGTTGCGGGGGTTCGTCGGATCGCCTTCGAACTTGATCACGCGGCCGTTCACGCGGTGGGCGACCATGCCGCACTCCTGCTTGCCGATCCAGCAGGTCGCGGGCACGTAGTCCTCGACCGGTGCGCTCTGCGCCTGCGCGAGGGCGAGGGTCTCACCTGGGCCGGAGAGGAGCCGGGTCGCCGCCATCGCCGCCCCCGTGGCACCGGTCCCCTTCAGGAACGTCCTCCTCGACAGCTTCATGAACCTACCCCCAGTCGTGGATGCTCGTTTGGGGAAAGGGTTTCAGCTGACCTAGGGAGCCGCCATGGCGTTGGCCCCCCTCCTTTAGGGACCTTCAGCCCCTTCAGCCGACCGACCACCGGCGTGCTGGCGGCGCCGTGACGGATGACGTGTTATCGTCTATCGACGATGAACGATGACACCCTCGACGCCGCCTGCTGCCCACCCTCAATGCCGCCCGGCCCACTGCCGGACACGGCCAAGAGCGACCGCGAAGTGGCGCAGATCGCGAAGGCGCTTGCGCACCCGGCCCGCGTGCGGATCCTTCGACTGTTGAACGCGAGCCCATCTTGCTCATGTGGCGAGATCGTCGAGGCGCTCCCGTTGGCACAGGCAACCGTCTCGCAACACCTCAAGGTGCTGAAAGACGCCGGTCTCATCAAGGGAGAGATCGACGGGCCAAGGGTCTGCTACTGCGCGGACCGCGAGCTGATCGACCGCTTCGCCCAGATGGTGCAAACGCTGAGTCAGGCGCCGTTCTTCGATCCGGAGTTCGACCAGGAGATGGAGGTTGTTAGGTGAAGACGATCGAGGTGTTCGACCCCGCGATGTGCTGTTCGACCGGTGTCTGTGGGAACGACGTGGATCCGGCGCTGGTGCGGTTCGCGAGCGATCTGGAGTGGCTCGCAGGCCAAGGGATCTCGGTCAGGCGCTACAACTTGGCCCAGGAGCCGGGAGAGTTCGCGGGGCGTCCTCTCGTCGCCGCCGCGCTCCAGACCAAGGGCGATGCGTCGCTGCCCTTGATCCTCGTCGACGGTGACGCGGTGAGCGAAGGCGAGTTCCCGCCCCGCTCCCGACTTGCCGAGTGGACAGGAGTGCAAGCGCATAGCGAGTCCTCCTACACGGCCGACACGCTGCTCGGCAGCGCCGCCTCTCCTTCTGCGACCCCACTGCCCGTCGTGGAGGCCTGTTGTGGCGGCGGGGCGGCGGGATCCGGCTGCTGCTGATGGGATCCCTCCCTTCCTTCCTCGAGCATCCGACCCGAAGCCTGTTCTTCACGGGCAAGGGCGGGATGGGCAAGACCTCGGTAGCGAGCGCGACCGCTCTGGCACTCGCGCGCCGAGGTGCGCGGGTGCTGCTCGTCTCGACGGACCCGGCCTCGAACCTGGATGAGGTTCTCGGGTGCGATCTGTCGGCGACGCCTCGAGCGGTCCCGGGTGCGCCTGGCCTCCTTGCCGCTAACATCGATCCCCAGCAGGCGGCGGCGGCCTACCGCGACGAGGTTGTCGGCCCGTACCGAGGGATCCTTCCCGCGGAGACCGTGGCCTCGATCGAGGAACAGCTCTCCGGCGCGTGCACGGTTGAGATCGCAGCGTTCGACGCGTTCGCTCGACTCCTCGCCGACCCCGAAGCGACGGCCGATGTAGACCATGTCGTCTTCGATACGGCGCCCACAGGTCACACGCTCCGGCTGCTCAAGCTGCCGGCGGCGTGGACCGGGTTCCTGCAGACCAACATGACAGGCACTTCCTGCATCGGCCCGCTTGCCGGGCTGCAGACGAAGCAGGCCCTGTATGAAGAGAGCCTGGCCGCCCTATCCGATCCCGCGCGAACCACCCTCGTGCTCGTGAGCCGACCCGAAGCGACCGCCCTCCTGGAGTCCGAGCGCACACGCGGCGAGCTCGCGAACGCGGGCATGACGAACCAGGCCCTCGTCCTCAACGGTCTGTTCACGCCGACCGATCCGACAGACTCCACGGCTCGCGCCCTCTACGGCCGCCAGCAAGATGCCCTCGCATCGATCCCGCCGGGGGTCGCTGCGCTGACGCGATCAGAGATACCGCTGTTGGCTCTGTCCCCGATGGGGATCGACGGACTGGCCCGCGTCTTCGACCGCACCGATCCGGTCTCAGTTAACGCATCGTCCTTCATCGACACAGACGCGATGCTCGGCACCGAGTCGCTCGCACGCCTCGTGGACGACATCGCGGAGAGCGGCCGGGGAGTGATCATGACGATGGGCAAGGGAGGCGTCGGCAAGACGACCCTGGCCGCCGCGATCGCCACCTCGTTGGCCGCCAGAGGGAAGCGTGTCCACCTGTCGACGACCGACCCAGCTGCACACGTACACACCACGATCCGGGAGGACCTGGCGGGGCTCGAGGTTTCGCGCATCGACCCGGCAGCGGAAACCATCGCCTACACCGAGGAGGTCATGGCGGCGGCGGGTGCCGATCTCGACGAGGCCGGGCGCGCGCTCCTGGAAGAAGACCTCCGCTCCCCCTGCACCGAAGAGATCGCGGTGTTCCGCGCGTTCGCACGCACCGTCGCCGAGGGCCAGGAGGGATTCGTCGTGCTGGACACCGCCCCTACCGGGCATACCCTGTTACTACTCGACGCCGCCCAGGCGTACCACCGGGAGGTCGAGCGCACCCACAGCGATCTGCCCGAGGCGGTCCGAACCCTCCTTCCACGACTCCGTGACCCTGACTTCACGCGCATCCTTGTCGTCACCCTCGCTGAGGCCACACCGATGCATGAGGCGGCCGGGCTCGCCTCGGAACTTCGACGAGCCGGTATCGAACCGCACGCCTGGATCGTGAACCAGAGCTTCGCGTCGACCGACACCACCGACACGCTGCTGGCGTCGCGAGCTGCTGCCGAGATCCCGTTCATCCGCGAGGTCGTCGACGGCCTGGCTGCTCGCACCGTGCTCGTGCCCTGGCAGGTGGAAGCACCGACGGGGACCGAGGCGCTCCAGGCGCTCGTCGGATCTGGCGAGGCGGTCCGGTAGTTCGATCGAGCGAACCGATACTTCAGAGCGATGGTCAAGGTGCGGTGACCGTGAGAGCCCGCGCGACCGCGCACAGCGCTTCGGGCACCACTCGGTAGTACACGCATTTCGCCGTTGCGGGCACGTCACCGTCGGTGACCGGCGCCGACACTCGTTCGATCAGACCTGCCCGCAGGAGCTTGGTCAGGTGGTAGCTGATCGTGGGTTGCGAGAGTCCGAGCGGCTCCGTGAGTTCGCACTCGCATGCGGCGCCTGCTGGTCGAGCCGCGATGACGCTGATCAGTCGAAGCCGCGAGGGGTCGGCGATGGCCTTCAAGTACCCGGCGAACCGCGCTGCCTGATCCTCGGTGAGCTCGACGCCGGCGACCGGTGAACAGCACGCATCGCCGTCCGCGAGGACGCCCGTGAAGCCGTCCGCGTCGCCCATCATCGCCGCCTCGTGTGATCGTTCGTCTGCATCTTCGCTGAGCACCAACTTGAGGTACCGGTCCGTCAGACCCTCGGATCGGAGGACCTCGCGTCGCATGTGGCGTCGTGAGGGCGTATGCCGCGAGAGGCGGTTGACGTCGGGTAACAACCTCAACGATACTTGCCTCAATGAGCACTGAGGTACGAGACGGGCTAGACATGAAGCGACGGGTGACCATCTACGCTGCGCTCGCCGACCCGCATCGGCTCGGCATCGTGGATCGCCTCTCCCTTTCGGACCTGACGCCCTCCGAGCTTGCCCTCGATCTTGGGATCGGCTCCAACCTCCTCGCGCACCACCTCCGGATCCTCGAAGATGCCGGGCTCGTGCAGCGGCTCCCTTCGAGCGGAGACGGGCGCCGCCGATACCTACGGCTGGCGTGGCCGACGTTCGAGGCCGTGCCAGCACCTGGCCCAGCCGTCGCCGCCGACGGCATCTTGTTCGTGTGCACGGGGAACTCGGCCCGTTCCCAGCTCGCGGCCGCGCTGTGGAACCGCGTGAGCGACGTTCACGCCGAGAGCGCCGGCACGCATCCGGCGGACAGAGTGCATCCCCTCGCGGTTCGCGCCGGGAAGCGCGCAGGCCTGGATCTCGCCAACGCTCATCCACGCTCGCTCGACGAGGTGATCGCCCGGCCGGACCTCGTCGTGACCGTGTGCGATCGCGCGCACGAAGAACTCGAGCGCTCTGGGATACAAGGTCGCACCCTGCACTGGTCTGTTCCCGATCCCGTCGATGCCGGCTCGCCCGCCGCCTTCGACGATTCGCTCCGCGACCTGGAGCTCCGTGTCTCGACGCTCGCACCCCACGTCGTCTCGGCTCCTCGCCGCAAACCTCGGAGACGGACCCGCCCATGACCGCGTCTCGCCTCGTGATCATCGGAGGAAGCGACGCCGGGATCAGCGCGGCCTTGCGCGCCCGGGAGCTCGACCCCGTCGTCGACGTCACGGTGCTCGTCGCGGACGCCTACCCGAACTTCTCGATCTGCGGGCTCCCATACTTACTCGGAGGCGACGTGTCGGACTGGCGTTCACTGGCCCACCGAGGCGTGGAGGAGCTGCGCGCGACCGGCATGGAACTGCTGCTCGAACACACCGCCCGCTCGCTCGAGCCGGACGCGAAGACGGTGGCCGTGACCGACGCAGCCGGACGGATGATGGAGTTGGCGTACGACCGCTTGATCGTCGCGACCGGTGCCACCCCCCTCCTGCCGCCGATCGAGGGCCTCCACCTTCCTGGGGTGCACGTACTCCACACGATGCAAGACGCCTTCTCGATCCAGCAGATGCACGAGGAGCGCGGCGCCGAGTCCGTTCTCGTCGTCGGCGCCGGTTACATCGGACTCGAGATGGTCGAGGCGTTCGCCTCGCGCGGACTGACAGTCACCGTCGTCGAACAGCTCGAGGAGATCCTCCCCACGGTCGATCCCGAACTGGGCGGCCTGCTCCGCAAGGAGATCGCCAATCACGGCGTCGACGTCGTCACCGGCGCGCGCGTGGAGTCCATCCAGCAGAAGGACCGAGCGCTGGTCGTCCGCGGGACGTCCGGGCTCGAACGGACGGTCGATGTCGTGCTCGTCGTGGTCGGCGTCAAGCCCGATACCGAGCTCGCCTCGGGTGCGGGCGCCAAGCTTGGCACCAAGGGAGCGATCGAAGTCGACAGGCAGATGCGGACGAGCCTCCCCGACGTCTTCGCGGCGGGCGACTGCGCCGAGACGTACCACCAGATCCTGCGCGGCTCGACCTACCTTCCCCTCGGCACGACGGCGCATAAGCAAGGCAGGACCGCCGGCGAGAACGCCGTCGGTGGCTCGAGGGTCTTCGAGGGTTCCCTGGGTACGCAGGTCGTCAAGGTCTTCGATCTCGCCGCGGCGCGCACCGGGTTCCGGGATGCGGAAGCGGAGGCGGCCGGGTTCGACCCGCTCACCGTCGGCTCCCGCGCCTTCGACCACAAGGCGTACTACCCGAACGCGCACGAGCTCGACATCCGGATCACGGGGGACCGCCTGACGGGGCGTCTCCTCGGCGTGCAGATCTTGGGACACCGGGACGCAGCGGTCGCCAAGAGGATCGACATCCCCGCGGTGGCGCTCTCCACGAAGGCAACCGTCGACCGCTTGAACACGTTCGACCTGAGCTACACGCCCCCGTTCGGGAGCCCGTGGGACGCCATGCAACTCGCAGCCCAGGAATGGACCAGGAAGCGCGATGAAGCGCTCGTCGGCGCATGACCCGACATCGGTTCGAACCTCAAGGGAGGAAATGATCGTGAGTACGAACACGGAGCCGACGAGGCCCATACCGGCTATCCCACCTTCGGTCGAGTCGATCGCAGACCGGCTTTCCGAAGAATTCGACGGTGTCTTCTCCCCCGAGACCGTCCGCCTCGCGGTGGCTGAGTCATGCGAAGCGTACGAGAGCGCGAGGTCGACGGCGTTCGTTCCCCTGTTCGTGGAACGCTTCACGCGTCAACGCCTGGGTGTGCTCGTGCGGACGAAAGGCAAGGTCGCTGCGACCACGCCACTGGTGGTGTTCCTGTGCGTCCACAACGCCGGCCGCTCCCAAATGGCGGCGGCGTGGCTACGACACCTCGGTGGCGAGGGCGTCGAGGTCTTCTCCGGTGGATCCAATCCGGGCAGCGCCGTGAACCCCGCGGCCATCGCCTCGATGGCGGAGGTGGGGATCGACATCACCACCGAGTTCCCGAAGCCGTGGACCGAAGACGTGCTGCGTGCGGCCGATGTGATCGTGACGATGGGCTGCGGTGACGCATGCCCCGTGTTCCCCGGAACGCGCTACATGGACTGGAAGGTCGACGATCCTGCGGGGCTGCCGGTGGAGGACGTTCGTCCGATCCGTGACGACATCGAGCGGCGCGTGCTCGATCTCATGAGAGAACTCGGGATCCCAGTGGTTGGCGCGTGACCGAGGCGACCACCGGTCCATCGCTCGGCCGCCGGGCGCTCGCGGAGTTGAACGATCTGCTTTCGATGCTCGCGCCGCCTCCGCGTCGAAAGCGCGGAGAGTGCGCCCGGCCACTGCGTGGGCGAATCGGTCATGTCAGGCCCACCGTGTACGGTTCGGGCATGCCACAAGCACGTCCCTTGATCCTAGGCCGCCACACCAGCCGATCCATACGGCTGGTGGCAGCCTGGAGAAGGAGACGAGCAGATGGAAGAACAGCTCCCCCCGGCCAAGGGCGACCGCGGCTCTAGCGAGCCCCTCGTTCGCCACGTCACGCAGGCACACCCGAACGACCTGGTTGACCCGTGGTGGATGGACCAGGCCCTCTCACGCGACTACGGCGAGTTCATCTACCGCCAGTGGGTCGTTGACATCGACGACGTCGAGCCCGAGGTCATCGACCGCTCCCTCACCGATGGCGTCCGCCTGCTGCGTCGCGGCACGCTGCTCAACGCCAGGCGCATCCAGTGCGTGGTCGAGGGCGATGACGCCGTTGCCTGCATCCAGCTCGGGCGCCGCTTGATGTGGGTCGGTGTGGCGGCTCGCGACCTGAAGCGCGCGCAGCATCTCCTCGATGCGCTCGGACGTTCGTTCCCTGAAGCGACCCTCGCCGAGGACGAAGATCCGCACGTCGTCCTCGGCATCTGGGGTCTGCAGGACGAGAGTCGCGGTTTCCGCAGGTTGGAGGTTTCCGCGTGGTCCGACATCGCCACCAACTACGCGGCGTCGACCCGTGAGGCGCTTGCCCCGGTCATGAATCCGGGGTTCTCGCTGGAGGGGCAGGGTCAGTTACTGGTGTGGTTCGGGCCGCCAGGGACGGGGAAGTCGTATGCCCTGGGAGCCCTCGCCTACCAGTGGCGTGAGCACGCGAGCTTCCACTACATCGCCGACCCGGAAGCGTTCCTCGGCGACGTCGGCTACCTGCTCGAGTTCATCCTTGCGCGTCCGCCCGGCGACAAGGAGTGGCGCGTCGCCGTGCTGGAGGACACCGGCGAGCTGTTCGGTTCGGATGCTCGCCGCCAGACCGGCCAGGGACTCGCGCGTCTCCTCAACGCGACCGACGGGATGCTCGCTCAGGGCTCGAAGACCGCCTTCGTGATCACGACGAACGAGCCGATCGACCGCTTCCACGAAGCCGTCATCCGCCCCGGCAGGTGCGCCTCGCGCGTGTCGTTCGAGCCGCTGCCGCTCGGGCAGGCCGAGGCCTGGTTGCAGGAACACGACGGCGCCGAGGTGGCGAAGCGCCTCTGCGCGCCGGCGACCCTCGCCGAGCTGTACGCGATGGCAGCGGGGCAGCTCGAGCCCCCGAGCGCGCCGGCGACCGGCCTGTACCTGTGATAGGCGGCGCCGGGAAGATGCACGGCGAACCCGGGTCGATCGAGTGGGCGGTGGCGACGATCGCGACGTCGTTGGCGGATGGAACACCGACGCGCGTCATCCCGAGATGCGAGCTCGAGAACGCAGCGCGCGCGATCGTCGTTGCTCTCCGCGAGGCCAATCTGGACCAGGTGCTCATGCCGACAGGCGTGTGGGACCTCGAAGCCCTCACCGACGAGGAGGAGCTGGTCTTCGTTCGGGAAGCGGTCGCCCAGTTGTTCGAAGGCTTGCGTGTGAACATCGTCTGGGACCCGATACCTGGTACGCAGTGATCGAGGGCCTTGGCTTCGGAGCTACACCCGGGCAGGTTGGAGGCCGGCGGTGTCCCCCTGGTTCGCCGCGGTCTCGAATAGTTGGCGTTCAGCCCCCGCGCGTTCCTGACCAAGTCGTTGCGGAGGCGTCGGCTTCAACGGCTAGGCTCCTTGCATGTCGCAGGACCCTGAGCAGGTGTTCTCGCAAAGCATCGCGAAGGCTCTGGCTGACGCCGTTAAGAAGCAGAGGGTGTTCGACTCTGTTGCGGAGAAGCTGGTAGCCGATGCTGAGGCCTGGCGGAAGCAGGTTGCCGCGATCACCAACGATGTCGCCACGGCCGCCATCGCCCAAGCGAGCGTCGTGAACCAGATCAACGAGATGCTGCGACCGATTCAAGACGCCCTAGATCGAGCGTATGCGAACCTCGACCTGTCGTGGGTCGCTGAGGCGCTTGAGGCGGGCATGCCGCCCAACTGGCGCGAGTTCGATGGTGCTGACGTTGACCGCATCCTCGCAGTGATGGACGAAACAGGCTGGTGCCTCGTTTGGTCCCCAAGGGCTGACGTCATTCGAGTGCTGATTGCCGCGGATGATGCAGACGCCCGTCATGAAGCCCTGCTCGGCGTGAAGCAACAGGTGGTGGACCTGGTCGCTTGCCTCGATGGAGTCACGCACGATGACTCGAAGGACTACCGAAGAGCCGGCGAGCAGGCCGTCCGGGCATTCGCAGATGGACACGTCGAGGCCGCTCAGGCCCTGGCCGCGTCAGTCATCAGCGCCATCATCAACGGGGGCTTTCGGATGCCATCCTTCGGCGACGCGCGAGCTCGCTTCAGCGGCGACCCGAAGGAGGCTTCGATCCGCGCGTTCCGCGAACAGGCTGTATACAACATGGTTGCCAACAGCCTTCAGCGTTACTTTGCTGACCGCGGAGACCCTGTTCCCCCAAACTTCAGTAGGCACGCGACTGCGCATAGCGTCGCGGCCGAGCAGTACAACGAAGTGAACAGCCTCGCTTCGCTCCTCTTGTCAGTCGCGTTCACCAAAGAGGCTGATGTGCTCATGCACGATGCTGAGGCTCGCGGCGCCGCATAGACCAGAAGACGCGCGAGGAGGAGTCGGATTCTGAACGGAGACTCTGGGCCAGCAGCGGATCGGGCCTTGCGTCGTCCGGTGCTCGATCTCCGCTGACGTCAGGCTGCTGCCGTACCCTGACCGTGGCGGGAAGTTGGCTGCGAGAACGGACACGCGGATGGCGAGGTGGCAAGTCGAGCTCACGGGACATCGGTTTGACCTTGAGGAGCTCTTGGGCTGGTTCACGGATCCCAACTGCCGTGTTGTCGCGGATGGCGGCACCTTCTTCCTGGAAGCGGCCGAACTCGAGACGCAGGTTGGGAGCGCCGATGTTCACGCGGCCGCGCAGCCGGTCGTGAAACGGATGAACGGGATCGCGAAGCTCAAGAGCTCCTCGTTCCGAGATGTCGAACTCGGCGCGGGCGTACGGGAACTCGATCAGGGCGAACAGCGTCGGCACGTCGTGCTCGCCGTCGGGACCGTCGAGGCCCGCGCGAAGGTGAACGCCGTCCTGGTGAAGGTCGGAGACTCCGAGCCGGCACCGCCGAGCCCGGGATCCCAGCAGACCGATGCCTGGATGCGGGCTGCCAGCGGGGACCCGGATGCACAAGAAGCCGTGGACCTATGGTCGGGCGCCCACGACTGGAGCCGCTTGTACAAGGTCTACGAGATCGTCCGCGCCCGCGCGGACATCATGAAGGCGGGCTGGGCTTCGCGCGCGGAGCTGACGCTGTTCAAGCGGACCGCGAACCACCAGGATGCCGCCGGGTCGGATGCAAGACACGCACGTTCACGTCAGCACCCTCCTTCGTCGCCGATGCGCCTGCAGGAGGCGGAGGCACTACTCGAGCGGATCCTCTCCGCCTGGCTCGACACCCTAGGCTGATCTCGGCTCCCGAAATAGCCCGGCGAAAGGCCTCACCGTACTGGCGACGATCGTCGCCGCGGTGGAGGACAACGTGGTCCCTCGGCCGGAGGCAGACGTCGACGAGGAACGCCGGCTCCTGTACGTCGCGATGACAAGGGCGCGGTCCTACCTGTTCGTGACATGGGCGCGCCGACGTCGCGGCCCGACCGCCCGGTCCGGCACCGAGCAGGTCTGGGAGCTACGCCGTCACTCGTGCTTCCTCGACAGCGGCTCAGTGGAATCCACCGACGGTGCCAGCTTCCTCCGAGCCCGGTGGCCTCACGGTCGTTGAGGGTGGCGCGGATCGCCAGTAGCTCATGCACTTCTGCGCGCGTCCGTCCGATGGCAGTAGCCGCTGGAGAACCCTTGGCGTGATCACGGCCTTCTGGATGATGTAGCGAGAGTCGGCGATTTCCTCCCACGGCCGTCCGGGTCATCCGGGTCGATCGGTCACGGGCGCGCCTCCTTCGGGAAGATCTCCTCGAAGAACGCGCGAAGGCGCTCCCTCGCATCCTGCCCCAGCTGCAGCTTCATGTACGGACACTCCTCAACCCAGCCCTGTCTCTTCACACCCAGAGCGCGGAGCTCGTCCGGCAACGGTTCTCCTTCGACGGGTTCCAGGATGTCGCTGTAGAGGCGAGCCAGGCCCGTCTTCGTGAACAGGTCCACAGCGGCCGGGACCTCGAGCAGCCCAACCCCCGCGTAGATGTGCTCGGTCCCCATCAACAGGTCGAGCAGGATGCCAGCACCCGGCTTCCCATCGGCTCCCCGCCGCAACCAGCAGTATGCGGTTCCCTTCGCCCACTCCCCTGCGCGCGCCGCGATGGTGTTGGCCCATCGGGGGAAGGCCGCGGCAGGGAACATGAGGGCAACCATCAGAGTGCCGCTCTCATCGGTGATGATGCCCGTCGTAGGGAACAGAAGGTCCGTCGCAGGGTCAGGGCACCCTTCTGGAAGCGGCACCAGGTACTCGCCCTCCTCACCGACCAGCCGCTTGGCAGGTTCGTCCTTCTCTGGTCCCACTCGATCTCCCTTCCTAGCCCGTCTCGCGCAGGCGCCCGTAGACGCGCGCCAGGTAGAAGTCGGCGAGCGCCGCCCGGAAGTCCTCGTCGTCGAGGATCCGCTTGAAGATCTCCTCGTTGGAGTCCATGCGCTTCACGATCGTGTCGATGAACTTGCGCTCGAAGACCAGGGCGAAGTTCTCCTTGGTGTTCTCGCGCGCCTGGGCGGCGAGCTCGGGGTCATCGACCCACTCCCGCTCGTACTGGTCGAACAGCAGCTGGTCACCCTCGCCGAGCTCCGTCCCGAACCTCTCGTTCAGGACCTGGACGATCTGCGAGAGCGGCTCGATATCTGGCTCCTGCTGCTTCCCCTTGCCCTCACCCGGAAAGGTCGTCAGCTCGCCCTGTTCGGCCGTCAGCGACACCGATCCGGAGAACGTCTCCTGCGTCCGGAGATGCGTGAGCTCTACCTCGGAGCCGAGGTCGAGCCGCTCGATCGAGTCCCGGCCCCGCAAGCACGCAGCGAGCGCCCGGCAGTAGAGGTAGTCGCGCTCCATCGCCGTTTCGTTGAAGGAGACGATCTGCGAGAGGAACGCGTACGTGCTCACGAAACGGTTCAGCGCATCGCGGAACACCAGGCGGCTCTCCTCATCCAGAGCGTGGAAGCGATCCACCGCGGGGTCGAGCCCCGCGTAGACCTTCCCGTGTCCGGCCGCCTCGTCGAGCGTCACAAGGATCGCCGCGACCGCAGCCATCTCTTCATCACGAAGGACGTCGTAGGCGTCCAGTGCGTGACGCGTGTCCCACAGCAGGTTCGGGTCCGTCGGGATTGCCACTGTCTTGCCGTACCAGGGCTCGAACGCCTTCGCGATAGCCTCGGCCTCGTTGCGGAAGTCCAGGACGAAGGTGTCGGTCTTCTCAGGGTGGATCCGGTTCAGCCGCGACAGGGTCTGCACCGCGGCGAGGCCCGTGAGCACACGGTCCACGTACATCGTGTGCAGCAGCGGCGCGTCGAACCCGGTCTGGAACTTCTCGGCGACGATCAACACCTGGAAGTCCATCGGATCGTACGGTTCCTCGCCCTTGAAGCGACTCGCCGTCTGCGACTCGGGGAAGTGGTTCATCCCCGGCTCGGTGTAGTCGATGCCGTCGTCGACGACCGTTCCGGAGAAGGCGACGAGCGTATGCAGGTCCTCGTAGCCCTGCTCGGCGATGTAGGCGTCGATCGCCCGCTTGTAGCGGACCGCGTGCAAGCGCGAGGAGGTGACCACCATCGCCTTTGCCTTGCCAGCGATCTTGTGGGCCGTGTGCTCGCGGAAATGCTCGACGATGATCTCGGCCTTCTGCGCCAGCTGGTAGGGGTGGAGCGAGACGAACCGCGCGATCTCCCGCTTCGCCTTGACTGAGTCGTAGTCGGGATCCTCGGCGATCGCCTTCTCGATCCGCCAGAAGGTCTGGTAGGTCGTATAGCTCGCAAGCACGTCGAGGATGAACCCCTCCTCGATCGCCTGGCGCATCGAGTAGAGGTGGAATGGCTCATACCGACCTTCCGCGTTCTTCGTCCCGAACAGCTCCAGCGTCCGGCCCTTGGGGGTTGCGGTGAACGCGAAGAACGACAGGTTCGGCTGTCCCCCGCGCGCCGACACGGCCTTGGCGAGCGCCTCCTCGACCGGATCCACGGCTTCGACCAGCAGCCCGCTGTCGGCGGCCTCCGCCGCAGTGAGCTCCTGCTCGTCGGTCCCAGACAGCGCCAGCCGCAGGTCCTTCGCCGCCTCGCCTGTCTGCGACGAGTGCGCCTCATCCACGATCACGGCGTAGCGACGCGCGGGCAGCTCGCCGATCTTGTCGAGCACGAACGGGAACTTCTGCAGGGTCGTGACGATGATGCGAGCCTCCTCGCCGGCCAGCGCATCGGCGAGCTGCTGCGCGTTCTGGTCGATCTTCTGCACGACACCGTGCTTGTGCTCGAACTGGAAGATCGTCTCCTGGAGCTGCCGGTCCAGGATCACCCGGTCGGTGATGACCACGACCTTGTCGAACACCTTCGTGTTGGTCGCGTCATGCAGGGATGAGAGGCGATGGGCCGTCCACGCGATGGTGTTGGACTTGCCCGAGCCGGCGGAGTGCTGGACGAGGTAGTTGTGCCCGGCGCCCTGCTCTCGCGCGTGCTCCTCGAGCCGCAGCACCGCGTCCCACTGGTGGTACCGGGGGAAGATCACGCGCTCCGCGGCCTTGCGCGCGGCAGGCGAGCCCTTCTCCGGTCGCTCGACGTGGATGAACCGAGCCAGGATGTCGAGCCACGCGGCGCGGCTCCACACGCGCTCCCACAGGTAGGACGTGCGGTGGCCGTTCCGGTTCGCCGGGTTCCCCTTGCCCCATCCAAGTGGATCCCCGAGGTTGAACGGCAGGAAGACCGTGGACTTCCCGGCGAGCTTCGTGGTCATCGCCACGGTCTCGGGATCCACCGCGAAGTGCACGAGCGCGCGGCGCGACAGGGTGACGTTGGCCGGATCCCGGTCGGTCCGGTACTGGGCGATCGCGTGCTGGGTGCCCTGCCCGGTCAGCGGGTTCTTGAGCTCGGCGGTCGCGACGGGGATCCCGTTCACGAACAGACACAAGTCGAGCGTCTTGGTCGAAGCGGCCTCGTACGGAAGTTGCCGCGTCACCGTCAGCCGGCTGGCCGCGTATCGCTCGACCAGCTCGGGGGTCAGCCCATGCGCGGGCTTGAAGTACGCCAGTCGGATCGTCACGCCATGGTCTGGGACACCCGTCCGAAGTACGTCGACAGTCCCCCTATCGTCGATCTGGTCGGCGAGTCGCTTCACGAACCCAGCAGCGGCGGTCTCCTCGTTGCCACCGTAGTTCGTGAGCAGGCGCTGCCACTCCTCGTGCTGCGTGTCCTCGATGAAGGAGAGGAGCTCAACGATGTCGAGGCCCCGGACGGCGTCGAAGTCGGAGGCGTACGCCTCATGCGTGCCCACCTTGCACGCGAGGTAGCCGCCCTGCTCGACGAGGTACTCGCCGATCGCGTCCTCGAAGACCTTCTCGTCCGGATTCGTCATGCAGCCGCCCATGGCACGTCGATCTCTCCCGTTACGGCGGCGGTGATGATGGCCTGTCGGTGCTCGACGAGCAGACTGACCTGGCTCTCAAGCGCTGACACAAGCTGGCGAACACTCTCGCGTCGCCTCCGGATCCTTGCAACGATCTGCTCCTGCTCCATCAAGGGCGGGAGGGGAATCCTGACGGCGTAGAGGTCCGGCATGAAGACCGTCACGTTCGTGGTCCCTACTTGGAGTGACTCCCACTCCTGTCGCATCGCTCGGAGCACGTAGAGAAGGTATTCAGGTAGAAGGTCCTCTCCACACGTCCAGGTCACGAAGTGTTGGCTCACCGCCATCGCGTTCCCCATGATCGTCGCGAAGCCAACCGAGGCTGTCCGTGAAAGGACCACGGTCCCGGCGGCATGAAGCACAGCGGAGGAGTTCGCGAGCCCCAAGTCGCTGATCCGCTGCTTAGTCGTGCTGGTCACCTCCGTGAACGGATCGCGCATGGCCCCGACGTCGAAGAGGGAGATCCAGGGAACGTTGCAGTCGACCCAGTATTCGGGGTGGGTCCTGCTGGGCGTGTGGCCAGTCCCCAGCCGGGCGGCGTAACGGAGTGGGACCGAGCGCCAAGCAGACGGAATCCAGTCAACCCAGGCCAAGGTCGATGGCTGCTGCTGACCTGCTTCTCGGCCAGTCACCTCAGCGAAGACCCAGGAGGAGAAGCTCTCTTCGAGCAACCGGACCATCCGCCGTTTCTTGTCGATGAGGGCGTCTAGTCGGGAGGTCTCAACATCGAGCGTGTCGGCGATGGCCCGCTGCGTCTCGAGGGGCGGAAGAGGCATCTTCAGCCCCTCGATGTCGGGCATGTAGATAGTGAGATGCGTCGACCCATGCGCAAGGCGGTCAAACTCCGATTTCATAGCCTTGACGACCAAGAGCAAGTAACGGCTATCTACTTCCGGGCCTGGCGTCCACGCGATGAAGGCCTGGGTTGTCGCCATCGGGCGCCCGATCCGACAAGCGAATCCGATGGAGGCGGTGCGCGACACCATCACAGTCTCTGTCGGGTGGAGAACGGCGGCGCTGTTCGCGAGGCCTAACTCGGAGACCTTCTGCTCGGTATCCATCAAGGGGGCGAGACCCGAGCCGTCCAGACCGTGGATGTCCGCCACAGTGACCCACGGCACGTTGCAGTCTTCCCAGTATTCCGGCTTCGTCCGATCCGGTGTGTGTCCGGTTCCTAGACGGCAGACACGCCGGATAGGAACGACTGGCCAACGACTTGAAGCGCCGCCGATCCAAGTCGCCGCCGTCATTCCGTCACCTCGCCGAGGAGGTTTTGTATCTCCTTCTCGAGAGCTTTGATCTCAGCGTCGATCTCCGCTGGCGGGCGCGGCGGCACGTACTTGTAGAAGTGACGGGTAAGCGGGATCTCGCAGCCGATCTTCGTCTTGACGTGGTCCACCCATGCGTCGGGAACGTAGGGCAGCACCTCGGCCCTCATGTAGTCCTCGATCGCGCTTCGGTACTCGGCTGACTTAAGCCGCTCGCTCGGATCCTCGGCCCAGATCACCGGAACGTCTGGCAGCGGTACGTTCTCGCTGTCGCGCAGATCCGGATCGGGCTCGGGCTCACCCCGGCTGTTTGTGACGACAAGTGCCTCCGGATCCTGGACCGTGAGCACCTTCCACAACGCCTTCGAGATGGCCTTCGGCACGACGCCGAGCTTGTCGGCGAGCACCTTGCGATCTGTTGTGCTGGTGCCTCCGAGGTCGGTCAACCTGGAAGCGAGGTCAAGCTGCTCGGTCTCCGAGAGCTTCCCCCAGGCCTTGTCCTCGGCCGCCCGCTCGGCAGTGTCCGCGGCGACCACCCAACGCAGTCGCAGGGGACGCTCGACCGTGATGCGCATGAAGCCGAAGGCCTCGTTGGGAAGGATCTTGACCTTCTCCCCTTCCGTGAACCCCCCGTACAGGCGTGTGATCTCGCCGATCTGCTCTTCGGAGATCTGCTTGCGCTTCTCGCCGAGGGATTTGCGCATCTTCACCCAGTACTCGCGCGCATCGACGAGCTGCACCTTCCCCTTGCGCTCGGGCGACTTGCGGTTGGTCACGATCCAGAAGTAGGTCGAGATACCGGTGTTGTAGAAGAGCTGGTCGGGCAGGGCGACGACGGCCTCGAGCCAGTCGTTCTCGATGATCCAGCGGCGGATCTCGGACTCGCCCGAGCCGGCGCCACCGGTGAACAGGGGCGAGCCGTTGAAGACGATCGCAAGGCGCGAGCCGCCCTCCGAGGCCGGCTTCATCTTGGAGATCATGTGCTGGAGGAACAGGAACGAGCCGTCGTTGATCCGCGGCAGCCCCGCGCCGAAGCGACCCGCGAACCCCTTCGTGGAGGCCTCGGTCTTGACCTCGTCCTCGACGTTCTTCCACTCCACGCCGAACGGCGGGTTCGCAAGGAGGTAGTCGTAGCGTGCGCCCTTGTGGCCGTCCTCGGAGAAGGAGTTGCCGGCCACGATGTGCGACGCATCCTGACCTTTCAGCATCATGTCGGACCGACAGATCGCGTAGGTCTCGTCGTTGAGCTCCTGGCCGAAGACCTCCAGGCGAGCGTCGGGGTTCAGCGAGCGCAGGTGGTCCTCGGCGACCGAGAGCATGCCGCCGGTCCCGCACGCGGGGTCGAACAGGGTGCGGACGACGCCCTTCTTGGTGAGCGCCTTCTCGTCCTCGATGAACAAGAGGTTCACCATCAGGCGGATCACCTCGCGGGGCGTGAAGTGCTCCCCCGCGGTCTCGTTGGAGAGCTCCGAGAAGCGCCGGATCAGTTCCTCGTAGAGGTAGCCCATCTCGATGTTGGAGACGGCCTCGGGGTGCAGGTCGATGTCGGCGAAGCGCGCGACGACCTTGTAGAGCAGGTTCGCCTTGTCGAGCTTGGCGATCTGGGTGTTGAAGTCGAACCGGTCGATCACGTCGCGCGCGGCCTCGGAGAACCCGCCGATGTAGGAGCGCAGGTTGTCCGCGATGTGAATCGGGTCGTCCAGCAGGCGGCGGAAGTCCAGCGGGGACGTGTTGGTGAACTGCTGGCCGGCGACCGATCGCAGGACCGGCTCGACGTTCTCGACCTTGCCCTTGAGGGACTTCGCCCTCTTGAGGACGGCGTCCTTGGTGGGCTCCAGCACGCAGTCCAGCCGTCGGATCACGACGAGCGGCAGGACCACCTTGCCGTACTCGGACTGCTTGTAGGTTCCGCGGAGAAGATCCGCGACCGACCAGATGAACGACGCGTGGTTCTTGATCTCCCCGTTGCTCACGCCCTGATCTCCCCTACTTGATCCGGCCGGTCTTGCGCGCCCACGCCACGATCTCGGTTCGCAGCCACAGCAGCGTTCGCCCGCGGCCGAGGTTCACCACAGGTCGGGGGAAGTCCCGATACCGCTTGGCGTAGGTGGACACGCTGTTGGCGTGCTTCAGCCCGAGCACCTCCGCCACGGCCCTCGCATCAACGAGGTCATCGATGTCCACTCGCTTCCCCACAGGGGCAGTCTAAGGATATTGACAGACACGGTCAAAGACGCTACTCTCTGTCTAAGGTTATAGACATTACTGAAGGGAGCAAGGCCTGAAGTAGTGAGGACGCCGCGGATCGCGGCAGTCAGATGACAGATGGCCCCGGCGGCGCGTGAACGCCCCGGGGCCTGGACGGACCTACATAGGAGGCCCGACATGGAAATCGTACGTCACCACCAGGGCGCCAGCATGAGGCGCCCCGCAGAACTCGCACCCGGTGAACTCGTCTGGGCGAGCATCGTGAACGGCATCGAGAACCCAACGGCCCGCGGCAAGGCGAGGCCGGTCGTCTTGGTCGAGCCCAGCGGCTGGGCGTGGCGCACCATCGGCCTCACGACCCGTCCTCACCATCACGACGGGACCCCGAGGGTCGCGATCCCGAACCCGCACGCGGTCGGTCTCAAGTTCCCCGGGTGGCTGTGGAGCGGCAAGCTGTGCTTCACGTCCGGCATCGACATCCAGGACCACATCGGGTGGGTCGACGTGCCGTTGGCGTTCGAGGTCATCAAGCTCGCCGGCCTTGGGGGGCTGACCATCCGCGAGCTGCTCGCCGCGGCGCGCGAACACCACGACGCGCCGGTTCGCGCCGACCTCTCCGTGATCGAGGGGGGGTCGGCATGAGCGGCACGAACGGATCCACCAACGTCGTGAAGCTCGCGCCGAGCAGCCTGACCTTCCTGTGGGATGAGTGCCAGAGGTGCTTCTGGCTCTCCGCGCGCGGCGTGTTGAAGCGTCCGGCGGGGATCTTCCCCAAGGTCTTCACCATGCTCGACAACCAGACGAAGGACTTCTACTACAACAAGCGCTCGGAGGCGATGGCCGAGGGACTGCGCCCGGGTCGCGTCGCTTTCGGAGACCGCTGGGTTCGCTCAAGGCCGCTCTCCGTTCCCGGACACGAGACCAAGGTCACACTCCAGGGGAAGATCGACACGGCGCTCGCGTACGACGACGGCTCGTTCGGGATCGTCGACTTCAAGACGTCCGAGCCGAAAGCCAGCCACGTCGACTTCTACGGGCGCCAGCTCGCCAGCTACGCCCTGGCGGCGGAGAACCCGGTCGAGGGCGCCCTCGATCTGGCCCCGGTGAGCCAGTTGGGTCTGCTTTGCGTGGAGCCGGTCGCGATGATCGGTGTCGGGGACGACGTCGCCTACAAGGGAGTGACCCACTTCCTCGAGATCGAGCGTGACGACGACGCTTTCATGGCGTTCCTCTCCCAGGTCCTCTACCTCCTGGAGAAGCCTGAGCCGCCACCGGCCGGAGCGAAGTGCGGGTACTGCGCGTACCTCGCGAACGGATCGCTCGTGCTCCTGACGGGCTCGTACGGGACGTGATCACGACCGATATCGAGCCCTCCTCGGCCCTGTAAAGGCGCACCAGGACTCATCCCAAGAGGTGAACCGCTCGTCACCCGAGCAAAGATCCTGGCGGGAGTAGTGCAGTGGACCTCGCAGGACGCCATACGAGGTGAGGGGGCATCCCGCCCCCAGCACGAAAGGACCGACGTGACCAAGAAGGACCAGGTGAGGCGCTCCCCGGCGGGGAGCAGCGGCAGGGCCACGGGCCCGGCCGCAGCGCGCCTGGTCCTGGTTGGGGAGGGGCTCTCCGAGGAGATCGCGCGCCGCATCGAGGGGTACGTGCCGCGCGACATCACAGCCTCGGTCTGGACCAAGACCCTTCGCCCGTTCGTGATCCCGGCCCTGCGCGCATCGAAGCCTGTCGGCCTGGCGGAGATGGAGCGCAACGCAAGGGTGCTGACGCTGATCGCCGCCTGGTGCGTCAAGCAGGGCATCCCGCTCGACATCGAGCCGGTTCTGGACCCCGACACCGTAGAGCGCTTCTGCTCGGCCGGTCTGAAGAAGACGCCCTCGCGCGGCTCGTACCGCGCCACGCTCCGCAAGCTCGGTCGGGAGCTGACCAAGAAGGCCCCGTGGGAACCCAGGCCCGAGCCGATGCCGGCCCGCAAGGTCGCGCCGCCGTACACGGCCGCCCAGATGAGATCGCTCCTCCTGGATGCTCGCCGTCAGTCGACCCCGTCGCGTCGCCGTGCCGCGATCGCGTTGGCCCTGTTGGGCGCCGGCGCTGGTCTAGACGGTCGGTGGGCGAGGACGGTGCGCGGCACCGACGTGCACAAGGCGGACGGCGTTGTCCTCGTGCGGGTCGGCGCGCCCCGCCCGCGTGAGGTGCCGGTCCTCAAGGAGTACGAGAGCGAACTGTTGGCGCTCGCGTCCGAGGCCGGCGACGAGTACCTCGTCGGTGGCCACACCACCCACCGCAACCGCACGAACGAGATCGTTGCTCGCTTCGAGGATGGGCACAACCATCCGAAGCTCGAGCCCAAGCGCCTCCGCTCCACCTGGATCGTGACACACCTGACGCTCGGCACGCGCTTGCCCGAGCTCCTCACTGCTGCCGGCACGTCGAGGATCGAAACGTTCGACGCGCTCCTGAAGTACGTGGCCGCCCTCAACAGCGCGGAGAGGATCCGGATGCTGAGGGGACTCGGATGAGCGACACCGCGCCCCGCGACCTCGCGCCGACGCCGGCCGGAGCTCGTCCGCGCCGCACTCGCGCGCCGATCAACACCTCCGGGGGTCGCGCGACTTCGCTCGAGGAGTTCCGCGCGGCTCGCCTCGTCATCGCCCGTTCTGGACTCCTCGGACCTCTGAACGGCCTCATCGACGGGGCGACGGGACGCAAGCGCTCCCTCAGCGTGGAGGGGTTCCTCGTCGCCTTGCAGGTCAACGGTCTCCGTCGCCACCACCAGGCACACCTCACCGAGATCGCCCGCACGATCAACGGGTTCACCGATCAGCAGCGCGACGTGCTCGGCATCATCGGATGGGCTCCTGGGGAGTCTTACGATCGCACCGACCGCTTCTTCAACCTGCTCGCCGATGCCCTGGAGCAGGGATCGACGGCCGTGATCGATGGTGTGGAGGTGGCCATCGACTCGGTGTGGTACCTGGATGGGTTCATCCGCGGGTCGCTCCACGACCTGCCGGCCGCGAGCAAGAGCCAGGCCGTCGACTGGACGGACGTGCGGACGTGGGCCAGGTTCCAGGGAAGCGTCGACGAGACCGACCTCAGGGCTCGCCTCGATGAGGATGACGAGCCCGGCACACCGCCGGCGCCGTCGCAGCCCGCCAAGAAGCGGAGGCGCGCCAGGGTCCTTGGCAAAGGAGCCGACGGGAGAAACATCTACACGAAGGACCCCGACGCGCGCGGTGGCCATCACTCGGCGACCGGTAGCCGCGACGCCGGCGAGTTCGTCGGCTACGACCTGCACCTGGCCGTGCAGGCTCGTGACGCCGGGTGGGCCGACGGCATCGAGCGGCTGCATCTCGGACACGATGTCCCTCCCGTGATCACGATGGCCTCGCTCGTTTCTGCCGGGACGCGTCCCGACGATGCGGTCGTACCGAAACTGATCGCCGAGAAGGACGCCGGCCTTCCGATCGAGGACCTGATCTGGGACCGCGGGTACTCTCAGCTTCGTCCCGAGACGACCTCCTACCCGCTGAGCAGGGCCAGCATCCATCAGACCTTCCGTCCGAAGGACCCACAGCGCATCGAGAGGACCTTCAGCGAGTACGCAGCGCTGATCGAGGGTCACCTCGTAAGCACGCACGCACCCGAGCACCTCCGCCGGCTCCTGCCGATGCCCCCGATGAACGCCACGGCCGAGGAGACGGCCGAGTACGAACGCGTGTTCAACGAGCTCGCCCGCTACCGCTTCGAGCGCCTCAACAAGCCCGATGCCGACGGCACCACTAGGTGGATGTGCCCGTTCCACGCGGGACGCCTCCGCACGCGCGCGGTGCCGGAGACGATGCGCGCCTCGCGTGACGCGCCGCTCATCGACCTGCCCGATGGGGAGCGCTGCTGCGACGGGACGGTGAGCGTCCAGGCTGCCGAGCTGCCCCACTGGCAGCGCTTCCTGCCGGGCACGACCGCCTGGCGCACCTCCTACAACCGTCGTCAGGTGGTCGAGGGTGTCAACGGCATGCTGAAGGGTGGGTTCGCGAACATCGCCCACAAGTTCTTCAGGGTGTTCGGGCTCACGAAGATGCGGATCCTGCTCGCGGCCACGATCGTCGGCTACAACCTCGAGGCCATCCGTTCGTTCCTCGCGAAGAAGATCGCCGAACGCACCGTGTCACCGCCGAAGAGGACGAGGAAGAAGCGTCGCAAGGGAACATGGACGCAGATCCTCGGATCCCCTGATCCGTCCTCGGACGATCCGTCGGGATCTGGCCGCGCGCCTCCTCCGACCTGATCCTCCCCGCCGTCCTGCACCACTCGTATCCTTGATCAAGGACGTCATCGGCATGTTCTGATGACGTCCTTCGCGCGTTCCAAGGCCCTCTGCATGGGCTGATCGACGCCGACAGGACCACAACCGACTCGCGATCGCGCGGAACGGCGATCGAGGCGTTCCTCAGCGGAGTTCTGAGATGTCAGGGGCCTCAGTTTTGAGAACACCCCGTAGTGGGAGGAGGAGGATTCGAACCTCCGTAGGCTACGCCGGCGATTTTACAGACCGCTCCCTTTGGCCGCTCGGGCATCCTCCCGGAGCACCCAGGATAGCGAACCCGGACGCAGCTGGCCGTTGTCGGTATCCTCCCTCACATGGCCAGTCAGAGCTCCTTCGACATCGTGTCCGAGATCGATCTCCAAGAGGTCCGCAACGCCGTCGACCAGGCGGGGCGCGAGATACACCAGCGGTTCGACTTCAAGGACACCGGCACCTCGGTCGAGCTCAAGGACGAGCAACTCGAGCTGGCGTCGGCCACCGAAGATCGTCTCAAGGCCGCGTACCAGGTACTCGAGGAGAAGTTCGTGCGCCGGCAGGTGCCGCTCAAGGCCTTGCAGCCCGGAGACATCGAGCCGGCGGCAAAGGGCTCGGTCCGACAGACCGTGAAGCTCGTGACGGGCATCTCCGACGAGAAGGCCAAGGAGATCTCGAAGTTCGTGCGCCAGGCGGTGCCGAAGACTCAGACGCAGATCCAAGGGAGCCAGGTCCGGGTGCTCAGCAAGTCGCGAGACGACCTCCAGGCCGCGATCGCGGCCTGCAAGGCGCACGACTTCGGGATAGCGCTGCAGTTCACGAACTATCGGTAGCGGTCCGTTGCCCATTCCAACGGACGGGCCTACACTCGATCCCGACGCGTCAGGGGGTACCGCTATGCCGAGATACGTGATCCAGCGCCGGTTCGATGTTGGCTCCGAAGAGATGCCCATGATCGGTCGACGGTCACGCCAGATCATCGAGGAAGAATTCCCGAACGTGGTCTGGGTCCACAGTCACGTCGCCGTCGAAGAGGACGGTCACGTGCGCACGTTCTGCCTCTACGACGCGCCTGACCTCGATGCGATCCAGCAGCACTCCGAGATGCTCGGGTACCACGTCATCGACGGCGTCTTCGAGGTCGCCGGCGACGTCACCCCAGCTGACTTCCCTCCGGTCGCCGAGGAGGGCTAGCCCGCGGCCTCGGGATCGCGCGGACGCGTCCGGGTCGCCTCCATCTCGATCGCGTGCAGCATCGAGGCCGCCGCCACGGCACGCTTGCGCGTCACCTCCCGCCGCATGTCGGCGTGTTCTTCGGGGATCAGCTCGAGCGCCTGCGCGTAGAGCCGGGCGGCTCGCGCCTTCGCCCAACCACGCCCGGCTGCCTCGGCCGCGGCGAGGAGGTACCGCAGCGCCTTCTCCGCGTCGCCCGCCTCGCGCCAGTGGTAGGCCAGCGTGGCGTCGCCGTCGAGCGACTTCAGTCCCACATCCTCCAGGAACCGAGCCGTCGTCTCATGACACCGTCGTCGCTCAGCTCGAGGCAAGGTGAGGTACGCCACCTCCCGGATCAACCCGTGCTTGAACGTGAACTGCTGATCGCCTCTGATCCTGGACGAGGCGTCCCGCCGGATCATGTCGCGCCGCTCGAGCGAGCCGAGCAGCCCAGGGAGATCCTCGCGATCCGGTCGGATCCCCTCGAGTACGCCGCGCCAGAACACCTTCCCCACGACCGACGCGTCGAGCAACACGTCTCGCTCCGGGCCGGGCAGCGCGTCGAGCCGTGCGGCCACGATCCCGCGGATGCTCCCCGGCAGCTGCGTCGCGTCACGCGTCGAGCGCTCGGCGAGCGAGGCCGTGAGCTCCTCGATGAACAACGGGTTGCCGTCGCTCGATGTGGCGATCTCCTCGGCCCGCTCCGCGAGGTCCTCGAGGCCCCGTTGCGCGAACAACCTGCCCGTGAGCTCGACCGAGTCGTCCTCGCCCAGCGGCCCCAGCGAGATCGTGCTCGAAGCGAGCAACCCTCCACCCCACGACGGGCGGGCCGTCAGCAGCTCCGGGCGGGCCGTGGCGACCAACAGCAGGGGTACGTCCTGCACGCGCGACGCCAGGAACTCGACGAGGTCGAGGAGGCTGCCGTCGGCGAAGTGGATGTCCTCGAACACGAGGAGCGTGGGGCGCTGGCGGGCGGTCGCCTCGACGAACAGACGCGCGGCGAAGAAGAGGCTGTCGCGGTCGCTCGCCGCGTGCTCGACCGGGAGGCCGGCCAGCACCGCGACGGCGTCCGCGACCCCGTCCGACTCCTCCCCCACGTCGAGCTCGCGCGCCTTCGACCGGAGCTTCGAGATCGCCTCGACGCTCGTGTCGCTGTCGTAGATCGCGGCGATCTGGGCTACGTGTTGGGCGAACGCGCTGTACGGTCCGGCGTCGCCGTACCCCGCCGAGCGGCCACGCAAGGCCAGGGCCCCGGCCTCGGTCACCCGGTGCGCTAGCTCGTGGGCGAGCCGGGACTTGCCGATCCCGGCGGGGCCGAACATCGTGACGAGGGAGCAACGCCGCTCGGACGCCGCCATGTCCCACGTGCTGCGGAGGCTCGCGAGCTCCTCGCCGCGGCCCACGAGCGGCACCTCGGAGAAAACCCGTTCCCCGGCCGCGACCAGAGGGCCGATCGCGAGCCAGGCCTCGACCGGTTCCGCCTTGCCCTTCGCGACGATCGGCTCGGCGGGCTCGTAGCGGATCACGGTCCGCGTGGAGGCGTGCGTCTCTCGTCCCACGATCACCTGGTTGACAGGCGCGTTGGACTGGAGCCGGGCGGCGGTGTTCACGACGTCGCCCGCCACCATGGCCACGCCCGTCTCCGCCCGCGGGCCGAGCTCGACGACCGCCTCGCCCGTGTTGACGGCCGCGCGCACCTGCAGCTCGAGGAGCGGGTCCGCCGCGTCCATATCGGCGATCGAGTCGCGTACGGCGAGCGCCGCCCGCACCGCCCGCTCCGGATCGTCACCGTAGGCCACAGGCGCGCCGAAGATCGCCATCACCGCGTCGCCGATGAACTTCTCGACCGAGCCCCCGAAGCGCTCGATCTCGGCTCGGGTCCGCTCGTAGTAGCGGGTCAGCATGCTCCGCACGTCCTCGGGATCGAGCTGCTCCGACCTTGAGGTGAACCCGACGAGGTCGACGAACAGCACGGAAACCACCCGGCGTTCCTCGCGGGAGGCGGTGGGCGCCTCGAGCTCGGTCCCGCACGCCTGACAGAAGCGCGCACGCTCGCCGTTCTCTTCGCCGCAGGAGGTACAGATCACAAGGGCAGACTAGGCGGCTTCCCGAGGACGGGCCATCCTTTGAGCCAGAGATTGCCTGCTAGGGAGCCGGGCGGGTACCCTAGCCCGACTCAGGAGGTGATACGCGTGGACCTTGAACGACTCAAGGCGCGTGCGGCGGAAATCGCCGATACGGAAGGCAAACTGCTCCTCACTCGTACGACCGAGTCCGAGAAGCTCTTCCAGCGGGCTCTGAAGAGCCTGCCGAACGGTGTGGTGTCGAACTTCCAGACGGGCGATCCATACCCGGTGTACCTCGAGCGTGGCAAGGGTGCGACGGTGACCGACGTCGACGGCACCACGTACAAGGACTTCCACGGTGGGTTCGGCGTGAACGTGGTGGGCCATGCCCATCCGAAGATCGTGGAGGCATTGAAGAAGGCCGCCGAGAACGCCATCCACTTCGCCGTCACCACGCCCGATACGATCGCGCTGGCGGAGGCGATCTGCGAGCGCTTCCAGCTAGAGCAGATGCGGTTCGTGAACTCGGGGACGGAAGCCACGATGGACGCCCTGCGCGTCGCGCGCGCCGCGACCGGCCGCGACAAGATCATCAAGATGGAGGGCTCGTACCACGGCCACCACGACTCGGTACTCTTCTCGGTCGTGCCTGAGGCCGACGTGCTCGAGCTGCGGCACAACGTCAACCAGTCGGGCAAGCCCTGGTACACCACCCAGCCCACGTCCAAAGGGATCCCTCGGGCGCTCTGGGACACCGTGATCGTCGTGCCGTTCAACGACGCGGCGGCCGTCGAGCAGGCATTCACCGACAACGAGGGCGAGATCGCGGCGTTGATCCTCGAGCCGGTCATGATGAACATCGGCATCGTGGAGCCTGCGCCCGGCTACCTGCAGGCCTTGCGGGACGCGTGCGAGAAGCACGGCGCGGTCCTCGTGTACGACGAGGTCAAGTGCGGCGGGACGATCGCCTACGGCGGCACGACCGAGCGCTACGGCGTGAAGCCGCACCTCGCGGCCTACGCCAAAGCGATAGGCGGAGGCTCAACGATCGGCGCGTTCGGCGGCGAGGCCCGCTACATGGAGTTCGTGACGAAGGGCGCCGCGCAGCAGGGCACCTTCAACGGGAACCCTCTTTCGAGCGCGGCAGGGCTGGCGGCGCTCACGCAGATCCTCACGCGCGACGCCTACGACTACCTCGGCAAGCTCGGCACGATGCTCGCCGAGGGGTGCGACCGGGCGATCGCCGAGTCGGGGATCCCGGCGCACACGGTCGACCTCGGCGCGAAGGGCTGCGTGTCCTACCGCACCGAGCCCCTCACGAACTACCGGGACTTCCTGGAGACCGTCCCCGACCTCTACTGGGCCTCGTACCCGTGGATGGTCAACCGGGGCATCTTCATGACGCCCGGCGACGAGGAGCAGTGGACGATCTCGGTGCAGCACACCGAGGACGACATCCAGGTCTACCTCGACGCGTTCGGCGAGTTCTGCCAGGAGCTCGCGAAGTAGCGCCGTCGGGCAGCGTCCAGACGCGGGGGGGCCGGCCTTCGGGTCGGCCTCACGCGTTCCAAGGGAGGACAAGGCATGCAACTGATGCACCGGTACACGGAGGAGACCGAGGAGCTCGCGAAGGCGATCGTCGCGTACGCGCGGGGCCGGATCGCGAACCCGCAGCCGCTCGACCGCACCGTTCCCGCCGAGGAGCTCGACGCCCGGGTGGGCGAGACGATCTCGTCCGAGGGCATCGGCTGGGAGGAGGCGCTCCGGCTCTGGGCAGAGGTGCTCGCCCCGGCCACGATCTCGACCGACCACCCGGCCTCGTTCGCCTTCGTGCCCGGCGCACCGACGAAGGCCGCCGCCTTGTTCGACCTGGTCGTGGGGGCGTCATCGACGATCGCGGCGGGGTGGATCGACGGCGCGGGGGCGATCTGGGCCGAGAACCAGACGCTCCGGTGGCTCGCGGACCTCGCGGGCATGCCCGCCGAGGCCGGCGGGGTCTTCGTCTCGGGCGGATCGGCGGGGAACCTGTCCGCCTTGGTGACGGCGCGCCACACGGCGGCCGCACGCCGCGGCGGGCGTCCGGTTCGGTGGCGGTTCGCGGCGTGCGACACCGTGCATTCGAGCGTTGCGGCCGCGGCACGGGTGATGGATGTCGACGTCCTCGACGTGCCCCACGACGAGCGCGGGCGCCTGACGGGTGAGGCGCTCCGCCGGACGCTCGACGAGGACGGTGGCGAGGGGATCTTCGCCGTGGTTGCGAGCGCGGGCGCCACGAACGCCGGGACGGTCGACGACCTCGCCGGCGTGGCCGAGGTGTGCGCCGAGCGCGGGATCTGGTTCCACGTCGACGCCGCCTACGGCGGCGGCGGCCTGCTCGCTCCCTCGGTCCGGCGGCTGTACGACGGGATCGAGCGCGCCGACTCCTACATCGTGGACCCGCACAAGTGGCTGTTCGCGCCGTACGACGCGTGCGCCCTGCTGTACCGCGATCCGACGCTGGCGCTGCGGGCACACCGCCAGGAGGCCTCGTACCTCGACACCGCCCTCTCGACGCCCGACTGGAACCCGGCCGACTACGCCTACCACCTGTCGCGGCGCGCCCGGGGGCTCCCCCTGTGGTTCTCGCTGGCGACGTACGGCACCGACGCCTACCGGGATGCGGTCGAGAAGGTGCTCACGCTCACGCGCGAGACGGCGCGCGCGATCGAGGCCCATCCCGACCTCGAGCTGCTGATGGTGCCCGACCTCTCGGTGGTGCTCTACCGCCGGGTCGGCTGGGGTCCCGAGGACTACGAGTCGTGGTGGAAGCGGCTCGTCGACGCCCAGATCGCGTTCGTGCAGCCCACCTCGTGGAACGGCGAGAAGGTCGGGCGGCTCTGCTTCCTGAACCCGCGAACGACGATGGACCACGTCCACGCCGTGTTGGGCACGATGGTCTGATCCAGGCCGCTCAGGGTCCCGTGCTGAACGGCTGGGTGCCGTCCGGTCGCGCGGGGAGCGCGTCGCCGTCGTCGATCCGAGCCCTGATCGCCTCCAGTCGTGCGATCCGGTCGGCCGTGGGTGGGTGGGTCGAGAACAGGCCGCTGATGCCCTTGCCGCGCAGTGACGCCATCGGGTTCACGATGAACATGTGCGCCTCGGCAGGGCTCACCGATGCCGGCGCCGGGATCCGGCGGGAGGTCTGCTCCAGCTTGGCGAGCGCGCTCGCGAGCGCCTCCGGGTCCTTCGAGAGGAACGCCCCCGACTCGTCCGCCTGATACTCGCGCGATCGGGAGACCGCCATCTGGATCATCATCGCGGCGAGCGGGGCCAGGATCCAGGCCACCAGCATGCTCATACCGCCGCCCTCCCGGTCGCTGCCGAAGAAGAACCCGAAGCGGGCGATGAAGGTGATGCTCATCCCGATAGCCGCGGCGATCGAGGAGATCAGGATGTCGCGGTTCACCACGTGGGAGAGCTCGTGTGCGAGCACGCCACGCAGCTCACGTTCGTCGAGGAGCTGCAGTATCCCCACGGTGACCGCCACGGACGCGTTGTTCGGGTTGCGGCCCGTGGCGAAGGCGTTCGGCTGCTGCATCTGCGAGACGAAGATCTTCGGCATCGGGATCTGCCGCTCGGCGGCCAGCTCGCGCACGATCTTGTAGACGACGGGCTGCTCCTGCTCGGTGACCGGCTTCGAGCGGGTGGTGGCGATCGCGATCTTGTCCGAGTACCAGTACATCGCGGCGTTGAAGACGAGCCCCAGCCCCAGGAAGATCAGGGCGCCGGTGCTCGCCCCCATGTTCGTGAAGGCGCCGACCGCCCCGCCGATCAGGACGAACAGGCCGCCCATCGCGGCGATCAGGACCCAGGTCTTCGCGCGGTTGATGCCGGGTGTCACGGTGCCTCCTCGACGGGGATCGATCCCCGCTCCATCGTACGTTCGACCCCGCGGAAGGACGGGTTCGACGCCACAGGGGATGCACAGGTTGGGAGCGCGCGCGCCGGGCGCTCAGCCGCCGACGAGGGTCGACAGATCGGCGAGCCGGGCGAACGCGCCCGGCAGGATGAAGATCATCACGATCGCGACGGTCGCGACGGCCACCACGGCGGTGACGAGCGCCGGGGCGCGCAGCGGTGTCTCGTCCTCAGCGGGCTTGAGGAACATCTGCCGAGGCACCGCGAAGTAGTAGGAGATGCTCACGACCGAGTTGATCAGCATGATGACCGCGAGCGAGACACCGAGCGAGCCGCCGCGGTCGATCGCGGCCCGGAAGATCAGCAGCTTCCCCCAGAACCCCCCCGTCGGCGGGATGCCCGCGAGCGAGATCATGAACGTCGCCATCCCCACCGCGATCACCGGTGCGACCTTCACGAGGCCGGCGAAGTCGGCGATCCTCAGGCCGTTCGACCGGCGGCTCACCGCGACGACCGCCGCGAACGCGCCGATGTTCATCACGCCGTAGATCAAGATGTAGGCCACCGCGGCGGAGAACGCCGAGTGGTTCGACGACGGGTCGTTCGTGACGAGCGCGAACGTCATCAAGATGTAGCCCGACTGTGCGATCCCCGAGTACGCGAGCAGCCGCACGATCTGGGTCTGCTTCAGGGCCACCAGGTTCCCGAGCGTCATCGTGGCGATCGACAGGAACGCGAAGATCGGCACCCAGAACTCGTTCTGGCCGATGAACGCGATGAACATCAGCTGCAGGAGTCCCGCGAACCCCGCGGCGCTCGAGGCCACCGCCAGGAACGCGGCCACCGGGACCGGCGAGCCCTCGTACGTGTCGGGTGCCCAGAACTGGAACGGGACGGCGCTCACCTTGAAGGCGAAGCCCACGACCACGAACAGGATCGCGGCGAGCGCGAGGGATTCCTGGCTCGTCCCCATCACCCCGTGCAGCCCGACCGCGATCGCGTCGAGCCGCGTGGCGCCGGTGATCCCGTAGATCAGGCTCATCCCGTACAGCATCACCGCCGTCGACAGGACCCCGATCAGGAAGAACTTGAGGCCGGCCTCGTTCGAGCGGATGTCGTTCTTGCGGAAGGCCGCCATTAGGAAACCCGGCGCCGAGACGAGTTCGAGCGAGATGAACAGGAGCAGCAGGTCGCGCGAGGCCGGCATCATCACGCAGCCCAGGAACGCGGTGAGCAACAAGAAGTAGTACTCGCCCTGATAGAACCCGCCCTCTCGGAAGTACCGGAGCGAGATCGCGAGCACCACGATCGCCGCGATCAGGAAGAACCCCTGGAACAGCAGGGTGAAGTGGTCGACCACGAAGCTCCCGCCGAACGCCGTGCGGGTGGGGCCACCCACCATCGACAACAGCGCCGCGAGGGCTGCCACGACACCGACCAGCGACAACGGCATCGCGAGCCACTTGCGCCGCGCAGACAGGAACACGTCCACGACGAGCACGACGAGGATCGTGCCCGAGAGGATCAGTTCCGGCAGGAGCGCGCGGTAGTCGATGTCCATGGGGCTCCGGTCACCCGCCGATCAGGCTCGTGAGGGCGCCGACGGCATCGTTCGTCATCCCGAAGATCAGCCGGGGGAAGAGACCGAGCGCGATCGTGAGGAAGAGCAGCGGGAGCCAGGCGAGCCACTCGACGGCAAGCACGTCGCGGAAGCCCTTGCCCTGCCAGCGCTCTGGGAGCGTGCCCATGTTCACGCGCTGCAGCATCCACAGGAAGTAGCCCGCGGTGAGCACGGTCCCCACCCCGCCGATCACCATGTACGTGCGGAACAGCCCCACGCTCAAGCCTGGCGCGGGGTCGAACGACGCCAACAGGGACATGACCTCGCCCCAGAACCCGGCGAGGCCCGGGAGCCCCAACGACGCGATCGCGACGAACGCGAGGACGCCGGCGAGCTTGGGCATCTCCTGCGACATGCCGCCGCCGATCGTGGCGATCTCGCGCGTGTGGTACCGGTCATATATCGAGCCCACGCAGAAGAACAGCATGCCTGTGATGACGCCGTGCGCCACCATCCCGAAGATCGCCGCCTGGATCCCGATCGTGGTGAGCGTGGCGATGCCGAGCATCACGAAGCCCATGTGCCCCACCGACGAGAACGCGATCAGGCGTTTCAGGTCCTTCTGGGCGAGGCACGCGAGCGAGGCGTAGATGATGCCGATCACGGCGAGCCCGCCGATCCACGGCGCGTAGGCGTGTGCCCCGTCGGGGAGTATCGGGATCGCGATCCGGATGAACCCGTACGTGCCCATCTTCAGCATGACCCCGGCCAGGAGCACCGAGCCGATCGTGGGGGCCTCGGTGTGGGCGTCGGGGAGCCACGTGTGGAACGGCCACATCGGCACCTTCACCGCGAGGCCCAACGCGATCCCACCGAACACGACCAGCTGGAACGTGTGGCTGAATCCCCCGTTCGCGCCGAACTCGGTGAGCTGGAGCATGTCGAACGTGTGCCGGCCGAGCGCGTCGGTGGGTCCGCTGAAGTACAAGGCGAGGAAGCCCAACAGCATGAAGACCGAACCGAACAACGTGTACAGGAAGAACTTGATCGAGGCGTACTCGCGGTTGGCCGAACCCCACACCGCGATCAGGAAGTACATCGGAACCAGGACCAGCTCCCAGAAGACGAAGAACAGGATCAGGTCGAACGCGATGAACGTGCCCGCCATCCCCGTCTCGAGCAGCAACATCAGCGCGAGGAAGGCCTTCGTGCGACCGGGGTCGGGCACGAAGCGCCAGGTATAGATCGCGCAGAGGAAGGAGAGCAGGAAGGTCAAGACGTAGAGGGGCATCGAGATACCGTCGATCCCCACGTGGTAGCGGGCGCCGATCGCCTCGATCCAATCCACGTTCAGGACGAACTGGAACTCGCCGCGGCCATAGTCGAACCCGACGGCGATCGCGACGGCCAGCACGAGCGCGGCCGCGGTGAAGAAGATCCCGAGGCCACGGACCAGCCGATCCTTCTCCTTCGGCACGCAGACGATCACCAGCGCGCCGAGGATCGGCAACAGCGTGGTGACCGTGATCGCCGAGTTGTGCCAGTTCATCGAGCCCTCACTCCCCTGATCACGCGATGCGGATGAACACGATTGCCAGCGCGATCACGCCGACGAACAGGCCTGCCGCGTACCACTGGACGTTCCCCGTTTGGATGTTCTTCAGCAGGCCGCCGGCGCTGCCGGCGGTCTCTCCGAGCCCGTTCACGAATCCGTCGATGATGTTCCGGTCGATCCACATGATGACCCGCGACGCCGCCTTGGCGAGCGCGGCCGCGCCGTTCACGATGGCGTCGATCACATGCTGGTTGGTCCAGTACACCGCCGCCGACAGCGTGTCGCGTGTCGGGTAGATGATCGCCCGCATGTAGAACGCGTCGATGTAGTAGCGGTTCTGGAGCACGTTCCACATGGGGCCGAGCACCGACTCCATCGGGTCGCGCTCCTTGCGTTGCCGGTACAAGACGTAGCCGAACACCAGGCCGCCCACCGCCACGAGCGTGCTGAGCAACGCGATCCAGGCAACGAACGTGCCCTCGTGCGGATGCTCGAAGAAGACCCAGTCGCCGAACACGGAGCCGAGCTGCGGCGAGCCGAGGAGCCCCACGCCCATGGTGCAGAGCGCCAGGAAGACCAGCGGCCCCGTCATGGTGGGTGGCGCCTCGTGCGGGCGGCCATGCCCCCGGTAGTCGCCGAAGAACGTCAGCAACAACATCCGCATCGTGTAGAAGGCGGTGATCCCCGCCGTCACGATGAATACGACGAAGAGCCACGTATGGCCGGTCTCTTGGGCGACCACGAGCAGCTCGTCCTTCGACCAGAAGCCGGCGAGCGGGAAGATCCCCGCAAGCGCGAGCGAACCGATGAGCATCGTCCAGAACGTGATCGGCATCTGCTTGCGCAAGCCTCCCATGTCGCTCATGTCGTTCGAGTGCACGGCATGGATCACCGCCCCCGCGCCCAGGAACAGCAACGCCTTGAAGAACGCATGCGTGAACAGGTGGAAGAACCCGGCCGTCAGGCCCGCCTCCCCCATCGAGAGCCCGGCGACCATGTAGGCCAGCTGCGACAGCGTGGAGTACGCGAGCACGCGTTTGATGTCGTCCTGCACGATCGCGAGCAGCGCCGCGCCCAGGGTCGTGATGGCCGCGATGATGCTGACCGTCGTGAGCACCCAGGGCTCGGCGTGAAGGAACACCTCGAAGAGCCGCCCGACGAGGTACACGCCGGCCGCGACCATCGTGGCCGCGTGGATCAGCGCGGACACCGGCGTGGGGCCGGCCATCGCGTCGGGAAGCCAGACGTGCAGCGGGAACTGCGCCGACTTGCCGATCGTGCCGCCGAACAGCAGGATCGCCGCCATCGAGACGAAGAGCGCCGAGATCGCCGGCTCGTTGATCGCCTCGCCCACGCCCACGATGTTCGTGGTGGTGAAGCCCGTGGCCGCGATCAGCATGATGATCCCGAACATGAACGGGATGTCGCCGATCCGAGTGGTGATGAACGCCTTGATCGCGGCGTTCGAGTTCTGTTTCTCCTCGTACCAGTGGCCGATCAGCAGGTACGAGCAGACGCCCATGACCTCCCACCCGATCAGGAGCTCGATCAGGTTGTTCGAAACCACGACGGTGAGCATGGCGGCGGTGAACATCGAGAGCACGAAGTAGAACCAGGTGAAGCGCGAGTCGCCGTGCATGTAGCCGAGCGAGTAGATGTGCACCATCAACGAGATCGTGGTGACGACCACGAGCATCGCGGCGGTGAGCCCGTCGACGTAGATCCCCAGCTCGAGCTGAAGCGGGCCGATCGTGAACCATTCCAGGCCGGGGGGCGCGTACGGGGCGTTGCCCTGGACGAAGTGCCAGAGCACGCCCAGCGACATGATCATCGCCGCGCCGATCGCGAGGATCCCGAAGCCTGCACCCTTGCCCGGCGTGCGCTTGCCGAAGAAGAGGATGAAGAACGCCGAGGCCACCGGCAGCAGCGGGATCAACCACGCGTACCGCACGAACACGTTGACCGCTCCCGTCACGACGGTTCCCGTCTCGGCTACCACTTGAGGAGGTTCACCTCATCGATGTTGATCGACGCGCGGTTGCGGAAGAGCAGGATCACGATCGCGAGGCCGATGCCGACCTCGGCGGCGGCCACGGCGATCACGAAGAGGGCGAAGACCTGGCCGCTCACGTCCTGCAGCTGGGCCGAGAACCCGATCAGGTTCACGTTGACCGCGTTCAGCATCAGCTCGATCGCCATCAAGACCATCACCGCGTTGCGGCGGGCCAGCACGCCGTAGACCCCGGCCGAGAACAGCAGCGCGGAGAAGAAGAGCACGAACGGGAGCCGGATCACGGGGTCTCGTCCTTCCTCGCGAGCACGATCGCGCCGATCAAGGCGGCCAGCAGCAGGAACGAGATCGCCTCGAACGGGAGCACGTACCGCCTGAAGATCGCATCACCGATGACACCGGTCGTGGCCTGGAAGCTCTCCTGCGCCACCGCGTCCTTCACCGGGAACGCGTCCTGTACGAGGAACACCAGCCCGGCGAACACGAGCATCGCCACGGGCGCAGCGAGCCACCGCATCTGGTTGTCCAGGTCGTCGCGCCCGATCGGGGCCTTCGTCAGCATCAGGCCGAACAGGAACAGGATCACGATCGCCCCGACGTAGATCAGTATCTGCACCCAACCGAGGAACTCGGCCCCGAGCAGCAGGTAGACGCCGCCGACCGAGAGCAGGGTCACGACGAGGTACAGGGCGGCGTGCACGACGTTGCGCGCGGTGACCACCGCGATCGCCGCGATCGAGCCCACGACCGCGAGCACCGTGAAGGCATACTCCTGGGCCGACATCAGGAGGCCTCCCCCAGCGGCTCGGCGCCGGCTTCGAGCGGGGGCGGCGGGAGCACCGTGTAGGTCCAGTCCTCGAGGCGCTCCTTCTCATGGAGCAGTTCGCCCAAGTCGTACTCGGCGTACTCGAACTCCGGGCTCCAAAAGAGCGCGTCGAACGGGCACACCTCGACGCAGATCCCGCAGTACATGCAGAGCGCGTAGTCGATCGCGAACCGATCGAGGATCTTCGCGGATCGGGCGCGACCGCCGGCGGCGGGGTCGTGGGACTCCTTGTGGGCGTCGATGTAGATGCACCAGTCGGGGCACTCGCGCGAGCACTTGTAGCAGACCGTGCAGTTCTCCTGCTTCAGCGCGATCACGCCGCGGGTGCGCGCGGGCAGGTCGGGCTTCACGTGCGGGTACTGCACCGTGACCGCCGGCTTCAGCATCGTCTTCAGCGTGACGCCGAGCCCCTTGATCAGGCCCTGCCCCACGCCGGACTCCGGCTGGTCGAGCTTCTCCGTGTCTGCCACCTCGCCCCCTCTCTCCCTCTCCGTGTGCCTACTTGACCGCGACCTTGACGACGGCCACCACCAGGATCTGCACCAGCGCCAGCGGGATCAGCACGAGCCACGAGAAGCGCTGGAGCTGGTCCTCACGCAGGCGGGGGTAGGTGGCTCGCAGCCAGATGACGATGAACGATAGCGCGAAGATCTTGCCGAACATCCACATCCAGTCGGGCAGCGGCACGGCGGGCAGCGGGTTGTAGCCGCCCAGGTAGAGCACCGCCGCGATGCCCGAGAGCGCCACGATGCCCCCGTACTCCGCGAGCAAGAAGAACGCGAACTTCAGCCCCGTGTACTCGGTGTAGGCCCCGAAGATGATCTCGGAGTCGGCGATCGGCATGTCGAAGGGAGGGCGCGTCAGCTCCGCGAGCGCCGCCGTCATGAAGATGAAGAACCCGATGATCTGGGGGAACACGAACCAGAAGTGCTGTTGGGCCTCGACGATCCCCACGAGCGAGAGCGTGCCCGCCTGCATCACGACGGCGGCGGCGGCGAGCACGAGCGGGAGCTCGTAGGAGATCAGCTGGGCGGCCGCCCGCAGCGCGCCGATCAGCGCGAACTTGTTCGCCGAAGACCACCCCGCCATCAGCACGCCGATCACCGAGACGCTCGACATCGCCATCACGAAGAAGATGCCGACGTCGAGGTTGAGCGCCCACAGCGTGGGCCCGAAGGGCAGCACCACGAGGATAGCGATGTACGGGATCATCGCCACGGCGGGGGCGAGCGAGAACACGCTCGGGTCTGCGGCGGCCGGCACGATGTCTTCCTTCTGGATGAACTTCACGCCGTCGGCCACGAGCTGGGCCCACCCGTGGAACGCGCCCGCCTCCATCGGCCCCACGCGAGCCTGCATATGCGCGAGGACCTTGTGCTCCATATAGCCGATCACGAGCGGCACGACGAGGAAGAACAGCATGACCACGACGGTCTTCATGAGCAGGACCAGCCAGAAGCTGCTGGTCCAGGAATCGAAGATGGAGACGCCGGCCTGCGCGATCACTCGTCTTCGTCCTCCTCGCCCTCGACGGCGCCCGGCCACGGCTTGGCCTCGCGGGTCATGAGCGGGAAGTCCTTGCGGAGTGGGTGCCCCTCGAACGGCTCGGAGAGCAGGAGCTTGACCGGCATCGGGTGACCCTCGAAGCGGATCCCGAACATCTCGAGGGTCTCGCGCTCATGCCAGTCACAGGTGGCGTACAGGTCGCTGATCGTGTCGATCACGGGCTCGTCGTGCGGGAGCCGCACCTTCACGCGGACGTTGTGGTGGTGGACGTTCGAGAAGACGTGGGTGACGACCTCGAAGCCGTCGTCGGGACCCCAGTCCACGCCCGTGGTGAAGTCGCAGTAGTCGCAGTCGAACTCGGGCTCGTCGCGCAGGAACCGCATGACCTCGCGGTAGCGGCCGGGGGTGACGGTCACCGCCGAGTGCCCGTGTTGGTCGGCCACGTCGATCACGTCGTCGCCGAACCGCGCCCGCAGGCGCGATCCCACGTCGTCAGGAGAAAGAGGGCGTGGAGTGCTTGCCACTGAACTTCTCCTGGATGTCCTCGTGCTTGATCTTCTCCTGCAGCTTGATGATCCCGTGCATCAGCGCCTCGGGCCGCGGCGGGCAGCCGGGCACGTAGACATCGATCGGGACGATCTGGTCGACGCCCTTGGTCACCGAGTACGAATCCCAGTAGGGCCCCCCACAGTTCGAGCACGAGCCGAACGAGATCACGTACTTCGGGTCGGGCATCTGGTCGTACACGCGCTTGAGCGCGGGCGCCATCTTGTCGGTGAGCGTGCCGGCCACCACGAGGAGGTCGGCCTGCCGCGGCCCGTGCGCGAACGGGATCACGCCCAGGCGGATGAAGTCGTTCTTGGCCGTGGAGGCCGCGATGAACTCGATCGCGCAGCACGCGAGGCCGAAGTTCATGACCCACAGGGAGTACCGGCGTCCCCAGTTGAGGATGAACTTGACGGGCTGGATCCTCGGCAGGGGTGTCTTCTCGGTGATCAGGCCCACGTCAGGACCCCCTTCTTCCAGGCGTAGAGGAGGCCGGTGGCCAGGATCCCGATGAAGATCGCCATCTCGACCACGGCCGCGTAGCCGAGGCTCTCGAACACACGCGCCCAAGGGAAGAGGAAGACCGACTCGACGTCGAAGATCACGAACAGGAACCCGTACACGTAGTAGCGGACCTGGCTCTGCGACCAGCCCTGGCCCACGGGGTCGATGCCGCACTCGTAGGTGGTGAGCTTGCCGTACGACGGGCGGTGGGGTGCGACGAGCCTCGCGGTGGTGAAGGCGACGGCAACGAGCAGCACGCCGGCCAACAGGACCGCAAGGACTACGCCGTAGGACTCGTAATAGCTGGTCACGTTTGTGAAAGGTTTCTCGAGCGCCCGGATTCTAGCAGCGCGCTCACGCCCCTTGCTCCGCGCCGCATCGGGCCCCCAGGAACTTCGCGAGCTGGATGAGGGCGTGCTGCGCGGGACCCGCTGGGAGGCGGCGCGCGAGCCCGATCGCGCGCTCGACCTCGGCCGTGACGGCCTGCCGCGCACGGTCGATGGAACCTCCCGAGCGGATGATCTCGAGCGCACGGTCGAGCATCTCGCCGTCGGGCGGGCCGTGGCCGAGGATCCGCGCGAGCTCCCCGCGGTGCTCGTCCCGCGCGAGGGCGTCGAGGACGGGGAGCGTGTACACGCCCTCCCTGAGGTCCTGGCCGGGCTCCTTGCCGAGCTCCATCTGGGTGGACGTGATGTCCATGATGTCGTCAGAGAGCTGATACGCCATGCCGAGCGCGTCGCCGAACTCCTCGAGGACGTCCACGCGTTCGGGCTCGGCGTCGGAGAGCACGGCCCCCAGACGGCACGAGGTGGCGATCAGCGACGCGGTCTTGCGCCGGATGATCGCGAGGTAGTCATCGATGGGCTGCTCGATCGAGGCCGAGCTGTCGACCTCACGGATCTGGCCGTCGCACAGGATCGCGATCGTGCGCGCGAGCAGGCGACAGACGTCGACGCCGAGGTCGGTCGAGATCTCCGATGCCCGCGCGAAGAGATAGTCGCCCGAGAGGATCGCGACCGTGTTGTCCCAGCGCACATTCGCGCTGGGGGCGCCGCGGCGTGCGTCGGCCTCGTCGATCACGTCGTCGTGGTACAGCGTGGCCAGGTGCACCAGCTCGATCGAGACCGAGCCCGGGATCAGGCGGGGGTCCGCCGGGTCGCCGAAGTAGCCGGCCAGGAGCACCAGCATCGCCCGGAAGCGCTTGCCGCCCGCCGCGATCAGGTACGACGAGGTCTCCGAGAGCATCCCCGACGATTCCACCTGCACGGACTTCTCCAGCGCCTCCTCGACGTGGTCGAGCCGCGTGCGGATCTCGGCCTCCAGGGTCTCGTCGGGGGCCTCAAGGCCCGGCAGCACACGTCGGCTCATGCGATCACCATCTCAACACAGACGCCTGTTCGATGAGCCCCACGATCAGGCCCGGGAAGATGCCGAACGCGATCGTGAGGATCGCCGGGATCAAGATCGCCACCCGGGGCAGCACCGCGGCGTCCTCGTCCTGGTCACCCTGCGGCTGCCGCATATACATCAGCACGATCACGCGGAGGTAGAAGAACGCGGCCACGACGCTCGTGAGCACCCCGATCAGGGCCAGCTCCCAGTGTCCCGCCGAGACGGCGGCGGCGAAGACGCTTGCCTTCGCGATGAACCCGGCGGTCGGCGGGATCCCCGCGAGCGACAGCAGGAAGATCGTCATAAGCCCCGCGAGGAGCGGGCTCCGTCTGTAGAGGCCGGCGTACGAGGACAGCGAGGTCTGCTCCTCTCCCTTGGAGGACACCAGCATCACGATCCCGAAGGCGCCGACGGTCATCGTGGCGTAGGCGACGAGGTAGAAGAGCGAGGCCCGGATCCCCGTGCTCGTGGGGTTCGTGAGCCCCATCAGGATGAACCCGGCCTGGGCCACGCTCGAGTACGCGAGCATCCTCTTGATGTCGGTCTGCGCGATCGCGAACACGCTCCCCACCACGACCGAGAGCGCGGCCAGCACGATCACCACCGGGGTCCAGTCCCAGGTCAGGGGCTGGAAGGCGACCATCAGCACCCGGATCAAAGCCGCGAACGCGGCGACCTTGGTGGCCGCGGACATGTAGGCGGTCACCGGAGTGGGCGAGCCCTGGTACACGTCGGGCGTCCACATGTGGAACGGCGCCGCCGACACCTTGAACATGAAGCCCACCGCGAGGAAGGCGAACGCCAGGAGCGCGAGCGGCTGGCTCCCGATCCTCCCGGCGAGCCCGTTCGCGATCGCGGTGATGCTCGTGGTGTCCGTCGCCCCGTAGGCCATCGCCACGCCGTAGAGGAAGAACGCCGAGGACGCCGCCCCCAGCAGGAAGTACTTCAACGCGGCCTCGTTCGAGTTGCGGCGGCCCGTGATCCCGGTGAGCACGTAGAGCGAGAGCGAGAGGATCTCGAGCGCGAGGAAGACCATCAGCAGGTCGGCCGAGGCCGAGATCAGGGTCATGCCCATCGTGGCGAAGAGCATCAGCGGGAAGAACTCCCCGCGCCACTCGTCGCCGGAGCGCGAGAAGTAGTGCGAGCCGTAGAGGAGGCCGATCGCCGCGACCGCGAGGAGGACCACGCGGGTCAGGACCGAGAACTTGTCGGCCGCGACCATGCCGCCCATCACGGTCGTCTCGCCGGTCCACGACCAGAGCGCAAGGCTCGCCAAGGCGGAGGACGCGATACCCCCCAGCGCGATCGTGAGGTGCACCCCACGGTCCGAGCGCGGCGCGAGCGCCTCGTAGAGCAGCCCCGCGATCGCGAACCCCGCGAGGATCAGTTCGGGGTAGACCGGCTGCCAGGTGAGGGTGGGCGTCTGGATCACGTCTACCCCCCGCCTTCCGATGCCGTGGTGACCTTGAAGGGAAGCCCCTTGCCCACGTCGGTGGTCTGCCCCTCGGGTGCGACGTGCCGGATCACCGCGGTGGTGGCGGGATCGATCCGGTCGGTGAGCAGCTTGGGGTACACCCCGAAGACCAGCAGCAGCGCCAGCACGGGCGCGAGCACGACGACCTCGCGCAGACTCACGTCGGGCACGTTCCGGTGCTCGTCGTGCACGGGCCCGTACGCCATGCGCTGGTACGACCAGAGCAGATAGATCGCGGCCAATATCACGGCCAGCGCGGCGACCGAGCCGAACCAGTGGCTCACCGCGAACGTCCCGATGATGATCAAGAACTCGCCCACGAAGCTGTTGAGACCCGGGAGCCCCACCGAGGCGAACACGGCGAACAGGAACGCCCCGGTCAGCCACGGCATCACGCTGGCGAGGCCGCCCATCTGCCCGAGGTCGCGGGTGTGGGTGCGCTCGTAGACCATGCCGACCAAGAGGAAGAGCGCGCCCGTCGCGAGTCCGTGGTTCACCATCTGCAGCACGCCGCCGGTCACGCCTTGCTGGGTGAACGCGAAGATCCCCAGCACGACGAACCCGAGGTGCGAGACCGACGAGTACGCCACCAGCCGCTTGATGTCGGTCTGGATCAGGGCGCACACCGCGCCGTAGATGATCCCGATCACCGCCAGGACCGAGACGAACGTCGCGAAGTACTTCGCGGCATCGGGGAAGAGCGCGAGGTTGAAGCGGATCAGACCATAGGTGCCGACCTTCAGCAGGACGCCGGCCAGGAGCACGGAGCCCGCCGTCGGCGCCTCGGTGTGCGCGTCGGGCAACCAGGTGTGCAGCGGGAACACCGGCACCTTCACCGCGAAGGCGATGAAGAACCCGAGGAAGAGCCAGCGCGCGGTCGCCACGGGGAGCGTGCCCGCCACCTGGACCAGCTGCGGGAGCGAGAACGTGTTCCCGCCGCCGAGGGCGGCGCCGGACTTCGAATAGAGGAAGAGCGTCGCGAGCAGCAGGAACGCCGACCCGGCCATCGTGAACAGGAAGAACTTGACCGCCGCGTAGATCCGCCGTTCGCCGCCCCAGCCGCCGATCAGCAGATACATCGGGACCAGGATCGCCTCGAAGAAGATGAAGAACAGCAGCAGGTCGAGCGCCACGAATGACCCGACCACCGCGGTCTCCAGCAGCAGCATCGCGCCCATGTACATCCGAACGTCCTTCTCCACGCGCCACGAGGCGAGCACGGCGACCGGGAACAGGAACGTGGTGAGGAGCACCATCCAGATGCTGATGCCGTCGATGCCCACGTAGTACGACAGCCCGATGCTCTCGACCCAGTTGGCGCGCTCCACGAGCTGGAACCCGGGCTGCGCCGCGTCGAAGCGGCCGATGATCGCCAGCGAGAGGACGAAGGTCGCGAGCGTGACGACCAGGGCGACGCCGCGCGCCGCGTCGTCCTTCAGGGCGCGGCCGCCGACGACCAGCACCACCAGGCCCACGAGGGGCAGGAACGTCGTGACGGTCAGGAGATGGCTCATATCCGGAACCCCAGGTAGACGAGGATCCCGACCCCGCCCAGGAAGATCGCGGCGGCGTACGTGCGCACGTACCCGGTCTGGAGCTTGCGCCCCACCGACGCCAGCCTGCGTGTCCCGGCGCCGATCCCGTTCACGGTCCCGTCGATGATCTTCGCGTCCACGACGTAGGCGGTGAACGCGGCGGCGGCCTTGCCGGGGGTCACGAGGATCGTCGAGTAGTACTCATCGACGTACCAGCCGTTCGCGAAGAGGCGCTGGATCGGGGCGAGGCGCACGCGCAGGGCCATCCAGTCGATCCGTCCCGACGCGTAGATCGCCCAGGTGGCGACGAGCGTGAGCACCGCGACCGCGGTCGCGACCGTCGTCAGCACCGCGACCGGGAGGCCGACCCGGCCGGCGGGCGACGCGCCGATCGCCGACTCGGTCCAGATCGCGAACTGCCCCTCGGGCGAGCGCTGGAACAGCACTCCGAGGAAGCCCGCGCCGATCGCCAGCAGGATCAACGGGATCGTCATCACCCACGGCGACTCGTGGGCGTGTTCGGCCTCCTCGGTGCGGGCCTTCCCGAAGAACGTGAGGAAGATCAGCCGGCCGATGTAGAAGGCGGAGATGATCGCGCCGATCGTACCTAGCACGTACACCCACTGGTGCCCGGTGTGGTTCGCGATCTCGAGGACCTGGTCCTTGGCGAAGAAGCCGGCGAGCGGCGGGAGCCCGGCCAGGGCGAGGGCGCCGACCACGAAGGTCCAGCCCGTGGCCGGCATCCGTCGGATCAGGCCGCCCATCTTCTTCATGTCGGTCTCCTCGTGCATGCCGTGCATCACCGAGCCGGCGCCGAGGAACATCAGGGCCTTGTAGAAGGCGTGCGCGACGAGCATGAAGATGGCGGCCGCGTAGGCGCGCAGGCCTGCCGCCACGAACATGTAGCCGAGCTGGCTGATCGTCGAGTACGCGAGCACGCGCTTGATGTCGTCCTGTCCGATCGCGCAGAGCCCAGCGAACAGCAGGGTCGCGAGGCCGATCACCGTGACGACCACCAGGGCCACGCCGCTGATCTCGAAGAGCAAGGACGAGCGCACCACCAGGTACACGCCGGCGGTCACCATCGTGGCGGCGTGGATCAGGGCCGAGACCGGCGTGGGGCCGGCCATCGCATCGGGGAGCCACACGTGGAGCGGGATCTGGGCCGACTTCCCGACCGCGCCGGCGAACAGCAGCAAGGCGATCGCCGTCGCCGCGTCCTTCGTGAGCACCGAGCCAGCGGTTCCGAACACGGCGACGAAGTCGAGCGTCCCGAACTTCGCCACGATCAGCGCGAGGCCGATCAGCATCGCGGTGTCGCCGATCCGGGTGGTCACGAACGCCTTCTTCGCCGCGTTCGCGTTCTCGGTCTTCTCGAACCAGAACCCGATCAGCAGGTACGAGCAGAGCCCGACGCCCTCCCAGCCCAGGTAGAGCAGCAGGTAGTTCTCCGCCAGGACGAGCATCAGCATGAAGAACACGAACAGGTTCAGGTAGGCGAAGAACCGCCCGAACCGGGGGTCGCCCTCCATGTAGCCGACCGCGTAGATATGGATCAGCAGGCCGACGCCCGTGACGACCAGGATCATCGTGGCCGAGAGCGCGTCGAGCCGCAGGTCGACCGCCACCGTGAAGTTGCCGACCGCGAACCAGTCGAACCCGTGCTGGATGTACAGGCGCTCCTCGCCCGGAAGACCGGCGAGCTGGAGCACCGCGGCGACCGCGACAGCGAACGACGTCAGCACCGCGACCACGGCGAGCCACCCGGGCCACTTCCCGAGCTTTCGGCCCGCGAAGAGGTTGACCGCCGCCATGGCGAGCGGGATCACGGGGATAAGCCAGAGCAGCTGCATCGCCCCGGTCGCCGACGTCGAGGGCACGAGCTCGGACCCGAGGGCGCCTACCATCGCAACCCGCTCGCGTCGTCGACATCGATCGTCTGGCGACGTCGGTACACCGAGACGATGATCGCGAGCCCCACCACCACCTCGGCCGCGGCCACGACCATCGAGAAGAAGGCCAGCACCTGGCCGTTCAGGTCGTTGTGCATCCGCGAGAACGAGATCAGCGTCAGGTTCACGGCGTTCAGCTGCAGCTCGACCGACATGAAGATCAACAGGGCGTTCCTGCGGGTCAGCACCCCGACGGTGCCGATCGCGAAGAGGATGCTGGAGAGGATCAGGAAGTAGGCGATCGGCGTCCTCACGCCACCACCCCCTGGTCGCCCGTGCGCCGCGCCTGCTCGGCTGCGTCGATCTCGGCCTGCGTGATCGCGCGGGCCTTCCGCTGCGCCAAGACCATCGCTGCGATCGCTGCGACGATCAGCAGCACCGACGTCACCTCGAACGGGAAGAAGTAGTCGCGGAACAGCACCTTCGCGAGCGCCTGCGTGTTGCCCTCGGCGTTCACGAGGTCGAACCCGCCGGGGGCCCGCGTCGAGAGGCCGATCGCCGCGCGGATCGCGAACCCGACCTCGAGCACGAAGGCGACCGCGAGCGCCACGGCGACCCACCGCTGACCCCACAGCCGTTCGCGGACGTCATCGCCACGGTCGACGCCCAGCAGCATGATCACGAACAGGAACAACACCATGATCGCGCCCGCGTACACGATGATCTGCACCGCGAACAGGAACGGCGCGTCGAGCAGCAGGTACATCACCGCGATCGTGAAGAAGTTCACGATCAGGAAGAGCGCGGCGTGCACGGCGTTGCGCATCACGAGCATCGCGATCGCCGAGGCCACGGAGATCGGCGCGAAGACCCAGAACACGACGTTGTCGAGCGGCACCTAGCCCTCCCGGTCCGCGGGATCGGTGCCCAGGGCGGGCGGCGGCTCGAGCAACTGCTCCTTGGTCCAGATCGCGTCCTCGCGCGAGGTGAACGCGAGCTCGTAGTAGTTCGTGAGCGTGAGCGCGCGCGTGGGACACGCCTCGACGCACAGGCCGCACATGATGCAGCGCAGGTAGTTGATCTGGTAGTCCTTCGCGTGCCGCTCCCCAGGGCTCACCGGGTGCTCCGGGTCGTTGTCCTCGCCCTCGACCCAGATCGCGTCGGCGGGGCACGCGAAGGCACAGAGCTCGCACCCGATGCACTTCTCCAGACCGTCCTCGTGGCGGTTCAGCAGGTGCCGGCCGATGTGCGAGCGCTCCGGGATCGGCGCGATCTCCTTCGGGTACTGCTCGGTGTTGTCGGGCCGGAACGTCTGCTTGAAGACCGTGCCCATGCCTTTCGCGATCGCCCAGGCGCCGTCGAGGAACCCCTGGGTCGGCTCGGGGGGGCGGTCGCTCACGTCGGCACCTCCTCGCCCTTGCGGGGCGTGAACAGTGGCGCGATCATCGAGAGGAGGGCGACCACGCCCAGGACGATCGCGCCGCCGATCAGGATCTGGCGGCGGCCGAAGTGGTCGGGCAGCACTACGACGGCGCCGGTGACCATGACCCAGACGAGGCCGAACGGGATCAGGACCTTCCAGCCGAACGTCATCAGGCGGTCGTACCGCATCCGCGGGAGCGTGGCCCGCACCAGGATCATCACGTAGATCACCGCGGTGACCTTGAGGATGAACCACAGCAGGGGGCCCACCCAGGCGACCGCGCCGTGGAAGGGCCAGTAGCCGCGCCAGCCGCCCAGGAAGAGCGTGACGGCGACCGCGGCCACGGTCACCGTGTTCACGTACTCGCCCAGGAAGAACATCGCGAACTTGATCCCCGAGTACTCGGTGTGGAACCCGGCCACCAGCTCGGACTCGGCCTCGGCGAGGTCGAACGGCGGTCGGTTCGTCTCGGCGAGCGCACAGATCAGGAAGACGACGAACGCCGGGAACTGCGGCACCACGTTCCAGACGGTGCCCTGGGCCGCGACGATCTCTGACATCCGCAGGTGCCCGCTGTACATCAGGACCGCGACCAGGGCCAGGCCCATCGCGACCTCGTACGAGATCATCTGGGCCGACGACCTGATCGCGCCCAGCAGGGGGTAGTTCGAGCCGCTCGCCCAGCCCGCGAACACCACGCCGTACACGCCGATCGAGGTCATCGCGAGGATCCAGAGGATCCCGATGTTCAGGTCGGCGAGCTGGAACGGCACGACCCGGCCGAAGAGCTCCACCGGCTGGCCGAACGGGATGATCGCGAAGGCGAGGAACGCGGGGAACATCGCGAAGATCGGCGCGATCAGGTAGACGGGCAGGTCCGCGTTCGTGGGGTTGATGCCCTCCTTGAAGAAGAGCTTGATCCCGTCGGCGAGCGTGATCAGGATCCCGCGGGGACCCGCGCGCATCGGGCCGACGCGGTTCTGCATGTCTGCGACCACCTTGCGCTCCATCCAGATGTAGAGCATCACCGCGATCAGCAGCCCGAAGAACACGATCACGACGCGCGCGATCAGCAGGCCCCAGTCGATCCACGTCACGAGACCTCACCCCCGATCGTGGCGGGCTCGGACTGCGCGACCGCCTCGAGGGTCGCGCCGGTGACGAGCTCGCCCGAGAACAGGGTGTTCGCCGCGAGCCCGGGCTGGTTGAACGGCACGAAGACGGCGCCCGCCGCCACGTGCTCGGTGACGCGGGCCTCGACCTCGGCCTCGCCCGCATCGGTGCGCAGGATCAGGTGGCTACCGTCGCGGACGCCCGCGGCCTCGGCGTCACGCGGATGGAGCTCCACGAACGCAGGCGCTTCGAGCGCGGCCTTGAGCTCGTCGGCGCGCTCGCAGAGGCGCCCCTCGTCCACGAGGAGCGGGTAGGTGAACAGCCGAAGCCCTCCGGCCGCCAACGCCGGCGAGGCACCGACGGCGGCACGCTCGGCGACCTGCCTGGGCGCCAGCAGACGGCCCATCTCCTGTTGGAGCTCGTCGAGCGTCTCGAAGCCGAGGTCGCCGCCGCACGCGAGCGCGAGGCTCGCGAAGATCTCCCAGTCGGCCAGGCTGATGCCCTGGGGACCCCGGATCGGACGGAGCCTCTGCCCGCGGCCCTCCCAGTTCGTGACGTGGCCATCCTTCTCGATGAACGCCGCCGCCGGCAAGAACGCGTCGGCGAAGGTCTCGAGGTCACCCAGCTCGAGCGACTGCACCACCTTGATCGGGGCGTTCTGAAGCGCGCGCCGGGCCAGGGCCGCGTCGGGCACGTCGCGCAGTGGGTCGACGCCGATCAGGAACAGCACGTCGATCTCGCGGTCGGCGCAGGCCCGCAGGATCGCGTTCGTATCGCGACCCGGCTCACGGTCGAAGATCGGACCCCACACCGCCTCGACGTCATCGGAGTCCCCGAGCCGACGCCCGCCGGGCAGGAGCGAGGGATGCACGCCGGCGCGGAGCGCCCCTCGGTCGTTCGCCCGGCGCGTGACGTAGGTGGCTCGCGCGCCCACGGCGTCGGCAGCAGCCATCGCCGCGTCGGCGACCCCGGGCCGTTCCCCCGCGATCACGATCGCGTCGGCGCCCGCCTCCCCCAGGGCTGCGAGCGCCTGATCCATCACGGGGTCGGCCCCGCCCGCGAGGAACCGCGCCTCGTCGCCGGGCGCGCACAGCACGTGCGTGGCGAGGTCGTGCAGCCTCGTGCGGCGCGGGTGCAGCACCCAGATCCGCGCTCCGCGGGCGGCTGCCTTGCGCAGGCGCAGATGCAGGATCGGCACCTCCTGCTCGGCGTCGAGCCCCGCGACCAGGATCACCTTCGCGCGCTCGACGTCCCTGTAGGTGACCGCCATCGGGTTCGCGGCGACCTCGCGCTCGGCGGCCGGCGCGCCGGTCCCGCCCCGGCGGTGATCCAGGTCGTTGGTCCGGAACACCGTGCGCGCGAGCTTCGAGAGCGCGTAGTAGTCCTCGTCCATCAAGCGGCCGCCGGTGAGGAACGCGACACGCTTCCCGTCGGTCCACTCGGCGATCCGCGTCAGGACCTCGCCGAACGACGCGGGCTCGAGCCCGTGGTCGCGGATCAGCGGCGTCGTGAGGCGGTCTGGCGCGTCGGGGAACCGGAAGGCGAACCGTCCCTTGTCGCAGAGCCAGGCGTCGTTCACATCCAGGTTGTCGCGCGCGAGCTGACGCACGACCTCGCTCCGGCGGACATCGACCTTCAGGTTGCAGCCTGCGCTGCAGTGGGGGCAGACCGAGTCGACCGTGGAGAGGTCGAACGGCCGGGCCACGAACCGATACGGCGACGCGGTCAGCGCGCCGACCGGGCAGATCTGGACCGTGTTGCCGCTGAACGGGCTCTGGAAATCCTCGCCCGCGGCGATCGAGACCCGCTCCCCCGCGCCGCGGGCGAACAGCTCGATGAAGCGGTCGCCCGAGATCTGATCGCAGAACCGGGTGCAGCGCGCGCAGAGCACGCAGCGCTCGCGGTCGAGGTTCACGAGCGGCGAGAGCGGCAGCGGCTTGGGCCAGACCCGCTTGGCTTCCTCGAACCGGCTGTCGCCCGGCCCGAAGGCGAGCGCCTGATCCTGCAGCGGGCACTCGCCGCCGCGGTCACAGATCGGGCAGTCGAGCGGATGGTTCAGCAACAGGAACTCGAGGTTCGCGACCTGGGCATCGTGCACGGTGTCGTTCGTGTTCTGCGTGTTCACGACCATGCCCGGAGCGACCGTGACCGTGCACGACGTCGCGAGCTTGGGCTGGCCCTCGACCTGCACGTAGCACTGCCGGCAGGCGCCGGCGGGCTCGAGCAGCGGATGGTCGCAGAACCGCGGGATCTGTACCCCGAGCTGCTCGGCGGCGCGGATGATCAGCGTCCCCCTGGGCACGGTGATCTCCTTGCCGTCGATCGTGAGCGTCACCAACCGCTCGGCCATCACGAGGCCACCTCTTGGGCAGGCAGCGCCTCCGCCTCGCGGAGCGGGCAGTGGCCGAGCCGGACGTGCGCCTCGTACTCGTCTGCGAAGTGCTTCAGGCTGGAGTTGATGACGGATGCGGTGCCGTCGGCGAGCGCGCAGAAGGCGCGGAA
>Ga0315273_10000175_pt1 | contig 60131 bp, 46 predicted proteins | sample YL17G02_0_MG_FD_205753 | JGI IMG/M metagenome (GOLD analysis project Ga0315273, IMG submission 205753) | Sediment microbial communities from Yellowstone Lake, YNP, Wyoming, USA - YL17G02_0 | ecosystem: Environmental > Aquatic > Freshwater > Lake > Sediment | place: USA: Wyoming | collected... | reverse complement strand
GCTGATTTTGGCGCAGCCACTGGTTGTGTAAAGGCAGCCAGGAGTTTGTCCGCATAACCGCTCAGCGGATGGTCACGATTGCGCGATTGTTTTTCAATCAACAATCGCATCGCTTCACCTTCATCCACGAATATGCGAACATAGCCTTCCGGCTCGGCCAGGGCCAGGGCGCGTTCCAGCGCGGCGAGAGCCTGGGGGTAATTGCCCTGCGCTTCGTGTGCCAGCGCCTGCACCAGCAGGATGTCGAGCGCGCTGCCCCGGCGCTTTTGCGCTTCGGCGGCTTGCAACAGACGTGCGAGCAGGGCGTTGACCTGCGGGTTGGCGATTTCCAGCCGGGCCAGGGTGAGATGCTCGAACTCATGCAAGTAGGCAGCTTCATCTGCCAGCGAAAGCCCGCGTTCTGCCGCCCACGCCCGGGCTTTATCGGGCCGCCCCTGTTTGAGATGGATGCGTGCTTTCAGGGCCGCAATGGGGCGCAGGTCAGGTATGAGGGTTTGGATATAGACCCGTTTGGCCTCGTCGAGCAGGGCCAGGGCGGTTTCCAGATCGCCCGAATCTCCTTTCAATTGGGCCTGGGCCACATGCCAGCGGTACAGCCAATCCACCAGGGTGGTTTGCAGACCCAATTCGGAGGCTCGTTTCAAGTGATGAGCGGCGAGGGTGTCATCTCCTCGCTGACGGTAGATCATGGAAAGGCCGAGATGATGGTGGGCAGTGATGTGTTCAGCCTCCGGGCCGTGTTGGGCAGCCAGTTGTAAGGCATCCTGATAGGTCCGCTCGGCCTCGCTCAGGCGCCCCAGGCCTACCTGCAGGTCGGCTACAGCAAAGGCGCTGGCAACCACGAAAACGTGATTGCCCAGCTGAGTCATGCTCTCCATCCAGTCACTAATCCCCTGGATGGCCGCCTCCAGGTTACCGCTGGCCCAGTGGGTGATCTCCAACGTACTGATGGCCTTGGCGCGCCAGACAAAGTCATCTTCGGGGATGATTTGGAGCGCCAGTTCGGCATATTTCACCGTTGCGGCGAGATTACCCTGCACCTGGGCGTTATAGGCGCGGGCCAAGGCGATCATCGCTGGCAGGGGCTTAAGCTGCGCTTCGTTCGCTACGTCCGAACCCTCCAGGCATCGTTCAGCGTCCTGCAGGCGCAATTCGCTGGCCTCCGGCTCGCCCGCATTTGCGAATGCCCAACCAAGCAGGGTGCAAAGCAACGGGCGGACGCGAATGACATCTTCTGGCAGCTTCTTCACCCAACCCAGCCAGGCGGCCGTCTGGAAACTTTCCTCCATCCCCTGGTAGGCTGCTTCAGCCAACTCCGCTGCCCGGATAAAATCCCCGGCTGCGATGGCGTGGTGAAACGCCGCGCTCAGGTCGCCGTTCTCTGCATGCCACTGGCTAGCGCGCAGGTGGAATTCGGCGAATTCTTTGGGTTTTCCCAGGCGCTGGCGCAGCAAATCGCCAAAGAGATGGTGATAGCGGTACCAGCGCCGCTCGCTATCCAGCGGCACGATGAACAGGTTAGTGCGTTCGAGATATTCCAGGGTTTCCTGCCCGGATGTAGAAGGGGCGGGTAGAACGACATCACAAAGAGGCCCGCACATGCGATCCAGGATGGACGTGCGCAGCAAGAAAGCCTGGACACTTTCGGATTGCTGTTCCAGGACTTCTTCAATCAGATAGTCCAGCACGAAATGGTGGCTGCCGGTGAAAGATTTAATAAAACCGGTGGGGTCTTCATGTCCCTGCATGGATATCGCGGCTAACTGCAGGCCGGCAATCCAACCTTCAGTGCGGGTTTCCAGCGCGGCGATGTCTTCCGCCGAGAGGTTCAGGCCCATCCCCTGGTTGAGAAAATCAGCGGCTTCGGCGGGGGTAAAACGCAAGTCGGTCGCACGCAGTTCGGTCAATTGGCCCCGGGCGCGTAACCGCGCCAGGGGCAGATGTGGATCCTCACGGGTGGTGATGACCAGGTGCATCTGGGGCGGCAGATGATCGAGCAGAAAGGTGAGGGCTTCGTCAACCGGTTTGGCATCAATAAGATGGTAGTCGTCAAGAACAAGGATGAAATGTTCCGGGATGGTGGTGATCTCATTAAGCAGGGTGGCCAGAATGGCTTCGATTTGCGGCGGCTGAGGAGATTGGAGTACAGACAACGAACCATCACCAATTCCCGCCTTGATGGGTTGTAACGCTGCTACCAGGTAAGAGAGGAAACGCACCGGATCGTTATCCCCTTCGTCCAGCGAAAGCCAGGTGACAGTCCGCCCACAACCAGCAACCCATTCGCTGATCAGTGTGGTTTTACCAAACCCGGCAGATGCTGAGATGAGGGTAAGTTTGCGGCCCGAAGAGAGGCCCTCGTTCAGCCGCTCGATCAGGCGCGGGCGGCTGACAACCTTGGGCGGAGGTTGGGGGATGTAAAGTTTCGTAGCCAAAATTGGCACGGGCATAGATCAATTATAAGGCATACACACCAAGGTTTATTAAAAGGAACTTATCACGCGGGTTGAAGAATTCCTGCCCAACCTTAGTAGGCATACCCTGGTCACGGAGCCCGCCTCCCCCCTGACCTATGAATGCCACACCTCGTTCTGGCAAGGTAGCACCGCACCCCTCATAATTTTGTTGTCAGAAATATCGGAGCATGTCTCCGAGATTTCGTGATATAATGAACTCATGATCAAACGCCCAGATTATCTTGAATTATTACAAACAGCAACCCGTCGCTCCCCCATAACCGCTTTGCTGGGACCGCGTCAAACAGGGAAAACCACCCTTGCACACATGTTCGCTGAAAACAAACCGGCGACTTTTTTTGACCTGGAATCCATTCCGGATCAGCGTCGACTGCAGAACCCAGAACTTGTGCTGGGAAACATGGAAGGTTTTGTCATACTGGATGAAATCCAGCTAATGCCGGAATTGTTTGGAACCTTGCGAGTGTTGGTGGACCGTCCGGGACAAAAAGCGCGTTTCATCATCCTGGGCAGCGCATCGCCCGAAATCATCCGGAATGCTTCAGAAACTTTCGCCGGGCGGATCGAGTTTGTGGATCTAAATGGATTTGATCTGGCCGAGGTCGGGAGTTCGAATTGGGAGTCGCTTTGGATAAGGGGAGGTTTTCCACGCTCCTACCTAGCAAAAAACGAAACAGACAGTCTGACCTGGCGGGAAGGATTTATCCGCACCTTCCTGGAACGGGATATTCCACAACTCGGCATTCAGATCCCTGCCACTGCCATGCGGCGTTTCTGGACCATGCTGGCGCATTATCATGCCCAAACTTGGAATGCCTCTGAGCTCAGCCGCGCAATGGGGTTATCGGATAAAACTGTGCGCGGATATCTAGATATCCTTACCGGCGCTTTTATGGTCCGGCAGCTACAGCCATGGTATGAGAACATCAGTAAACGCCAGGTGCGGGCGCCGAAGGTTTATCTTCGGGATAGCGGCCTCCTGCACAGCCTGCTGGATGTTCAGGATAGGCATACTCTATTCGGCCATCCCAAGGTTGGCGCTTCCTGGGAAGGATACGTGATCGAACAAGTATTGCAGATCCTCCGCCCCTCGGAAGCATACTACTGGGCGGTCCACAACAGCGCGGAACTTGACTTATTGCTCTTCCATAAGGGTAAACGATACGGAATGGAAGTGAAGTTCAGCGAAGCACCTGAGATCACCCGTTCAATGCAAACCGCGCTGCACGATCTGGATCTATCTCATCTGTGGGTGATCTATCCCGGAGGGGATGCGTACCAGGTTGAAAAGAAGATCTCTGTCCTGCCTTTGCAGAAAATACAAGAGCTAATTCACCAACTCAAATAGGATTCATGCTCTTCTTTGCTCAATAACTGTGACCGCCTGGAATATCAACCACGAGGGAAATAATCGAACTTCCGAGGAATTATTAATAACAGAAATGGCATTTTGTGTGAATAGCCACTTGCTGCGACCTGTATTCACCAGCCCTCATTGCGCCAGGATAATTTGGATCAGTTCTTCTCGACTCAATTCGTTGATCTCTAGCAGAGTAATCGTGTTAAAATCTCATCAAACATCACCTATTGTATATAACAGTATGAGTAATGTGACATTGTCAAACTAATAAAAAAATTTCTTCAACCTCGTGGGGTGTTGGATGCTGTGGGTGACCGTCTGCAACATCCCACTTCCCTTCCATATCTGGATCAGATTCATCAAACAAGGCAAAGCTACCAAATCATTGACCTGAGGAAAGAAAGGTTTCCAACATACATGTCGTTTAGCATAATAAAGTTCTTCAGAAAGTCCAATGACACTAAAGTAATAATAATTGTTTCAGGGCTGCCCAGATCAGGCACATCTATGATGATGAAAATCCTCGAATCGGCCGGGTTGGAAATATTAACAGACAACCTGAGAACCGCGGACGAGAATAACCCAAAAGGGTACTACGAATTTGAGAGGGTCAAGAAGCTCAAAGCGGGTGATTTCGATTGGCTTTCTTTAGCGCGGGGTAAAGTTGTAAAAATCATATCGGCGCTGCTGGAATATTTACCTAATCAATACCAGTATAAAATCATTTTCATGCGCCGGAATATGGATGAGGTTTTGTCCTCACAACGCCAGATGTTGGTTCGAGATGGCATACAAGATGATAAAGTCCCCGATGGGAAGCTGGCTGAACTGTATGAAAATCATCTCAAGAAAATAGAAACCTGGCTTGAGCAACAGCCTAACATGAGAACTCTTTATATCAGTTATAATCAGGTTTTACTTGATCCCGGGCCAATTTTATATCGAATCAATCAATTTCTTGGCGGAAATCTCGATATGAAGCCGATGCTCCAGGTAGTTGATCAGAATCTCTACCGGGAAAGACGATCGGGCTGATTTTTTCTGTCAGGTCTGATTGTGATTTCTGCAATAAACCTGTTAGAAATAAACCATGAAGAGAGAGTCTAGGGAAAATGATCACCTGGTAACCGGCGGAGATGGCTTCATTCATAAAACTGGCCGACCACCCTGGAGCGGTGGGGCAGGTGAATAACATCTGTTATCCTGAGGAAGTTACAATCCTCTAATTAGCCCAGCGGGTGGTAAAATTATCAGACAGTTCATCGATGATCAAGTTTGTCCCTTCTGAAGAAGCCTATGCTTCTGGTTTTGAAGATATTCACCGCCGGGTTCCCTCCATCGATAAAATCAAGCATCTGATAGGATACGGACCGTTTTACTTTGGACGATATTTTGTTTAAGTTGATTGAAGACGAAAAGGGCAGCCCTTCTATCTAAAGGTAGTAAGAATTTTTACAGGTCGTCTGCGATAGCTAATTAAATTAAGGAGGCTGTATGTATATTGATCCGAATACTGGAGGTATGTTATTCCAGATCTTAGCGGTTTTGTTTGGGGTCTTTTCGGCAATCATCTTGTTTCTTTCTGGCAGGATCCGAATAGCCTTCGCAAAACTTCGACGCCAAATACGTGAGCGAACCAAGCCCGAAACCAGAAATATGATTTCTAATGATGAAACTCCACCTCCTGCCGCCTGAGTATCCGATGTATTCCTTAATTTAACTGCAGTGGAGTTGAATATGCATACACTGATCATTGGCTTGGATGCGTTTGATCCTTGCATTGTAGAGCGCATGTTTGAGGCGGATAAGCTCCCGCACCTGAGTAAATTCGTTCGTAAGGATGGCTACGCTCGGTTTGCGGTTGCGAACCCTCCCCAGAGTGAAATATCGTGGACCAGCATCGCTACCGGTTTAAACCCAGGCGGGCATGGAATGTTCGATTTTGTTCACCGTGACCCTGCCAGTTATGCATTAAATGTATCTCTCTTACCTACCAAGAAAAGTGTTCTCGGCACCTCGTTCACTTTTCCTCACAATGCCCCCACGATCTTTGATCAAGCTGCACAAGAAGGATTCCCAGCCACAGCTCTATGGTGGCCGGCCACATTCCCCGCCCATCTTGATTCACCTGTCCAGAATATTCCAGGTCTCGGTACCCCTGATATCCATGGCCGCCTGGGGGTAGGCGCTGCATATTCGCTCGATCCTGCATTGAAAAAGGAGAAACTCAAGACTCCCGTGGAGTCCATGAAGCGGATCGGCAAAGGGCGGTATTCAGGCTTCTTGAAAGGTCCAGCCCAGCAGAAAGGAAAGCAATTTCAAGAAGTAACCCTGGAATTCCTGTTGGATGTGATAGATGATCGGTCAGCCCGTTTGTCCATCGGAAAGCAGACACTGACAATAATCAGGGGAAAATGGAGTCCGATCTTCGAAATTGTTTTCAAGATCGGTTTCTTGGCGAGTATACACGCCATCACGCGCGTTGTGATGAACCAGGTAAGTCCAGAGCCGGGCCTTTACTTTCTGCCTCTACAAATCCACCCTCTGCATTCACTCTGGCCCTATGCCACTCCGCCAGGATTTGTCCGGCAGACTTGGAATTCATGCGGCTCATTCTTGAGCCTTGGCTGGCCTCAAGACACCACCGGTCTGGAGGAGAAATGGATCACGGACGATCAATTTCTACAATTGTGTGACTCTATCTTCAGTACTCGCCGCAATATCTTCTTATATCATCTGAAGACCTTCAACGAAGGTCTTTTTGCGAACGTTTTTGATTCGTTAGATCGGGTACAGCATATGTTCTTGCGTGACCGTCCCGAAGTGATCGAGTCTTGGTATCAGAAATTCGATGAATTGGTTGGACTGGCCGGGCAATTGGTGGAGAGCAAAGGCTGGCAGGATATCCGCATCATTATTGTCTCAGACCATGGTTTTACTCGCTTTGACCACAAAATACATTTGAACCGTTGGTTGCTCGAACGTGGTTATATTATCCTCAAGCCAGGTCATCAGACACATAGTTTAGCCTCTGTAGATTGGCCCCACACACGAGCCTATGCCGTAGGTTTAAATAGCCTATACCTGAATCTACAAGGTCGTGAATCACAGGGATGCGTTTCTCCTGCTCAGGGCGATACCTTTAGTGAAGAAATCCGTGCACAACTTTTGGCTCTAAAAGGTCCGGATGGACGGCAGGTTATCCAGCAAGTCAGCTTGCAGAAAGAAGCCTTCGATGGTTCGCTAACCGAATTTGGTCCTGATCTTTTAGTGGGGTACGCCCCCGGCTACCGGGCCTCCTCTCAGACCGGTTTGGGTAGCTGGGAAGACCGCATTTTCGAATCCAATACAGACCATTGGGGCGCCGACCATTGTATTGCTCCGGATGCGGTTCCAGGTGTCCTTTTCTGTAATCAGGGTTTATCGAATTTTTCGCATCCTTCTTATCGGGATATCCCTGCCTTGACTATTGGAAAGAATATTGAAAAAAGCGGGGCAATCAAACCGCCGCCTACTTCTGGGAATGAGGATCAAAAGATCGTTGAAGAAAGGTTAAAGAGCCTTGGGTATCTTTAAAAGCCGAAGGTTGTCAGCAGGGGATTTATCGTTGTCATTTGGGGCAATTGCATTTCCGGTGCATGTTTGGGCAATAATTAATATTCTGGTCATTTTTCCGGCCTGGTTGCTGCGTTTATCGATCTGGGAGTTGGCAGGAGCCATCAGTTATCCGTTAGTGTTTGCTTTTCTGGAAAGTAGCATTCTCTGGATAGGTTTGGTTGTATTAAGTTTTGTGCTGCCCAGGAAATGGTTGGCCGATAAATTTGTTGCTCTGAGCAGTGTCTTGGTGTGGTTGTTGGCTGCCTGGGCGGTGTTGGTTCAGTATTTTGTCGCAAACATCCTTTGGAGGACGCCAAAACAGATGCTTCCAGGATTGCTTTTGGTGGCATTTACTTTCGGGCTCGTTTACTGCTTGGTTCAACGCTATGGACGGTTGGAGGGCTGGATCAAGAGGCTTACACAAGGTTTAGCGCTCCTTACATATTTTTATATGCTATTCGATCTCCTGGGCCTGGCTGTTGTAATTCTACGCAACCTTTGAAAGGGTAAACCATGAGCCCCCCCATATCTCGACGGGATTTCCTCAAATTTGTCTCTCTTCTTCCTCTGCTCTCGCTGCGCCTCCCAAAAATGATGCCGGCAGCCCTGTCAAGCTTTCAGGACTCTGACCAGCAGAATATTCTCATCTTTGTTTTTGATGCGCTATCTGCCCGGCACATGCCGATTTTTGGTTATCCACGGTTTACTACCCCCAATCTAGCCCGTTTCGCCGAACGAGCCACGGTGTACCATTCACACCACTCAGGTGGAAACTTTACCACCTCAGGCACTGCCTCATTATTGACAGGCGTTTATCCGTGGACTCATCGAGCTATTCATTTGCATGGGTCAGTCCTGGAGTCTTTTAATGACAGGAATATTTTCTCAACCTATCCAAAAGAAGGATTTACTTATGCATACACCCATAATCTCCTGGCCGAGTCTCTCCTGCAGCAGTTTCAATCCAATATAGATCTCTTTAAGCGCACTCGTGAACTGGCAATAAATGATCCTGAATATTCGGATCGTTTATTCGCTTCTGACTATAATGTCTCTTTATGGAGTGAGCAATTGATCTTGCGAGGTGGCGAGACTAAACCCAGTTCATTATTTGGTGGTCTTTTGTATCGCTTTTTGCGATTGTCTCAGAAAAGAAAGCTGGCCAGCGGTGTTCACGGACCCCAATTCCCACGCGGGATACCAAATCTGGATGATGTTTATTTTATCCTTGAAGATGCAATTAATTGGCTGATCTCCGAACTCCCTGCTGTTCGAAAGCCTTCTTTGGGCTATATTCACGTTTTACCCCCTCATGAACCTTATTATCCCCGCAAGGATTTTATCGGCAGGTTCCAGGATGATTTTATACCGATTGCTAAACCGCCCGGTCCTTTCTCAAATGGGCATTCGGATGAATTCCTCAATAATAGTCGTATGGAATATGATGAAAATCTGGCCTATGCGGATGCAGAGTTTGGACGGTTATACGACGCTATGCTCCAGAAAGAAATTCTTGATAATACGATCGTGATCGTCACTGCGGATCATGGCGAGCTGTTCGAAAGGGGGATCGTGTCACATGTAACCCCAACCTTGTATGAACCTCTTCTCCACATACCCCTCTTGATCTCCGTTCCCGGGCAAACCCGCCGCCAGGATGTATATTCTCATACCAGTTGTGTAGATATACTGCCTACCCTAGCTAAACTCACCGGCCAACCTGTCCCGGAATGGGTCGAGGGAGAAGTCCTGCCTGGTTTTAGGGATGAGTCAGTTCAGAATGAAACGGGTGTGTTCGCGGTGGAGGCAAAAAGTAGTTCGAAACAAGGGGCTCTTAAAATAGTGACCGTGGCTTTGATAAAAGAGAACTACAAACTTATATATTACCGGGGATATCCGCAAACCCCTGCACCCGAATTATTTGATCTGTCGAACGATCCAGAGGAGCTGCAAGATCTTGCCAGCACAAAGCCATCCATTGCTGCCGATCTTCAGCAAGAGATTGAAGGTAAATTGCGCCTGACACATTCGTTTTAAGCTGGCCGATTTAATAAAAGACTGGGATGATTGCATTATTAGGACATTTCAAGGTTGATACAAGAATACCGGAATATTTACCCATGAAATGATCTCTAAAAAAAATTCAAGTGCGGCTTCATCAACCCAATTATTATTTCACTATAATTTCCTGCTGGCTTCCTTCTGCGTTATAGGTCAAGGTTAGCTTATCATTCGCGACCAGCGCAGGGATTTCATAACATAACCAGCCCTCATTCACACCAAATTTGATCTCCAACCCGGTCATGCGTGGGGTGTATTTAAACTGTTCAAGAAAAGTGTCATTGCTGTTCCGCTGATGGGTATTTCCTTCCTTATCCTGAACAGTCAATTTACTCCAATCGAAGGGGGTGGTCTCTGCGCCCTGCTTGCTGACGGCCACTTTCATAATTATATAAACCATTCCTTCAGCAGGATATTGTAGACGTACCTGATCAAACGATCCACTATACTGGATCACAGTCTCGATACCTTCCAGTTTATCCTTCACTTCGAACTTCAATAGCTCAACCTTCCAAATGAGGTTCGGATCGGCGGTTGGTTTGGCAGGTGAACAGCCGGACAGCATCATGGCTGGGGCAAGGATAATGATTAAACACACTAGTTTCACTAGCGAGCGTCGCATAGGTTTTCCTTTTTGAGCAGATTTACTAACAAATAAATATACCACATGAGTATTAGGCTGCTATGAACAGCCGATCCCGATTACATGCTAACTCGATTCTGCTATCTTGTCTTCCGCCGATTCGCCTGCCTCTTCCCGCCTGCGGCGCGGGCGGGAAGCCTCAAGGACACGCTCCGCGGTGGGCGGCGATCCCAAGGATCTGGTCCATGTGCTTGATCGGAATGATTTCAGACCCTCGCGCACCTTCTTGGGCACATCCATCAGGTCCTTCATTTTCTTCTCCGGGCTGAGTACCACCTTCAACCCGGCGCGGTGGGCGGCTAATGTATGTCGTCAAAGGAAATGGGATATTAGTGTCTTGTGGCAAATTGCCATTTTTGTCCCAAATGTTCTGTGGACGTATAACCGCTAGGTTTACAACTGCTCTCCGAATAAGGTAAAATTGTAGCCTGACTGGATTAGAACCCAAATATGCTTGGTCGCAGGTCCCCTGAAGAGGAGGCTATCCGAATCCTGCCGGGTCCACCTTTACTACTTTGTAAGGTTGCAATAAAAAAAAAGGAAATATTGAAAATGCAAAATATTAGGAAAATAATCGATTTATCTCATGCACTTACAGCGAAAACCCCGGTATATCCCGGAGATCCTGTTCCAAATTTTTCTGTTGCCACAACCATAGAAAATGAGGGGTATAACCTCTTTAATGTAATCATGGGTTCCCAGACAGGCAGTCATGTGGATGCCCCCTATCATTTTAGCAATCAGGGTGCTACCGTCGACAAAATGGAATTGAAGCATTTTATCGGAAATGGATTGATCATTGATGTAACTCATAAAAAAAGTAAGGAAGAAATTTCGTTGGAAGAAATTATGAAGTATGAAAAGCAAATCGAAGCTGCAGATATTATCTTGTTTAAAACAAATTGGTACAAAAAAGCCGGTGCGACCGAGTTTTTTGATCATCCGTTTCTATCAAAAGAAGGTGGGGCATACCTATTATCAAAAGGCAAAAAAACAACCGGTATTGATGCCATAAATCTTGATAATACGGGAGGTACAGAGTTTCCGATCCATGGAATGTATGCAGAAGCAGGTGGTATCATCGCAGAAAATTTGGCAAACCTTGACGCAGTAGATTTTGAATCTCCTTTTATTATTATTCTACCGTTGAAACTTGCAGGGTGTGATGGTTCTCCAGTCAGAGCAGTGGCGATTGATTTTCGATAATGAATGAAAATGGTTGCTGAACTGGTTTTGAGCCCACACATGCTTGCTCGCAGATTCTCTGATGGGTATGATAAATGCTGCGAGCACGATTCCCGAATACCCTTTATCGGGGCACCCTTCCTGCCGGTCCCAAATGAGAAGACCACATGCCAAAATGTGGTCTTCTTGATTCATGATTGAGGTGATTGTTCCATTGTGATTATGATCAAACAAGAATCAATGCAATGGCGATCAAACAGAAAACAACACCCAGCTTCTGATAAAAAGAGACTTTTTGCTTGGATATGAGCGAAGCAAGGACTACCGTCATGACCGGAGCCATGGAGGAGATCACAGCAGCAAATTCTATCCTTGTCAAACGAGCAGCCAGCAGGTATAAGGCATTGCCTCCTGCATCGAGAGCTCCTGCCAGAAGTGCCAGACCATTCCCATTGAATGAAGGCAGCCGTGATCGACTGAATAATAGTACGAGGATCGCAAAGGAAAATCCGGTCAATTTGGCAAAAAAAAGGGGGGAAAAGATACTCCTTGGATCAGTTTGTACAATGCAAAGAAGAAAGCCTCCGAAGCCGAAGCCCGCAAGGATGGCCAATCCCAAACCATTGGTATCGCGGCTTGATCCCAACCCTTTTGTGCCGAGCCAGATGCCAGCCATCCCAGCCGCCATTCCAACCAATTTCCCGGGACTCGAAGATCCATTCATGATTGCGCCAACAATAACAGGAAAGACAACGCTGACAACAGCGGCCGTTGGGGCGACAAGTGCGGCTTGAGCAATTGCAAGGCTTCGATATAGGGAGGCCATACCAATTGCTCCTGAAATCCCTGCTGCACAACTCCAGAGGATCGAAACAGGTTCAGGCCATGGTTCAGAACGGATGAACATTGCGATCAGGAGGCAGATCATACCGGCGAGAGTGGCGAGCGAAAGCACCTGGTACTGGTTGCGCGTCCGGGAAGCAAAGCCACCGACAAAATCGCTGCTCCCCCACACGACAGCGGATATGAGGGCAACAATTCCTCCGAATAGATTACTGAAATCCACCTGGAATCTCTCCTTTTCAGGGATATGAAAAAGAATACAAAACGTTCCACGGCTGTGATTCTGCTTTTATGTTCAATCGTTATATCATAACCCTTTATATATTTGACATCAAATACATCGTTGAAACTTGGTTCAATGTCCGATGGCGTTTACTAGTAGAGAGAAAAGGCGCGGAACAAACCTGATTGTAAATCATTTGTTGACATTCCCAAGAAACCGAAACCCTATGATGAAAGCAAGGGTTAATAGAAGAAAATGCCTGTTGACTTTTAAATTTGCCATGCTATAATTCAATAGTAAAACACTTATTTATACAATAAAACAAATGGATCAACATGCCCGAAGAGGATCGTTACATTATCGAAATTCTGGATGTCGCATTGGGTGTCCTAGACAAGATGGGATCCAGTCAGGAAGAATACCATTCCCTCTCATCTTTAGCGCGTCAATACAATATTAATCGCAGCCGAATGTTCAGGATTTTCAAGACACTGGAAAGACGGGGTTTTGTTGATTTTGATCAAAAGACTGAATCTTACCGGCTGGGGCTAAAATTCCTCTCGATCAGCCAGAATGTTCGTGATCGCTTGAGCTTACGGAATGAGGCAGAAGAAATCCTTAAAGCCTTGGCTGCAGAGACCGGGGATTGTGCCTACCTGATCATTTCATCAGGAACTTCCGCGATTGTCATTGACCGCTATGCTGGGGATAACATGCTCCAGCTATCTGCACCGATCGGTTCCGTATTGCCTTTCCATACAGGTGCGGCGCCGAAAGTGCTGCTTGCTTTCATGCCCGAGGACCAGCGCAAACGCATAATTGATGGAATGGAATATCCTGCCTTTACCCCCAATACAATCACCGATAAAAATACATTTTGCAAGACACTCGAAGAAATCCGCCGAAATGGATATGCGGTGGATGAGCAGGATTATGAACTTGGCGCTTTTGCATTTGGTGCACCCGTTTATGACCATGAAGGGAAAGTGGTTGCTGGAATGTCGATCACCACGCCAACAGCCCGTTACACTCCTGAAGGTCGTCAGGAACTCATCCACCTTGTACAACTCTCAGCCAGAAAACTCTCAGAAAAATTGGGATACCAATAAACCCGGTCGGGCAGGAAATACTAAATGCCACAAATAGGTATGAGTCAGCAAAGCGACGAGCAGCGCCACCTGTTCGAAGACGAAGCAGTGAAAATCGTGAATGCGGCGGCAGAACAGGGGCTTACCTTGCGCGTTTTGGGCTCCCTTGCGTTCCACATTCACTGTCAACGGTATGATCACCTTCAAAAGCAGCTAGGACGCGCCTACACAGATATCGATTTCGCGGGCTATAAAAAACAAGCTTCGAAAATCGGTCCGTTATTTTCTAATTTGGGATACCGCGAGGACCTGGATGTAAACGTGCTGTTTGCGGGAGAACGCCTGATCTTTTATCACCCCTCCAATGGACTGCATATCGACATCTTTTTTGACAAGTTGAATTTCTGCCATGAGATCAACTGGGTGGATCGCCTGGATGTCGATCAACCCACCCTGCCTCTGGCAGAAATGTTGTTGGAAAAAATGCAAATTGTTAAGATCAATGAGAAAGATATCATTGACACATTAATGTTATTACTTGAGCATCCACTCGGCGATGATGATCACGAGACCATTCACATCGGACGTATCAGCAAGCTGTGCGCAAAAGATTGGGGATTATGGCGAACACTTTCCATGAATTTGGGCAAGGTGGCGGAGTTGGCTCAGGGATATGAGCAACTTTCAGTAGCAGAAAAATACCGCCTAACAATTCAGGTGGAAATAGCTTTGAAGAGCATCAACGAAGAACCCAAAACTCTGGCTTGGAAACTGCGTTCCAAGGTCGGCGACCGGGTCAAGTGGTATCAGGAAGTTGACGATATTTCTTAGAATAATCCTGTTTCTTTGGAGGAAGAATGCCATTCTGGTCCAAGAGAAGCAATGCCCGGCGATTCCGTCTGTTCTTTGCAACCGATATTCATGGTTCGGAACCTACATTCCGCAAATTCATAAATGCCGGGAAATTTTATAATGTGGATGTGCTGGTGTTGGGGGGCGATATCACCGGGAAGATGTTAATCCCGATCATCACTTTGGGAAATAATTCCTATCGGGCTACTCTGCAAAGCAAGTTATACAATCTACAAAAGGACGAACTACCTGAATTTATGTCCCGGCTGGCTAAACTCGGCTTTTACAGCAGCAAAATGAGCGAGCGGGAATATGCCGAGCTGGCCGATCATCCCGATCAGGTTGATCGTCTTTATCTGGAAAAGGCCAACGAAAGGTTGACGGCATGGATCCGGTGGGCCGAAGGAAAACTTACCGGAACCGATGTGTCCTGCTTTGTGACCGGCGGGAATGATGATCCTAAGGAAGTTGTCGACATATTAAATCGAGAGGCTACAGACCGGGTGATGGCGTGTGAGGAAAAGCTGGTCACCCTGAGTAATGAAGGGCATACCATGGTCAGCCTTGGTTACAGCAACCCGACCCCCTGGAAGACACCACGGGAAATTGAAGAAACAGAGTTGGTTCAACGGATAAATGCTGCCTTTCATGGATTGGACAATTGCGAGAAAGTCATCTTTAACATGCACGTACCTCCGCTGGACACTACGCTGGATACCTGCCCTCAACTGGATATCTCGACAGATCCGCCTACGGTCATTACCTCCGGGGGAGAACCGGTCCTCTTTGGCGCCGGCAGTCCTGCAGTTCGCTCTGCAATTGAACACTACCAACCCCTGCTTTCTCTACATGGGCATATACATGAGTCCCGTAACGTTACCAAGATCGGTCGAACCACGGCGGTCAATCCGGGAAGTGAATATGGTGAAGGTGTCTTGCGTGGAATTATTGTTACCATCGTTGCCGATAAAGTCGAAAGCACACAGATGACCTCAGGATGACCGGTGACCACTTATATTGATCTAAGCCAACCCATCCATCCTGGAATGACGGTATTTCCGGGGGATCCAAGGCCGAGCTTTCGCCCGGCTGAGGACGTCGAACAACCCTGGCGGGTGACTGACTTGCGTTTAGGTACCCACACCGGGACGCACATAGACAGCGTTTCACATTTTTTCCCCGGAGGAAAGAACGTAGATCAATATCCAATCTCTCGTTTCATTCTTTCGGGAATTGTTTTGCTGGTACCGGGTTTGTCTGAGGATCAAGCGATTTCCGAAGAACAAATATTGATCGGGGTAAATAAAATCCCAAAAGGAGGTGCCGTACTTATTCAAACTGGATGGGACCAATTCTGGAATACAGATCGTTATCTGCGTCATCCCTATCTATCGCTGGAGGCTGTCCTGCAAGTGATCCGGAGAAAAGCCAGCCTGGTCGGGATTGACACCCTGAATGTCGATTCAACTGTGCAAGCAACCAATCATGCCCACCAATTTCTACTTGAGAAAGAGATTCTCATTGTGGAGAATCTTACTCACCTCTCCAATCTTCAGCCCGGCAAAGTGTATCAGTTTTCTTTCCTGCCGCTTAGTTTGGCAGGAATGGATGGTTCCCCAGTCCGCGCAGTGGCATGGTAAGCTAACTCAACTCTTCATTCAAATAAAAGGAGAAAAATCAATGGCAAGTACCGGAGAAGTAAAGAAAACAGAAGTGTTTGTCCGCAAGGCAAGCGGCCTGGTCCGCACTGCGGGTGTATGGGACGTACTGGCATATAACATCAACTTTACCAGCATCGGCCTGCTGTTGATCTTCCTGATCATGCTCGGACCGGCTTTCTATCCGGGAATTAGCATGGCTTGGAGTGCGGTCATCTGCACGCTGCTGTTGATCCCCCTTTCCCTGGTGTTTGGTTATCTGTCTTCCACAATGCCTCGTTCCGGTGGGGATTACGTTTATGTCAGCCGCGTGCTTGGTCCTGCCTGGGGAATGATGTCCAATTTCAATAATACCATGTGGTGGTTCTTCTATGGCGGAGTTCCCTCGGCATTTCTCGCCCGTTACGGTTTGGCACCCTTCTTTCGCACGATGGGTTTATTCACCCAGAATGTAAAATTGATAGAAGTGGGTAACTGGTTTGCCAGTACGTTGGGCATGTTCATTTTCGGTTTCCTGCTTATCACCCTGCTGGTCTATGTCTTTTCACGGGGTATGAAAGCATTCTTCAGGATCCAGAATGTCCTGATCATCTTTGCCATCATCAGCACGATGCTGAGCGCCCTGGTTTTTGTTGGAAAGAACCAGGCGGATGTAATGGCGGCTTTCAACACCTTCATTGGCCCCTTGTCCGGTAAATCAGATATTGCCCAGTATGTGCTGAACACCTCAAACACCCTGGGTTTTGTGGTGGAGCCTTTCTCGTTGAAAAACACCTTGCTGCCGATGACTTGGATCTATTTGAACCTCTCCTTCATGTCTTCCTCTGCCTATATCGGAAGTGAAGTGAAGGATGCCCGCCGCCTGCAGCTCTGGTCCATGCCGGTCACCCTGCTGGTAGTGGGTTTGGGCGTCTTGGTCACCGTACTGCTGGTGGGAAAATCCGCCGGTACCGATTTCCTGGGCTCTCTGGCCTGGATGGATCCTGCCGAACTGGGGATGAGCTCCACGCCGCTCTACACAGAACTAGCTTCCTATTTGAGTGGCAATATTGTGATCGCTTTCTTGATCACATTTGGATTTATCTTCTGGAGTTACGCCTGGTTGCCTGGTCAGATCATCAATGGCTCGCGCAATATCCTGGCCTATTCCATCGATGGTCTCTTCCCAGAGTGGTTTCGCAAAGTCCATCCCAAGCTTCACACTCCAGTTCCCGCACTTGTGACCATGGGGGTGATGAGCATCATCGCCCTGGCGATCTATGTCTTCACTCCACTCTTCGCCACCCTGGTTGGGATCTTCGGGTTCATCCTGAGCTTCGGTATGGTCTCTATCGCGGCCATGCTTCTGCCCTTCCGGCTGCCGGATGTGTTTGAAACATCTGCAGTGAACCAGCGCGTCGGCAAAATTCCGGTGATCACAATCATCGGTGTACTCAGCCTGCTCTCGTGCATTTTCATGGCGGTGGTATTCGTTCTCGATCCATTGTCAGGCATGACCCCCTTCATGATAGGTTTCAATGTGGTGGTCTTCCTAAGCGGGTTGGTTGTCTATTATGTAGCGCGTTGGATCCAGGCTCGCCGGGGCGTGGATGTTTCAGTGAGCTATAAGGAAATTCCGAAAGAATAGTCTGAATTCCATTGCACCTATCCTGAACGTGATCCTTCTTTCCTCATCAGAAGGGAAGGGGGATCACGCTCATCATGGTCGCTTGTTTGATGCATTCATCTATTATTATCGAATTTGAAAATTGGTTTATTCCACCTATTCCGTAAAATCTAAAAGGAATATAAATATGTCAACTGAAAGGAAGACCAAGACTGTAGTAAACTCCTGGAATGAGTGGGATCCGCTCAAGCATGTGATAGTTGGACGTGCGGATGGGACCGTCGTATCAGCGCCGGAACCAGCATGTATTCGCGACTGGCCCAAATACGGTTTCCCCAAAGGAACCTATGGACCTCTACCAAAAGAGATGGAGGTAAAGGCCGCTGAACAATTGGATGGCTTTGCAAAACTGCTGGAAGGCAGAGGAATCAAGGTTGATCGACCGACCCCTATTGATTTTACACAGAATGTGCAAACGCCGGATTGGATACAAAAATCAATGTTCGGTGTCATGCCACCTCGCGACCTTTTGTTAACTGTAGGCAATGAAATCCTGGAAGCGACTATGTCCCAGCGGAGTCGTTGGTTTGAATTCATCTGCTATCGTCCTTTACTTAACCGTTACTTCCAGGAAGATCCGAAGTTCCGATTTGAAGCAGCTCCAAAGCCACGACTGACAGACCGCACCTATAAGATCGGTTTTTGGGATGAAGTTGAGACAAAAACTGAAGAAGAACAAATCGAACAATATACCATGAAGAAACAGTGGGCACTAACAGAAGAAGAGCCTCTCTTTGATGCGGCAGACATCGGTCGCTTCGGAAAGGATTTGTTTGTACAGCGTTCAACCTGCACCAATGCTTCTGGCATGTCCTGGCTGCAACGTCATTTCCCTAACCATCGCGTCCACGAGGTCCTATTCAGGGAAGCGCATCCAATGCACATTGATGCGACCTTTGTCCCGGTCCGGCCAGGATTAGCGATCAGCAACCAGCAACGTGTTCCGCTAACCAAAGAAATGGTGGATTTGTTCAAGAAAAATGATTGGGAAATTGTCGAATGTGCTGCGCCGGCCCATGCTGAAAAAGCTCCGCTCTCCTTTTGCAGCGTATGGCTCTCCATGAATGTCCTCGTGCTTGATCCGAAAACGATTTGTGTGGAGGCTTCAGAAACCGCCCAGATGGAACAGTTTGACAAATTTGGGTTCAATGTAATTCCAATTCCCTTCTGGGATGTATCAGCCTTCGGCGGCGGATTGCATTGTGCCACCGCGGATGTTTATCGCGATGGGAATTTGGAAGATTATTTTCCCAAGCAAATTGAAGGTTATTAATTCTGGAAAACGGGGCGAACATTACCTTAACCATAGGAAGGAATTTGCCATGGCATTTAATCTACGGAACCGGCACTTTCTGAAGGAACTGGACTTCAGTTCCCAGGAATTGCAATTCTTGTTGAAGCTGTCGGCTGATTTAAAGGCAGCCAAGTATGCAGGTATTGAGGAACAACGGCTCAAAGGTAAAAATATTGTACTGATCTTTGAGAAAGCCTCCACCCGCACGCGCTGCGCGTTTGAGGTAGCTGCGTATGATCAGGGCGCTCATGTGACCTACCTTGAGCCGACTGGATCACAACTGGGCAGCAAAGAGTCGCTTAAAGATACTGCCAGGGTGTTGGGAAGAATGTACGATGGAATTGAGTATCGTGGCTTTGGGCAGGAACGTGTGGAACTGCTGGCTAAATATGCGGGTGTCCCGGTCTGGAATGGATTGACGAATGAATTCCATCCCACTCAGATCCTGGCTGATCTTTTAACCATGTCCGAGCATACCGATAAACCTCTCAACCAGGTGAAACTGGCCTATCTGGGTGATGCGCGCTATAACATGGGCAACTCTTTGCTGATTGGTGCAGCCAAGATGGGCATGGATTTCCGCGTGGTTGCCCCCAAATCAGTGCAACCCGCTGCTTCCTTGGTCGAGACAGCTCTGGAAATTGCAAAGGAAACTGGCGCCCGGATCGCATTGACAGAAGATCTGGACAGCGGGGTCAAGGGTTGTGATTTCATTGAAACCGATGTTTGGGTTTCGATGGGCGAACCGGCCAATGTGTGGGAGGAGCGCATTAAATTACTCTCTCCATACCAGGTCAATGCCACTGTAATGAAAAAAACTGGGAATCCGCAGGCGAAGTTTCTCCACTGCCTTCCCTCCTTCCATAACCGTGAGACCAAGGTTGGTGAAGAAATCTTCCAAAAATTTGGCTTTGAGTCAATGGAAGTCGCGGAAGAAGTCTTTGAAAGCTCTGCATCGGTTGTTTTTGACGAGGCCGAGAACAGGATCCATACCATCAAGGCGGTTATGGTAGCCACCCTGGGCTGCTGATCCGCATTTACGAAATTTATAACCATTCAGAAACCAAATCTTAAACGGAGGAACCAATGAACAAACGAAGAGTGATCATTATCGGCGCAGCTGGAAGAGATTTCCACAACTTCAACACCTATTTTCGCAACAACGAGTTCTATGAGGTGGTCGCCTTTACGGCAGCCCAGATTCCGGATATCGCCGGCCGCTCCTATCCTGCCGAGCTGGCCGGCAAGTTTTATCCGAAAGGCATCCCGATCTTCGAAGAGAGGAATTTGCCCAAGCTTATTAAAGAATTGAAAGCAGATGAATGCGTCTTCTCCTACAGCGATGTCACCTATCAGAGGGTGATGGGGACGGGAGCAATCGTTGAAGCCGCGGGAGCCAGCTTTAGCATGCTGGGTCCCAAAGATACCCAGATAAAGAGTACCAAACCGGTGATTTCGGTCTGTGCCGTCCGAACAGGTTGTGGAAAAAGCCAGACCTCCCGTCGGGTGGTCGAGATCTTAATGGCAAAAGGTTTGAAGGTCGTTGCCGTCCGCCATCCCATGCCTTATGGAGACCTGGTTGAGCAAAAAGTCCAGCGCTTTGCTGAAATATCCGATCTTGCCAAACATAAGTGCACGGTTGAGGAGATGGAAGAATATGAGCCGCACGTGGTGCGTGGAAATGTCATCTACGCTGGCGTTGATTACGAGGCCATTCTCCGCGCTGCGGAGAAAGATCCGAAGGGTTGCGATGTGATCCTGTGGGATGGCGGGAACAATGATTTCTCGTTCTACCAACCCGACTTGCAGATCACGGTTGTTGACCCTCACCGCCCGGGTCACGAACTCATGTACTATCCTGGCGAAATTTCGCTCCGTCTGGCAGATGTTGCTGTGATCAACAAGATGGATAGCGCCGATGCAGCCGGAATTCAGACTGTACGCAAGAATATTGCCACGATAAACCCTGGAGCAATAGTGATCGATGCGGCCTCCACCTTGGACGTGGATGACCCCTCCGTCATCAAGGGAAAAATGGTCTTGGCGATTGAAGATGGACCGACCCTCACCCACGGTGAGATGAAGATTGGGGCGGCAGTTGTGGCCGCGCAGAAGTTCGGCGCTGCCGGCTTTGTCGACCCGCGACCATATACCGTTGGAAAACTCAGCGATACCTTCAAGACGTACCCCAATATCGGCGTGCTCCTACCGGCCATGGGTTACGGCGAACAGCAGTTGAAGGATCTGGAGGCTACTATTGATCGTACCGAATGCGACTCGGTCGTCATTGGAACCCCGATTGACCTGAGCCGGATCATCAAGATCAACAAACCATTCACCCGGGTTAACTATAATCTGCAGGAGATCGGCCGGCCCAATCTCGATGGAGTTCTGGGAGACTTCATAAAGAAGTACAAATTAGGTTAGGTTAGATAGAGCCTCTCAGAAGAATCAAGAATAGGGAGGCTCTATTTTGAATTATTTGATGGATAATCCCTTTATGATAGAATCTATTTGAAATTCTGATCTGATCCAATTTGGTGTTGCTCCCTCTACAAAGTTGCCCAGAGCATCGTTGATCTAATGTTCGTTCTCCACCAGTTGGAGATGTAAACCTGGGAGCTGCTTCATGGGCAGTTCTCTGGCGGCTCTGATCAGCGCAAGCAATTGATATTTGCCGTTTTATTATTAACATGGGCTGATCTGATTAATTTTCACTCTATACGCTATATCAGACTACTTATTGCAGTGGAGAAATACCTCGGATTCTTTTCGGCGCGGTGAAAATTCAGTCTCTGGGATTTTCCATGGCGAGGTAGCTAGTAGGGAGGGAAGTCTAGGAGGCGTATTCCCGCTCACACCCTCGCATTGTCCCCCTTTTCACGGGAATTTGCTAAGACCCAATCAACTCGAATCCGTGATCGTCTGTGCAAATCTGAGTACCATATAGAATAAATCGATGCGCATTAATCTGTCTTATGGCCGCAAAGGCCTGACCGTAACATTGCCTGACACGGTGGACGTGTTGACGCCGCGTTTTCTGCCCGGGATTCCCGATGAGCCTGAGGCGCTGCGGAGGTCATTGCGCGATCCGATCAGGGCTGCTCCGCTGGCCGAACTTGTTAAGCCTGGCGATAGCATTGTAGTGGTACACACTGATATCACCCGTGCCACCCCCAATGAACGTATGCTACCCGTGTTGTTGGAGGAATTGGAGACGGCGGGAATTGCGCGGGAATATATCACCCTCTTAAACGGTTTAGGCACCCACCGACCGCAAACGGATGCGGAGTTGCGTGCAATGCTCGGCGACCGAATCGTGGAAGGATACCGCTGCCTTCAACATGACTGCAACGATGCCACAAACCTGGTCTTACTGGGTGAGACTTCGTTGGGACATCCGGTGCGCCTAAATCGCTTTTATCTCGAAGCCGATGTGCGCATCCTGACCGGCTTTATTGAACCTCACTTATTCGCTGGCTTCAGCGGTGGGCCCAAGGCAGTCATCCCCTCGCTGGCTGGGGCAGAAAGTGTCTTTACCAATCACGGGCTTGAGATGATTGCCCACCCCAAAGCGACCTGGGGAGTCATTGAAGGAAATCCCATTTGGGAGGAAATGTGCGAGGTTGCTTTGCGCACCAATCCCACTTTTCTGTTGAACGTGTCCCTCAACGCCAGGCGCGAGATCATCGGCATCTTTGCCGGCGATATGCTGTCTGCTCATGCGAAGGGTTGTGCCTTTGTGAAAGAGAACTCCATGTTCGCAGTAGAAAAGCTCTACGATATTGTGATCACAACGAACAGTGGCTATCCCCTTGACCAGAACTTATACCAGTCGGTCAAAGGCATGAGCGCCGCCAACCAGATCGTACGGCAAGGAGGTACAATTCTCATCGCCACGGCTTGCGAGGACGGCCTGCCCAAGCATGGACGTTATGCGAAGCTGCTGGCAGAGGCCGGCTCACCTCAAGGTGTGATCGACATGATTTCAGAGCCTGGCTTCTCTGCGCAAGATCAGTGGCAGGTGCAAATCCAGGCTCAGATTCAACGCCGCGCCGACGTGTATGTTTACAGTGATGGTCTTACTGACGACCAGATCGAACGGGCTTTGTTTATCCCCTGCCGCAACTTCGAGCAAACCGTCTCACAATTGCAGGAAAAATATGGTTACCGGGCACGCATCTGCGTTATTCCGGAAGGACCGCAAACGATTCCCTATTTGCGAGGAGATGTATGAGCAGCAAACAATACCGCATGAATGAATTGCTCGATGCGGAGCATGCCGATGGTCGCAGCTTGGTGGTGGATACCAGCAACGGACTGGTGCTGGGGCCGCTTCCAGGATTGGAGCATTTTGCAGATGCCGTCCGCCCTTTGCTACCGTTATTGGATGGGATCGTTACCAGTCCCGGGCAGGCGCACAAACTGGGACCACGCACTCGCCTGGACGCCGCTCTGATGATACGTGCTGACTGGACCAATGCCCTGCGCGGGGATGACTTCGTGCTGCCCCCTGAAACAATCCATTATATTCCCCTTTTGAATCCAGCGGACGCCTTGGACTTGGGCGCTTCCGCCTTGGTGATGCACTTCATCCTTGGGCACGAAGAGGAAATCGAAGCCCAGTGCCTGCAGCGGGTGGTCAATTTGGCGTTGGAAGGGCTCAACCTGGGCATACCTTTGCTTGTGGAAGTTCAGCCTATCGGGCCGCGGGTGGTCCTGCTTAATAAAGCCATCGAACTGGGTGTCTCCTACGCCCTTGAAGGCGGCGCTGACGGCATCATTATTCCATGGCCGGGATCAAAATCCTTTAAGACCATCCAGGCAATGAGCACCGGCCTTCCGGTGTGGGTCAAATCTGGCAACCTGCAACCGGATACACCCGAACTGGCCGAAGCCCTGCAACTGGGAGCAGCCGGATTCTGGCTCGATGAGCGCATCTTCGCGGTCGACGATCCGGCAGCTCACCTGCAGGTTTTGAAGGCCTTGATGCATACCCCGGTGGTCGTGTGAAATGAAAACCGGACTGCAAACCCGCATGGACCGCATGTTCAATCGCCATGGCGATGGGCGGGCTATTTGCGTAGCCGCAGATCATGGCTATATGAGTGATGTCACGCCTAACGTGGTCAACCTTCGATCGACCATCGAAGCCGTGATTGCTGGCGGAGTGGATGGCATTTTGCTGGCCCCCGGTCAGGCTCTGCGGCTGGCTCCTCTCTTCAAAGGGCGGGATGGCCCGGCCCTGATCGTGCGCGCTGACTGGATGAATATGCCCCGCCTGGGCACATCCAATGTGTCTAACGCAGTACCCCAAAGGCTGTTGCTCAATGAGAAAGTCATTACTGCTGAACAAGCCATGTCTCTGGGTGCCACTGCAATAACGGTTTATTTATTTCTAGGTTACAGCGACAAAGTGGAAACCATCGGCATAGACAAGTGCGCCATGTTCGTCAATGAGTGTCGTCAGGTCGGGTTGCCCTGTATCATAGAGCCGCTGGCCTATGGCGGACAGGTGACCGGTGCAAATATTGTCGAGATTCTTACTCTGGGGGCGCGCATGGCGGTAGAGATCGGAGCCGACGCACTCAAGATCCCTTACACTGGGGATGTGGAATCTTTTCGAAACCTGATCGAGGTTAGTGGCGTTCCAACCCTGGTTTTGGGAGGCGCCCGTTCCGACAACGAGCGCGACGCTCTGGAACTGTACGCTGAAGCCCATGAAGCCGGGGCCTCCGGCTGCTTGATGGGCCGCAACGTGACCAAATCATCGGACCCTAAAGTGATGATCGAACAACTCTGTAACATTGGCCATCAAAGCTGGACGGTGGATGAAGCCTTGCGCGGTGAAGTTTGGGATTTCGTGCGTCTGAGGGCCAGACCCGCTTTGTGCACTGGCTGCAACTTGTGTGTGGGGTCATGTGTGGCCAGTCATGGCAGAGGGGACTACGGCACCAATAACGCCCGGCTAAGGATTGAAACCGGGAGCAAACCTGGGCTGCATAAGGTTTTGTTCTGCACCATTTGTAAAAAGTGCATTGATATTTGCCCAACCAAAGCCCTGCGCTGGCACCTAAAGGGCGGCGCAGTGGAACTTCTACCCGAACGCTGCGACAACTGCGCCAAATGTTTGGACATCTGTCCGACGCAGGTCATTATTCATTCAGAGATGGGTCTCACATTTGAAGATGGACGTTCGTTGGATTGGTACCCGGTGATCTGCGACCTGTGCGGCAGCGCTCCGGAATGCGCCCGCATCTGCCCCACCGGCGCTATCTTCATCGCCGAACGCCCAGATTTCAGCCCGGTAATGGAGTAGGAGATCAAGATGGACTTGACTCAAAGAGCTTTCTGTGACCGCATCTTGCGAGTCAATTTGTCGACAGGATCCATTGAAACAACACCACTGCCCGCAGATGTAATGCCACTGATTCTGGGCGGAAAGGGGCTCGGAGTCTGGCTGCTGTTCACCGAACAACCCGCACATGTAGATCCGCTCTCGGCGGAAAACCATTTGATCTTCCATAATGGCCCGCTGACCGGCACCACAGCGCCCACCGCGGGACGTTTCGGCGTGACTACTAAAAGCCCAGCCACGGGCACCTATTTCGATGGTTACTGCGGTGGCTATTGGGGCAATATGCTCAAATATGCGGGTTATGATGCCCTGGTATTAACTGGAACCGCCCAAAATCCGGTCATGCTGGTCATTGATGGGGACCGGGTGGAGATCCGTCCAGCAGAAAACCTATGGGGCAAGACTATCTCCAGGACCACAAAACAAATCCTGGATGAATTGGGCCATGATTGGCAATCTCTGGTGATTGGTCCTCCCGGAGAAGCCCAGCGGAATCTGGCTGGAATATTCAATGAGACCCGTGCTTTGGCTCGTGGCGGGGTTGGCGCAGTGATGGGCTCGAAGAATCTCAAAGCAATCACCGTACGTGGCAAAATGGGCGTGCACGTCCACGATAAAAGGCAATACGAGCGCGCCCTGCAGTTGTCCTTCCGGGCAGTGCGCATGTCGGGTCCGATCAGCATGCTTCACAAAGAGGGGACGGCTAACATCTTGGAGGTTGTCAACGCAATGGGAGCGCTGCCCACCCGCAATTTCCAGCAGGGAGAATTTGAGAAGTCGGAAGAGATTTCTGGCAATGCCTTCCGGCAGAACAACTGGGAAAAGGATTACGCCTGTTTTGGTTGTCCAATTAGCTGTAGCAAATGGACCACACCTCTGGAAGATGGCAAGGTCATCGAAGGGCCGGAGTATGAAAGCATCTACGCCCTGGGCTCGAACTGTGCCATCAGCAGCCGGGAGACGATCATCCGACTCAACTGGTTGTGTGACGAATATGGTTTGGACACGATCAGCGTGGGCGGGGTGATTGGCTTCGTGATGGAGATGTTCGAACGCGGCATTGTGGGAGTGGATACACTGGATGGGATTTCGCCATCCTGGGGTAATGCCGAGGCTGCCATTGCCTTGGTGGAGAAAATGGCCATTGGCGAGGGCTGCGGCGAGTGGTTGGCACAGGGCGTGGCCTCCATCGCCGAACGCTACCCCGCAACCAAGCCGTTCGCCATGCACGTCAAAGGGCTGGAAATGCCTGCCTATCATCCGAACGCTGCCAAAGGCACGGCGCTGGCTTATGCAATCTCCGAGCGGGGAGCCTGCCATCTGCGTGGTGCGCCCTTGGGCGAAATATTCAGTGGGGTTGCCAATCCGCTGGTGATCGAAGGAAAACCACAACTATTCCGCGATCACCAGGCCGACAAGGCCGTTTGGGATAGCGCATGTTTGTGCGCCTTTCCGGGATACGGGATGAGCCTCAAGGAATTGTGGCAGTTGGTTAAGGCCGCCACGGGTTTTGACTATCCCAAGGTGGCGGATTTGGAGCGCGTTGGGGAACGCATCTCGACACTGGCACGCCTCTTCAACGTGCGCGAAGGTTTTTCCCGCCCAGCAGATACCCTACCAGCACGTAACCTGACGCAGCCTATAAAGGTTGGTTCAGCAGGTGGCCAGGTGGTCGATCTGGAGCCTATGCTTGATGAATACTATTGCATCATGGGCTGGGACGCGAATGGAGTCCCGACCCCGGAGCGATTGAAAGAGCTAGAAATATTGGTGATGCCTGAAACCTTCAATAATGAATGACAAATGATCCGATTGAATTATTAATAATGCCTGCGCTGAAGTTTTTTTGATCAGCCGGTCGAAAGGCGGCTTGGGTGGAATGGCTGAGAAATTGTCGACGCAGTTGAGGGCGCTGGTGATACCTGTTAACCAGGTTCTCAGCTTGCTGCAGCCGTTCAGGAAGCTCACGGATGTGTTCGCAGTTACCCTGCACTGGTGGAACTGGAATGAGCGGTTGGTTTGACTGTTGGTCCCAGGAGCCTTGGTAGGAGTGACGATCGGTATATATTTAGTGCCAATGTCTCGACCAATATGCTCAAAATTTGGCTAGCTATTATTGCATTGCTGTTTGGGCCCTACAAGTTAAAATGGCGTGTAGAATATAATCAAACGAGTGGAAGGAGCAATTAGGAAGCAGTTGTTACTTGTTAGTTCTTTCATTTTTTGACCATTTTTGACGTCGAATACAGCCTCCTGCATATTTAGTGCGGTACCGCATAAAATCGCCACCAAATATGAGAGTGTCAATTTAGCGTGGAAGCGATGGAAAAGGAGCTATCCGGCTCATGATCGCATGGACGCAGGTCCCCTGACGGGGATGCTATCCGAATCCTGCCGGACTCACCTGTAAACTTCATTCTGCAAAAAGGTGTTTTTTTTTATCTCCTTTTTGAAACAGGCTTTTATCGGGTACATTGTTATGGTACTTAGGAAGATGCCATTTCATAACCTAAACAACGGTCTGGTTTGCAGGATGATATTGTCAGTGCAATAAAAAGGCTTGAAGTTCTTCTCCCTGCTTGATCGGAAAGTTAAGAACCCAAAATTTGGCGTAGGCAGGAAATGGCCTGCCGGGCAGATGTGTCGGCATCGGGTTTCGGTAGGAATTCGCTGGAAATAGTTCCCTGGTAACCGGTGGCGAAAAGGGTTTTCAGGATAGAATGGAAATCTAGGTGCCCCGCGCTAGGATACCAGCGATTGGAATCGGCCACGTGGAAGTGAAAAATTTTCGATCCGCATTGACGGATGCTCGCCTCAATGTCTGGTTCCTCAATATTCATGTGGAAGGTGTCGAGCAGTAGTCCGAAGTTGTCCGCCCCGACCCGCCCGATCAAGTCCAACCCTTGGGAAGCGGTGTTGATGAGTGTCGTCTCGTAGCGATTGATTGGCTCCAACGCCAGGCGGATACCACGCGGAAGTGCGGCCGCACTACATTCACATAATGCTTCGACTAGCCAACCCATTGCTTCGACAGGATCCACGCCCGGTTTAACGATCCCGCGGATTAAGCCAAGGATGATGATTGCCCCGAAGCGGGCAGCGCCTGGGATGTGGCTTTTGATTCGCTCAATAGCTGCACGCCGGATTCCCGGGTCTGGGTCGGTGAACGACAGACCTTCCTCGCCCCAGGCCTGCCCGGTCCCGATGGCTGGCACGGATAGTCCACATCCGAGGACGAGGTGTTCCAGTTCATCGAGGTTAACAATTTTCGGGTCGCGGATGGCCAGTTCAACGCCCTCATAGCCAATGGCGGCGATTTGCTTCAGGTTCGTTTCCAGATCGCCTTTGAAAGTGGCAGCCTGGAACTGGGCGGGTTGGGTAGATAGCACAATGGATAGTTTCATATTTCGACCAAGGACCGTAGACTATGGACCATATACCATTGTCCATAGTCTACGGTCTGAATGATGTTAGCGCGCCATGTAAGTGATCTTGCACTCCGAGCGGTCGTTTTGCAATTTGATGATGTTCTCGGGCAGTTCTTCCAGACTGATCTTCTTGGTGCTCATGCGCGTCATGTCCATGCCGGTTGCCATGCAATCGATGACGCGCGGGAAGTTGCCGTGCCCGGAGTGGCCCTGTGCGCCGACGATGCGCGCTTTTCGCACCTGCAACACCTCGCCAGTGACGGGCATCTTGGCTTCTGCCCGGGCAGTGATCACAACCGTGCTGTTCAGGGTGCGGCCCTCCCATATAACCTTCTCAATGCCGGGATAGACGACCGCCGGGAGTCCGGTGGCTTCCATGAACATATCCGCGCCCATACCACCGGTGATTTCGAGCACGCGCTCGGCAAAATCATTTTTGAGCGGGTTAACGTGGTAGTCGGCGCCCAGTTTCAGGGCCATGTCGGCGCGTTCTTGTTGGGTCTCGGAGATGATAACCTGCGAGGCGCCAGCGCGCTTGAGGATTGCACAGGCCGCGATGCCCACCGGCCCACCGCCCAGGATGACGGCACGGTCGCCGGGGCGGATGCCGCCGCCGCGTTCGATGGCGGCGTTATAAGCCACGCAGGTCGGCTCGACCAGGCTGCCGGCGATGAAAATATCCTCTTCCTTGTAGTTGTTGCGCAGCGGTTCCAGACTCCACAGGGTGCGGGAGGGCAGGACGATGTACTTAGTGTAGGCTCCGTTGACGTTGAAGCCGACCTCGTCCAGTTGTTCGCAGTGGTTGGGTTGGCCGTCGGCGCAGGGCTTGCATTGTCCGCACCAGAGCATTTCTTCGGTGGTGACCGCTTCGCCACCTTTGAACGGCTTGTTGGTGCGCTTATCGCGGGCATTCTTGCCAGCTTCCACAACCACACCGGAAAACTCGTGCCCGAGGATGGATGGGAAGCCGGTCAGACCGGGGTAATAGATGTAGCCGTCCTTGTCGGCCTGAGCCATGTGGACGTCCGAGCCGCAGATTCCGCAGGCTTTTACTTCCATCAGCACCTGTTCTGGTCCGGGGGTGGGGATATCATATTCACGGATCTCGAGACGCGGATTGCGCCATACCTGGCTGCCCAGGTAGGTCTGGCGGCCCTGGACATCTTTGGAACCGAGTTTGAAACCAGGCTTGGGGTCCCAGTCTGCAACCAATGTTACGCCTTGCATTTTGCCTTTCATGGTTTTCTCCTTCTAAGTATTTTACGCCAACAATACGACAGCGTACCCGAAGAGTATGGAGCACAAAGGAGAAAAGATACCAATCCTTTCGTCCCTTTTCTCTTCGAGACATTTGAGCCCTTCGTGTGAATAGGTTCTCCTCTACACTTCTGTGCCTTGCCCGATACGCGGGATGCCGTAGACCGGTTTCCAGCCCTTGCTGAGCGGCTCGCGCAGGTAGGGTTCCATTTCTTTGGCGGTACGTAGAGTGACTTCTTCCACAGGCGGAATACTTCCAGCGGGGAAGGCCTCCAACACATCGTCGTGCCAAAGGGTCAGGTACTTCAGAATGGCAGCCATCGGGCGCTTGCCCTTCTGCGCCGTGCCGGACCTGGCCTTGCCAACCACCCCTTCGGGTGTGGCAGCGATCTCGATGGCAAAGTGGCCCTCTCCCTCCGACCAGCGGCTGGGGCGGCCAAACGGGTCGACCGACTTGTCGAAATGGCCCTCGGGCAGGTAGGACTTTCCCTCGGTATCTACGGCGTAGCTCATATCTACCATCTCAGGGTGTAGCAAAAGACTAAGCGATGTCTCTGATTCGTCGGCATGGACAAAGTTGGTGCTCATCTGTCCGCCGCGCTCCGCCGGTCGGAAGAACTCGCGCACCCCGCGGTGCCAGTCTATGACGCGGAAAATACCTGGCAACTGGTAGCGCTTCATGAACTCCTGCACCGCTGACTCGAGCATCCACAGCTGTCCGTGGTTGTTGACGATTAACTGCTTGCGGAAGCCGTCGTTCCACAGGCCGAGCATCACGTCGATCATCATCTCGCGCACCACGTGTTCGCGTACGATGACCGTGCCGGGCATTCCCATGTGATGGTAGGGATGGCCACCATAGTTCAACGGAGGCAGCGCCAGGTTGACCGGCGCGCCTCGCTTGGCGGTGAAGCGGCGCACGCCCTCACAGATGGCGCTGACATAGAGCGTGTCCGCCGCGCTGGGCAGGTGTTGACCGTGCAGTTCTGTACAGCCGACCGGGATGAAGACAACGTCATTCTTCTTGCGGTTCTGCTCCACCTGCCAACGGGTGGTCGTTTGGATGTACGAGCCGGGCTTACCCCACTCGACTGGCGACGGGACGCTGTAATCGGCCAGGATTGCGTCGATCTGCTTGTCATTGGCTTCCCAGACCTCTTTTTTCAGACGGCCGACAGCATTGTCCTCAAAGAACAAGTCGGGTTGATTGGTGGGAAGGAATCCTTTTGGTACATTTGAATTTGACATTATTTACTCCTTTTATTTGAGATGGATTATTCCGGGAAAACTTTTCCGGGATTGAGAATATTAACTGGGTCCAGCGCGGCCTTTATTCGCTTCATGATCTCGAGCGAAACCAGGCCGAGGGCCTTCTCCATGTATGGACGCTTCAGCGCCCCGACACCGTGCTCACCCGAAAGTGTGCCACCCAATTCCAGGGCCATGGCAAACTCCTCGGCGGTCATCTGCTCGACCTTCTTCCACTGCTCGGGGTCGCGCTTGTCGAATAAAATATTGGGATGCAAGTTGCCATCCCCGGCATGGCCGAAGATGACGATCGGCAGCCCGTATTTAATGCTGATGCCCTTCAGGCGGCGTACAGCCTCCAGGATGGCGCTGCGCGGCACGGTGATGTCCTCGCCCAGTTTATTTGGGGCTTTGCGGGCCAGCGCTGGCGACACAGACCTCCGCGCTTGCCATAGATTCGCACGCTCGCTCTCGTCTTTGGCAAACTTCACCTGCCGCGCCCCGGTTTCCTGACAGATCTTTGCCACTGCTTCGATCTCGCGCAAAACGGACGCCTCGTCCGCGCCGTCGGTCTCGATTAGCAGGGTGGCCTCCACATCCAGCGGAAGGCCCAGGTGCAGGGCTTGCTCGACGCAGGCGAGGGCTGTCTCGTCCATCAGCTCCAACGAGGCCGGAATGACGCCTGCTGAGAGAATGGCGTTGACGGTCCGGGAGGCGTCCTCCAGTGCGACGAACTCGACCAGTGCCGTGCGGGCGAACTTCGGTTTGGCGATCAGGCGCAGCAGGGCTTCGGTTATCACGCCTAGCGTCCCTTCCGAGCCGGTGAAGAGTGCCGTCAGGTCGTACCCGGCTACATCCTTGATGCATTTGCCGCCGGTGTGCAGAATGCGCCCGTCCGCCAGGACGATGGTTAGGCCGAGCACGTAGTCGCCGGTCACGCCGTACTTCAGGCAGCGCGGCCCGCCGGCGTTGCAAGCGATGTTCCCACCGATGGTTGAGTGGCGGATGCTGGACGGGTCGGGCGGGTAGAACAGTCCGAGTTTTTCCACGGCAGTTTGCAGGTCCGCAGTGACCACGCCAGCCTCAACGTGCGCGGTGGTGTTGACCTCGTCGATTTCCATAATGCGGTTCATGCGCGTCATTGCTAGGACGATCCCGCCTTGGAACGGGACCGAGGCAGCTGCCAACCCCGATCCCATGCCGCGCGTTACCAGTGGGATGCGCTCGCGGGCGGCAAGCGCAACCACCTGACTGGCCTGCTCGGTCGTGCGCGGTAGGACAACAATGTCGGGACGTTGGTCTTCGAAAGTGCCGTCGTAACCGTATACGGCCAGATCTTCGGGATAGTAGAGCACGCCTTTCTTGCCTGTGATCTTTTCGAGCTGTGCTAAGATGTTCATATCCATCTATATTTCCATTTTACGCTGGAGTGCGAAATCTCCTGATTTCACCGAAATCTGGAAACCTCGGACTTCGCCTGGTGATAAGCCCGGTCAAAAAGAACAATCGGGTGGATAACTTGCACGTCCAATCCCTGCCGCTGCATACCGGCGTTCAACTGCATCTGGCAACCGGGGCAGCCGGAAGCTATGTAGTCAGCTTTCGTGCTGGAGATATTGTCAGTCTTGCGCTTCAGCACCTTGAGCGAAGTCTCGTAATGCGTGATGAGCTGGCTGCCACCTGAGCCGCAGCACCAATCCGCTTCCGGTAGTTCGACGAATTCCAGGCCGTCGATCATTTTCAACAGTTCACGCGGCTGTTTCCAAACGCCTTGGCCGCGCCGCAGGTGACACGGGTCGTGGTAAGTGACACGCGCTTCGAGGCGTCCCTGCGGCTTTTCGAGAGGAATGGACATCAGGAACTCACTTACATCCCTGACCCTGGAACTGAACTCGGCAGACCGCGCTGCCCAGGCCTGGTCATCGGCCAATAATTTGCCGTAATTCTTCAGCGTGGAGCCGCAGGTGGCGCAGTCGGTGACAATGGTTTCGACATTCGCCCGCTCGAAAAGTGCGATGTTGACGCAGGCCTGTTTGCGTACCAGATCGGTCCGCCCGTAGCCCAGGGCTGGCATCCCGCAGCAGACGGTCTCCTTTGGCGTGACGACGGTGAAGCCGTTGCGGGCCAGCACACGCACGCTGGCGGCACTTTCCTCGGCGAACATCAGGCTCTGGGCACAGCCCAGGAAGAACCCGACCCTGTAACGGGTCTTACCACTGGCTTGGGTCATTTCCGGCAACACCTGTCGCAGCGGACGCTGGGGCAAATGTGGCAGCATGGTTTCCAGGTCACGCATTTTGCCGGGGAGCAGCTTTCGCAGCCCGAGGGCGTAAACAAGGCGGCGAAGACCGAGTTGTTCGTATAGGCGTAGAGGCACGGTTGCAAATTCCATTCGCCCTGGTTTTGGGATAAGTCCGCCGAACAGAGCGTCCTTCCATGCGGTAGGCTGAATCTGTTCCTGCACGTGGCGCATCTCCAGCGCCAGGTCCGCCGGACGGATGCCGACCGGGCAGATGTCGTTGCAGGCCATGCAGTCGAAACAGGCGTACATCTGTTCTACCAGGTTGGGACTGAGCTCCAGATCGCCTTGCAGCCCCTTGCGTGCCAGCGCCACCCGTCCGCGCGGCGAGGTCGTTTCGATAAGGTACTCCCGGTAGGTCGGACAGACCGCCAGGCAAAGTCCGCAGCGAATGCAGTTCAGGTACTCGGCCTCGGATGGTTTATGCTGATTGCTTATCATCTTCTAAATATCTCTACCGGACGCGGATGAGGGCGGAGAAACACGGATAAATAATGATAGTGATCCGCACCCTCTTTGTTTTTCGTGTCCCATTATCCAATATCACTGACTTTCACTGGGCGGTTCTCACGCAACGACTTCCAGGCTGCGTACCCGAGCACCACTGCGGCGCGGCCGTCCGCCCCGGTTGTTGGGGTTGGTTTGCCATCGCGGACACATTCCACGAACTGGCGTACCTCTTCAACATAACAGGGAGCATAGCGCTGCATGAAGAAGTACGGCGGCTTGGCGGACAGAAAACCGTCTGTGTTGCCTTTCACGGTGACGGTCTCGGCTTCGTTATTCGCCATGGCCGTGCCGTTCGAGCAGAAGACCTCCAGGCGCTGGTCGTAGCCATAAACCGCCTTACGGCTGTTATCGATCGCACCCACCGCACCGTTTACGAACTTGAGCGTGACCACGTCCGTGTCGATGTCACCGAACTCTTTCAATTTTGGTTCGATCAACACACTTCCGGTGGCGTAGATTTCTTCGACTTCACCCACCTGGAAACGTACCATGTCAAAATCATGGATGGCCAAATCCAGGAAAATCCCACCCGAGACGCGCAGAAATTCCATGTCTGGAAAATCGGGGTCACGATTGGTAATGCGCAGGATACACGGACGCCCGATCTCACCCGAGGTGACGATTGCACGAACTCGCTGAAAACTTTTATCGAAACGGCGGTTGAAACCGACCTGCAACTTGACATCTGCTTTCTTGACCGCCTCCAGGGCTTCATCAATTTTATCCAGCTCCAGCGCGAGCGGTTTTTCGCAAAATATGTGCTTGCCGGCTGCGGCCACATCCTTTATGATGAAAGCATGCGTGTCCGTGCTGGTGGCGATCAGGATGGCTTCGATCTCCTTATCGGCCAGCAGTTCGTGATAATCCTGCACCACGCGCTGAATGCCGAGTTCATCGGCCACCGCCTGGGCAATCTCCAGCCGGATGTCGCAGATGGCCACCAGGTCCGCTTCCGGGAGCTGCCGGGCGATGTTGCGGGTGTGAACGCTGCCCATGCGACCTGTTCCAATCACAGCGATCTTTACTTTAGTAGTCATTTCAGCCTATCTCCCTCGGTAGACATTGAATTCTCCTCTTTTATTCGATTTGAAAATGCGGCGACAACACATTGAGCGCTGCCTGGCGGGCTTTTGTCGCCAATTCCAGGGGATCCCAATTCCAATACTCGGGCCGGAACAATTCGATGGAACAAGGCCCGGCATAACCAATGCGCTTAAGCCGTGCGCAGATGTCGTCAAGCGGTACAACGCCTAGGCCGGGTAATAGCCGCGTGGCGTCGGTAATGGCTTCCTTCGGTGTATCTTCGAGATCATCCAGATGAAATGCAAAGATACGCTTGGGGTCAAGTTGATCGAGTTCACTCAGCAACCCGCCGCCACAGAAAAAATGAGCCGCGTCAACCGTCAGGCCTATATTGTCGCGGTCCGTTTTTTGGATGATCTCGAATGCAGCGCGCGGCGTGCGTACGCTGCTCCATCCAAAGCCCAGGAACTCGAACGAAAGCTTGATGTTGTACTGGTGTGCAATGTCGCTCAAGTCGCGCAACACCTTGACGTACTCGGCCAACACACCGGACCACGGCAGATTGCGGTCCGGCAAGGGGCTGGGCACAACAACTACGGTTGGGCAGCCAATAGATTGTGCGATCTTGCCCAGTTCATGAAGACGCGCACGAATCTGGGCGTATTCGCTCCCGCGAAACCCGATGAACTCGATCGAGTTGAATGTGAGCGGCATGACGCCGTGATTCACGAACAACGCATTGAGGTCGGTCAGCGCGTGAGCTGCCAGGTAGCGATCCATTTTGACCGCCCACACCTCAAGCGCCTTGAATCCCGCCTGCGCGGTGATGGCGACATCGGTTTCGAGATCGCTCGTCATCGTCGTCGCCCCATGGAAAGCCAGTTTCATCGATTTCCTTTCTGCCTGCCGTGCGAAAGAATTACCGCCACCCTCTTCCTATAAGGTCCCTTCGGGGATATCCTGCTGGGAGAGGGGCAGGGCACAGGGTCACATCTTCATCACGATCTTCATGGCGCTTTTGGGGTGATGCTTGAGCGTTTTCATATCCAGGCCGAGCATATCGAACGCGCCCAGCCCTTCGTCGAACGGGACGACCTTGGTGAAGAACGAACCCATGTTCAGGCGGTTCTCCTGGAAGAGGCGGATGGAGGGCACCATCGTGTTCTGGCCGAGATACAAGCCGAGGATCTTGGTCGCCCAGCGTGTGATTTCGTTTGGCACGATGGTCGTCTTGATGGACGAGTCCATACCAAAGGGCAGCACCTTGCCGCCCGGGGTTACGCACTGGAGGGCCTGCTCGAGGGCGTTACCGGTGGCCTCGATGACGATGTCGGCTTTGCGCCCGTAAGTGAAGTCGGTTATTTTTTCGACCACATCCACCTGGTTCGGGTCCCAGACCGTCAGGCCGCATTCCTTGGCGATATTGATGCGGAACGGGTCGATCTCTGTCACGGCCACTTTGACAGCGATGTTCCTGGCAAACTGGGCGAACAGGTAACCGATCGGGCCGAAGCCAATGATCATCACGTAATCGTATGGCAGCATCAGCAGCGTGTTCATGCCATTGACCACCGTCGCCAGTGTCTCTACCTGCGTACCGAGCACATCGTCTATCACATCGGGAAGCACAAAGCACTGCTTCTCCGGGACCAGGCAATACTCAGCGTAGCCGCCATCCCGCATAACGCCCAGGGCGCTCGTCTTGATGTCAACGCACTGGCTTGTCAGCCCCATGCGACAGAACGAGCAGAAGCCGCAGCGGATATTGTTGTCGATGGCTACCCGGTCGCCGATCTTGAGGTGATGGACGTGCGAGCCGACCTCGACCACCTCACCGCAGAACTCGTGCCCGAGCACCGTGTTCGGCTTGAAATGGTGTTTGCCTTCGATGATCTTCAGGTCTGAACCGCAGATACCCACGGCCTTGACCTTGAGAAGCACGTCATCCGGTTCCTTGACAGGGGGAATGGGTTTCTCTTCGAATACAAGTTTGCCGACATCCTTGAAAACGTAAGCCTTCATCTTGTCCATTGTTTTTCTCCTTCGAAATAGTTCAAAGATCTCCTGGTGGAGCTTGCACACGTGTGCATGAAAATAATAAAAAATAATACGCTGGGGCGGGTCTCACCGGTCGATTTCTCAACCACGGGCCTGGAAAGACCCGCCTCAACAATATCGTTATCTTTGAATGCGCGCCGAGCCACCTTTGGCGAAGGCTCGCACCTGTTCGACAGTCGCCATGGTCGTGTCACCGGGGAAGGTCGTAATCAGTGCACCGTGCGCCCAGCCCAGGTCCACCGCCTCCTGTTCTGGCTCGCCGGTCAGCAGGCCGTAGAAGAAGCCGGAGGCGAATCCATCTCCTCCCCCCACCCGGTCGAAGACGTCCAGCTCACAGGTCGGGGACGTGAACGATTTCCCGTCGATCCAGGCTACTGCACCCCAGGAGTGGTGGTTGGTCGAACGGACCTCGCGCAGGGTGGTGGCGACGACTTTGATCTGCGGGAACCTGTCCACCACCTTATCGATCATCCCGAAGAAGGCGCCCGGGTCGAGTTTGGATTTGGCGGCGACTTCGGGGCCCGGGAAACCGAGTCCCTCCTGGAGGTCCTCCTCGTTGCCCACCAAAACATCCACATTCTGGACGATACGACTGATGACCGACTGGGCGCGTTCCTGTCCGCCCCATATGTTCCAGAGTTTGGCGCGGTAGTTCAGGTCGAATGATGTCACCGCCCCGGCGGCTTTAGCGGCTTTCATACCTTCAATGATGACCTCGCCGGTGGTCTCGGAGAGAGCGGCAAAAATCCCACCACTGTGGAACCAGCGCACGCCGTCCGCAAAGATGGATTTCCAATCGAAGTCGCCGGGTTTGAGCTGTGCGGCAGCTTCATTCGAGCGGTTGTAGAAGACGACCGGGGCGCGCACCCCGTGGCCGCGATCGCTATAGACCGTGGCCATGTTGGGGCCATTCACGCCGTTGTGCTTGAGCTTTTTGTAGAATGGACGCACACCCATCCCCCGCACGCGTTCAGAGATCAGGTCGCCGATGGGATAATCTACTATCGCTGTGACGATGCCGGTTTTCAGGCGGAAGCAGTCTGATAGATTCGCTGCACAGTTGAACTCCCCGCCACTGACATGGATCTGACACTCGGTGGCCTTCCGGAAGGGGATGATACCAGGGTCGAGTCGGTGCACCAGGGCGCCGAGAGAGAGAAAGTCCAGTGCGCCTTCCTGGAGGATGTTCAATCCATATATCTTCATCGGGCTAGCCTTTCTTCCACACAGTCGAAGTTACATCCCCGCCGCGTCCGGTCCAGTTTGTGTGGAAATACTCCCCGCGCGGTTTATCCACACGCTGGTAGGTATGCGCACCAAAGTAGTCGCGCTGTGCTTGCAGCAGGTTAGCAGGCAGGGATTTGCGGCGGTAGCCATCGAAGAAGGTCAACGCGCTCGACATGGCTGGTACGGGGATGCCTTTCTGGACGGCTGTGGCCACCACTCGCCGCCACCCTGGCTGGGCGGCAAGTACCTGATCGGTAAAGTATGGGTCGAGCAGCAGGTTGGAGAGATTTGGATTTTTATCAAATGCTTCTTTGATATTGCCCAGGAAAGCGGAGCGGATGATACAGCCGCCGCGCCACATCAGCGCGATCCCGCCGTAGTTGAGATTCCACTTGTACTCTTTGGCTGCAGCCCGAAACAGCATGTAGCCCTGGGTGTATGACATGAGTTTGGAGGCGTACAGGGCCTGCTCCAGGTCATCCAGAAAAACTCTCTGGTCGGTTGTAATGTTGCTCTCAGGTCCGGAAAGCACCTTGGATGCAGCCACGCGCTCGTCTTTCAGCGCAGACAGTGCCCGCCCCAGCACAGCCTCGACAACCATCGTCAGCGGGATGCCCATTTCAAGCGCCGAGATGCCTGTCCATTTGCCGGTACCCTTCTGCTCGGCGGCGTCCAGGATTTTGTCCACCAGCGGTTGGCCATCCTCATCCTTATAGTCCAGGATATCGCGCGTGATCTCGATCAGGTACGAGTCAAGTTTGCCTTTATTCCACCTCGTGAAGACCGCATGCATCTGGTCGGAAGTCATCCCCAATCCGTCGCGCATCAATTGGTAAGCTTCGCAGATTAATTGCATGTCACCGTATTCGATCCCGTTATGCACCATCTTGACGTAATGCCCGGCACCGTTCTCCCCCACCCAATCACAGCAGGGATCTTCGCCACCATCAGGTCGTTTGACCTTGGCCGCCACAGCCTGGAAGATGGGCTTGACATATGGCCAGGCTGCCGGAGAGCCACCCGGCATGATTGACGGGCCGTTACGCGCACCTTCTTCGCCACCCGAAACCCCTGTGCCGATAAAGAGCAAGCCCTTGGATTCCACATAGGTTGTGCGGCGGATACTGTCGTTATAGTTCGAATTGCCGCCGTCGATGATAATATCACCTGGTTCCAGGTGGGGGAGCAGTAATTCGATGAAATCATCCACCGGTTTCCCCGCCTGGACCATTAACATTACACGCCTGGGTCGCTTGAGTAGTCTTGCCAGCTGCTCCACCGAGTTTACACCAATAACGTCCGTCCCCTTCGCCCCGCCGTTGAGGAACTCGTCCACCTTGGATACAGTGCGGTTGAATACGGCGACGGTGAACCCGTGGTCGTTCATGTTCAATACCAGGTTCTGTCCCATGACAGCCAGGCCGATCAGTCCAATATCTGCTTTGTTCATATGTTTATTCCTTTTCAATAAGTAGTTTAGCGTTCAAGACCATTTAGGGTCTGGATTTCACTCGATACAACCTTTCACCGGCTTTGGGAACGAAGAGAACACCATCATCCTCGCGGCCTTTCCACTCTTCCACGTTAACCTTCGCTGGGTCAAGATAACCCAGCCTCAGGCGGGCGCAATCATCGGCGGAAATCTTGCTTGACAGGGTGACGCGCACGTTGGACCTTTCAACCCCATTTTCCATTACGCCCGCGCCGCGCAAGTGAGTGCTGTGCGCCAGTACGCCCAAGGGGATATGCTTGAATTTCTCCCAGTTATCCAGGAAATAGGGCAGGATGTGATAGCCGATCTCATAAATGTATTTGTCATGTACGTGGCTGACCACATCCAGATGAGGGGCATAGATGACCACTTCGCCGCCAACCGCCATAGCCGGTTCGAGCTTGTACATGGCTTTGGCGGCCGTCCATAGTTCGTCGTACATGGTCGGAGCGAAGGACAGCACGCGCAGGAAAGGTTTCTCGCACCAGCTGATGTGTCTCTCTGCCGATAGGTCTGCTGCTGCACTCCAGGCTTGGTACAGGTCGCCGATGAACATCCCGACCAGGTTGTGGTCATCTACCGTTAGTGCGGCCAGCGTGACCGGTGTCTCGAGTCGTTTCGCTGCCGCGTGGATCATCGTTCGCACCGGTGTGTCCTTGAGACCGATCGTCCCGACCACACCTGCCAGCGCTCCCAACCAGTGGGTTGCGTTGATCATCTCCGGGCCGGAGATGCCGGGGAAGAGGTACTTGGCTCCGCCTGAAAAACCGACCACTTCGTGAGGGAAGGTTGGACCGAGGATGAGGATGTGGTCGTACTCCAGTACAGCCCTGTTGATGCGGATGTCCACCTGGTCCGGCAGGGAAGGGTGCCAACGTTCCCCGGCGATGGCCTTGATCTCGTCCTCTTTCATCACGCCGAGAGTTGTCAGGGCGGATGGGTCGTCCCAGGCATGATTCATCAGACCAGTGTGCATATAGATCGTTGTGCGTTCTTCTGCCGTGATTCCAACCAATTTATTCAGGTTTAATTCGCTCAGTGGTGGATGGGTGCCGAGGGCGACCATGAAATCGAGTTTCTTGGTATCGTCCAGAATTTTAACGAGAGAGCGGAACAGGAAAGGCAGCGGTAGCGAGCGCGTATGGTCGGGGATTAACACCAATATTTTTTGCCCTGTGAACTTTCCTGCGAAACCTTTTTCAAGTGTCGCGCGGATTGTATCGGGAGAAAGCACCCTAGAGGTGCCCGTGCGATTTGCCAGGCAAATCGAACCGGGTACTAGCGTCGCAATCGAGTGAGCAGAAAGGTTGTCCATCGTCAAATTGTCAAACACCGCTGAACGCTGAGAACCCGCCATCCACCGGCACCACAATGCCGGTGACGAAAGCCGAGGCAGGGGAAAGAAGCCAGAAAATGGTACCCACTAAATCATCCTGTTCCCCGAAGCGCCCCATGGGAGTGTGACTGATAATGGATCGGCCGCGCGGGGTTAATTCGCCAGTCTCTTTGTCAGTGAGAAGCAAGCGGTTCTGCTCGGTTAGGAAGAAGCCAGGGGCAACCGCATTAACGCGGATCTCGGACGAATACTCCTGCGCCATGTGCACTGCCAGCCATTGGGTGAAGTTGCTGACTCCTGCTTTGGCTGCCGAGTAAGCTGCAATACGGGTCAGAGGCCGGAAAGAGTTCATTGAGGAGATATTCAGGATGACGCCTGATTTTTGCTTGGCCATCAATCGGCCAAAAACCTGCGCAGGAAGGATGGTGCCCATCAGGTTCAGGTCGAACACCCAGCGCAAGGCTTCAGCAGGCAGGTCGAAGAAAGTCTGGTCCGGATTGGTGGTGGCCGCTGGTTTGTTGCCGCCCGCGCCGTTGATTAGAATATCTACACGGCCGAATTTCTCCTGCACGATCTGCGCAGCCTTTTCGATGCTGGCTTTGTCGAGCACATTACAGGCCACGCCGACAGCCTGTGCACCGCTTGAGCGGATCTCAGCGGCCAGGGATTCGGCAGCCTGAGCGTTAAGGTCCAACACGGCGACCTTCGCTCCGGCTGCGGCCAGCGTCCGGCACATGGCCGCGCACAGTACGCCCGCCCCGCCGGTCACGACTGCGCTCCTGCCGGCAATATTATAGAGTTCGGAAATGAACGGGTTGTCCATGATTACTCCAATCTCAAAAATGGCTTCAGGTGTCTGATGAAATGCTTTTCCAGGTTGGATGCATAGGCTTCCGGAGATGCCTTCAATACGGCCATAAAACGGTCATGGAAACGCTTCTGCGAGGTAGTCCCGGTTCCAGCACGGGGCGAGGTAGTCCCGGTTCCAGCATGGGGCGACGCGGTAGCGGTCCCGGTTCCAGCGGTGTAGTTCCGGTTCCCGGATATCATCCCGAATCCTTTGCGGGACGGGGCCCGGGACCCGGTGGTTGTTGTCTCGGTTAACACCGAGCCGAAAGTGACATGCAGGATCTCGCGTGCATCGAACTGGTCGAGCAGGCCGGGCCAGTCGGTGACCATATTGGGCAGCGGAGCGCGCCCTAGCTCTGCAGAGACGTGGTAGCTGGCCTTATCGGTTTCATAGCGTTGGAGGGCAAAGCTGTAGATCTCGCGGAACAAGTCAACATCCACCGAGCCGATCGTTCGCAGGGCTTCGAGATAGCTGGTGCCTGCGGTCTTCAAGTGTACTAGGCCGCGTGTCTGGCGCATGGCCGCCGGGTAGATGCTGAACTTATCCGATCCGGAATGCAGGCTGAGTTTGTAAGGTCCGAATTGGCGTGCAATGGCGGCATGCCCGGCTATGTTGGTTTCGAAAGCATCCACGTCGCCGATGTAGTCCACACCCTTTTCAAAGCGGCCTACATAGCGCGGTGCCAGGCTGACCCACTTCACGCCCGATCGCTTTAACTCGCTGGTAATGTAAAGGTGTTCTGCATGCGAGGTGGGTTGGTCGGTTTCATCGACTGACACCTCCAACTCGAATGGGCGCGTCCCGGCGGCCTTGACCAGGTAATGATACATGAATGCCACGTGTGCGACTGCCTTGCCGTACTTGACGACGGCTTTAAGTAGCGTCGCCTCGCCGAATGTCAGACACAGCCCCTCGATATCGAAGTTCCTGCCCAGCAGGCCACTGGCACGCAACTGGAGGATGGCTGGCAGGCTGTCAGCCAGTTCACGCAGTTCGTCCAGGCTGGCGGTTTCGGCGCGATTGTCTACGTGGGTTCCTGGGTCTATCGTAAAGAAGGTGAAACCAGCAGCCAGGCAAACGTCAATGTCGGAAGTGGTCTTGAGATGGTCAGCATCTGCCCCAACTCCTTCGCGCCAACCTTCCTGGAAAATACCCCAAGTGGCGTCATCCATCACTTGCTGCGGAGTGCGCCCGGTGCGGGCCATCTCGCGCATGGATTGCTGAGCGAAGATCGGTGCGATGCCCGTGCGATTTGCCTGGCGAACCGAACCGGGAACTACCGTACCCTTGCTGGAACCGGGTACTACCGTTTTTCCACCAACCGCGCGGATGGCGCGTACGTGGCCGGGGGTCGCCAGGCCAACCCGGTCGCCCATCCCGGCCGATGTTTGCAAGCCCAAAAGACCAGGCTGCAACCAGTCGAGCCGGGCGCGCAGGACGGCGGCATTTTTCGGATTGCACGGACCGATCAGCAGGGTCTGCCCGGCCAGTTCGGAGCGTTCACCCTCGAAATCTGCTAATGTGGCGGGGTCAGCTAGAATAATCAATTGTGATCCGATGTTGGTTTGCGTCAGAGCGTATTCCACACCCTCTTGGTTTACCAGAGAGCGGGGGAAAATATTTAGGTTTGACAAACACAGGCTGAAATGAGCTGGACTCATATTTTTCTCGAGGTAGTCCCGGTTCCAGCACGGGGCGTGGTAGTCCCGGTTCCAGCACGGGGCGTGGTAGTCCCGGTTCGATTTGCTTTGAAAATCGCACGGGGCGTGGTAGTCCCGGTTCCCGGATTCACATCGTACCCGCAGGGCATCCCGAATCCTTTGCGGGATTGGGGTCGGGGCGCCGATGCAGAAAACGGAGCTGTCGTTTCCCGGACCAGGAGCCTACCTTTCAACATTCGGACCTTTGGTTGGTCCGACACGTCCTCGGCGGGTGGTGCATTGAGAAGTTCCAGGACGAGACGGGCGGCTTCGGCCCCGATGAAGCGTTTGGGCTGGTCGAATGTGGTCAGCGGGGGATTGGTGAAGGCCGAGAATACGATGTTATCAAAGCCGGTGACAGATAATTCGTTCGGAACCTGAATGCCGGCCTCTAGCAACCCTTTCAGAACACCGATTGCCATCATGTCATTAAAGCAGACCACTGCGCCCGGACGGTCGCTCAGGGTGAGGAAATGCTCAATGCCGGCCAGGCCGTCCTCCGGCCCACCACCGGGGACTTCGTGGATATGTTCGGGAGGAACTGCCAGTCCGGCCGCATCCATTTCCTGCTGGAATCCGGTCAAACGATCCAGTGTAGTGCGTCCGGAGGAAGAGTTGCCGAGGTAGGCGATCTCACGGTGTCCCAGGTCAAGTAGATGACGGGTGATCTGGCGGGTTCCGTCCACGTCATCGTGGTAAATGGAATAGCGATAATCTTCGGCGGCCTGGTTGTTGACCACCACGATCGGGACGCCGTATGCAAGAAATTGGCCGAGTTGCTCTGCTTTGAAGGATGCGGAACAGATGATGACCCCGTCCACGCGGTGCTCGCTCATGGCTCGGACAATGGCCTGCTCCCGTTCCGGGTCGCGTTGCGAGGCAGCCATGAACAGACTGTAGCCCCTTTCCTGGGCCACTTCTTCGATGCCTTGCAAAATTTCACTAAAGAATGGGTCCTCCACGCTGCTGAGAATGACCCCCAAGGCCTGCGAACGGTTGGTCTTCAGGCTGCGGGCTGCAGCACTGGGGAAGTAACCCAGTTCGAGCGCGGTCTGGCGGATGCGTTCCGCGGTGTTTTTGGCAATCAAAGGACTGCCATGCAGAGCCCGTGAAACTGTGGAATGTGAGACATCCGTCTGTTTTGCAATATCCTTTATTGTGACCGGCATCTCGTTCCAGATTCCTTGAAGTTAGTAGTCCCGTGCCTATACCGGGCAGGGGGTTCATGCACACGTGTGCAATGCTTATTCTTAGTTTACTCAATTCTGGGGAATAAGTCAATAGTTTTGACATATTTATGAAAGAACGCTTGCATTATTTTTGTAAATGTTGTATCATTTGCAAAAGAAGGAAATATTTCAGAAAAAATGGAATTGACGGAAGTCCCGGCTCCAGCACGGGAAAGTTACTTGGTAGTCCCGGTTCCTGGATACCCCATCGTACCCGCAGGGTATCCCGAACCTCTCGAATAGCCCCAGTTCTCTATTAGCATCTCAAATCTTTTCCAGGACGGGGTACGGGAAGGGGCTCGGGTCCTGGAATAGGTCATCACCCATTCTTGTATATGAAAGGAAACAAATACCATGCAAAAGGATATCGAAGCCATTTTCCTGGATGTTGGCAATACCATGCGGATTGTGATCAAGGACCAAGCATTCTCGGACCAGGCAAAACAACAACTTGTTGAGTTAACTGGCGCACAGATGCCCCCGGATACTTTTCACATAATGCTGGAGGATAGATACAAGGTATTACGAAGGCAGGCAAAAGAGAAGCTGATCGAGGCCTCCGAAAAGGAAATGTGGACAAAATGGATGCTGCCGGATTTCCCGGCTGAAAAGATCGCGCCGCTGTCAAGCAAGTTGACCCGCTTATGGCGTGATTGCGATGGCCGGCGGGTTCCGCGCGAAGATGTGAAGGAAACCGTTATTGAACTGAGTAAGCGTGGCTATCTTCTGGGATTAATCGCCAATACCATCACCGAGACGGAAATCCCGGATTATCTGGAAACGGACGGCCTTACCGGCTATTTCAAGACGGTTGTTCTTTCCTCGAAAGTTGGAATTCGAAAACCGAACCCAGAGATCTACTGGGAAGCCGCCCGCCGGATCGGGGTTGAACCGGTAAAATGTGTCTACGTGGGTGACAATCCGGTTCGCGATGTGGAGGGCACCCGCCTGGCCGGTTACGGGCTGTTTATCCTGTTTTTCGAGCCGGCAACGCTGGCCAAAGAGCCCCTCACCAGGGAGGTCCACCCCGATTACACCATCCGTGCAATGAAGGATTTGCTGGATATCTTCCCGCCCAGACGGTGATGCAATGAGTGCAAATATCGAAGCCATTTTTATCGATCTCGGCAATACCCTGCGCATCCTGATAAAGGATCAAGAGCACATGGCACGGGCCCGGCAGGAGATCGTCCGTCTGTTGGGGACGAAGGAAGACTCGGTAGAATTCTGCAAAAAACTGGACGAGCGTTACAAAATCTATCGCAAGTGGGCCTTTGAGAACTCGGCCGAAGCTCCTGAAGCAGAACTCTGGACGCGCTGGCTGGCTCCTGAATTCCCAGCCGTAAAAGTCGCTCCCCTGGGCGGTGAACTGACCTACCAGTTCCGCCAGTCCAATGGACGGCGGGTGGTGGTGGACGGCGGCCGGGAAGTGCTGGAGGAACTCCAGAAGCGCGGTTATACCTTGGGGATCATCAGCAACCTGATCGGTACGCGCGAAATCCCCGAGTGGCTGGAAGCGGAAGACTTCAATCGCTTCTTCAAGTCTGTTGTGCTCTCGTCCGTGTTTGGCAAGCGCAAACCCGATTCCTCTGTCTTTTTCGAAGCGGCTAACCGCGCCGGGGTTGACACGTCGAAATGCGCCTATGTGGGCGACAACCTCAAGCGTGACGTGACCGGCACACGCGCCGCCGGGTTCGGACAGATTGTAATAATGATTTCGCCCGAGGAACTGGCGGAAGCAGAGATCACCGACGAGAACCGGCCTGATGTGTTCATCCACCAGTTTCGCCAACTACTCGATATTTTCCCCGGTCCAAGGAAGTAGCTTGCGCCATACGCGTGACTGACGAAAGGTCCATCGCAGCAAGCGAAACAGGAATACGCGGTTCGAATGTTCTTGTTCGTTTAACGAAAAAATCTAACCCTTCAGGTGCGATGCACCTTCAGGAGCATTTAATGTTCACTCAACCCCGCGGCGCAGCCGCTCTTGCAGAAGGCGTAAAATCCCTGTACGCTGAAGGTCAGACGGATTACTCGCTTGACCCGCTTATCCTTGTCGATAACGGAAGCAGGCCTCTGGGTCGAATTACGGACGGGGACGCGGTTATCTTCTGCTGCCGCCGCGGCGAGCGCGAAGTCGAGTTGACCGAAGCCTTCACCGAAGTTGGGTTCCCCCATTTCCAGCGGCCTGATTTCCAGAACCTGAATTTTGTCATTCTCACCCTCTACCACGAAAAATTTAAAGATCTGCCCGTCGCCTTTGCCCCCGCCCGGATCAAGGATACCCTTGGCGAGACGGTCAGTCGCGCCGGGCTGCGCCAGTTACGCACATCCGAGTCCGAAAAATTTGCCCACATTACCTTCTTCTTCAATGGCGGCAATAACCTGCCTTTCTCCGGCGAAGAAGACGTGCGCATCCCCTCGCCAAAAGGTGTACCCTTCGACCAGGTGCCCGAACTCAGTTTGCCGCAAGTCACCGAGCAGGTTTTGCAGGGCATTGAGAAAAAATACGACTTCATTGTCACCAATTTCGCCAACAGCGATGTCATTGGTCACACCGCCAACAACGACGCCAAAGTCCATTGTGCGGCGCTAGTGGACCGTCGGCTGGGGCAGGTTGTGGACGCGGCGCGCGACGCCGGGTACGTGACCCTCATCACTGCTGACCACGGCAACCTGGAACTGATGACCAACCCCGACGGCACACCGCATGTGGCGCATACCAGCAACCCGGTAGACTTTATCCTGATTGATCCCGTCACATCCTCGACCGTGAGCCTGCGCGATGGCAAACTGGCCGATGTGGCCCCGACGCTTCTCTCCGCACTTGGCCTTGGGCAGCCCACTGTGATGGACGGTGGGACGCTTGCTCCCGGCTACGACTGGGGCGGCAAGCGGCGCGTCCTGCTCATTATCCTCGATGGTTGGGGTATCGGTCAGGAGGACGCCACCAACCCGATCTTCCTCGCCCAGACCCCGATCTGGGACGAACTGACCCGACGATACCCCACCAGCCGTTTGCGAGCCTCGGGAGAAGCGGTTGGGTTGAAAGCCGGGAAAGCGGGTAACTCGGAAGCCGGTCACATGAACATTGGTGCCGGGCGCGTCGTTTTACAGGACGATGTTCGCCTCGACGCGGCGATGAAAGATGGTTCGTTCTACACCAACGAAGTATTTTTGCACACGATTGACGATGTCAAACAGCGCGGCACCTGCCTGCACCTGCTGGGACTGCTGACCGAAAAAAGTTCGCACGGCTCGATTGATTACCCGCTGGCTGTTTTGAAGATGGCAAAGGAACGCGGGTTGGAGAACGTCTACATTCATGTCATTTTCGACGGGCGCAGTACAGAACCGGGCAGTGCTCCTGCCTTGCTCGAAAAACTCGAAGCGCAGGTAAATGAGATCGGCATCGGAAAGGTTGTCACCGGGGTGGGGCGCGGGATTGCCCTGGACCGGGATGGCAATTACGGCAAGATCAAGCGCACCTTCGATGCGCTTGTGAATGGGGCAGGAAAGCCTTGCATCCTGGAGTAGAGAGGCGAGCATGGACTTCAATTTTTTACGTGAACTTATCATTCCCGCCCACACCAAGATCGTCATGCTCATCATGGACGGGCTGGGCGGTCTGCCTCTTGAGACAGGCGGTAAAACTGAATTGGAAACTGCGCGTACGCCCCATCTCGACGCGCTTGCAGCGATATCGGCTCTAGGGTTGACGGTGCCGGTTGGACCGGGCATTACGGTCGAGAGCGGCCCAGGTCATCTCGCGATTTTTGGATATGATCCACTCCAGTACCGGATTGGGCGCGGCGTGCTGGAGGCAGTTGGGGTAGGTTTTGACCTGGGACCCAATGATGTTGCTGTGCGCGGTAATTATTGCTCAGTGGACGCGACCGGGGTAGTGGTGGATCGGCGAGCGGGGCGCATTCCGAACGATGTGAGTAAAGAACTGTCAAAATTGCTATCAACCCGGGTCGAAGATATAGAATTCCTGGTTGAAACGGTTCGCGAACATCGCCTGGCGATTGTCCTGCGAGGGCCGGGATTGAGCGCCGATATAAGCGCCTCCGATCCGCTGAAAAACGGCTATCGCCCACTGCCGCTGCGTGCCCTAAATCCGGATGCGGAGAAAATGGAGCGGCTGGTGAACCAGTTTGTGAAACGCTCGCGCCAGGTGATCGAGGCGTACAAACCGAAACCGCCTGCCAACATGCTGCTCTTGCGTGGCTTTGACAGATATCCGCATTTTCCAACCTTTCCTGAGTTGTTTGGGATGCGCGCGGCGGCCATTGCGGTGTACCCCACCTATCGCGGCATCGCAAAGCTGGTCGGCATGCAGCTACTGCCGGTGGAAGGTGGCACGGCGGCAGACGAGTTCACCGTGCTGGATAAGAATTGGAACGACTTTGATTTTTTCTACCTGCACATCAAAGAAACGGACTTGGCCGGTGAGGACGGCGACTTTGCCCGCAAGGTGAGTGTGATCGAAGAAGTGGACCGCCTGATGCCGCGTTTGATGGCGCTCCAGCCGGATGTGGTCATCGTCAGCGGGGATCACTCGACCCCGGCGGTACTCAAAGGGCATTCCTGGCACCCGGTGCCAACTCTGCTCTACAGTAAGTACGTCCGTGCGGATGGCATCCCCGAATTCGGGGAACGCGCCTGTGCACGCGGCAGCCTGGGGGTCCTGCCAGCGAAGCATATCATGCCAATTGCGCTGGCCAATGCCCTGCGCCTCGCAAAATTTAGTTCATAATGGAATAATTTTCGAGCGGACACTCGCCAGGGAACTCCTGGAATGAACACAACTATATCGGCTTTTTCTGTATGCCCCGTCCCTCCCCGACCCTTTATCAAACAGGACATAGAACATGACCACTCTGATTTTGAATGACTCAAATGCTTTTTCGGAAACTATTTTTGAAAAAATGAAACAGATTAATCCTGGTATTTCGGATCTGGAACTCTACGAATTTCGTTACGGGCTGAATGACCTGGTTCCCGAAAAGGGTTGGGACTCCGTCAGTTTGGACAGCCGGGAGGAGATCGAAGCTCGTCTCAACCGCCGCGATTTCTATGATAGCATCCAGATCAAACCAAGGGTGGGTGACCGCGTTGTGCTCGATGAGCAGATCGTCCGGCTGGCGCAAATGATCTTTGTGGGCCTGGTCACTGGCAAGTATGAGCAGGATTGGGTAAATACTCATTTCTACTTCGATATCCGGGGTTTTTACTTCCTGCACCGCACACTCTATTTTACAGAGGCTGTGTTGGCGCATTTCGGTGGGCAGCCATACCGGCGCTTTGAGCAGAAACAGAAGCAGCTTGAGCGGTTACAGGACGTTGGCTACAAGGCTTTCCGGGAAGCCAACGCAGAAGTGGACCAACTCTTCATCCAGAGCGTGATGAAACTCATCGCCAGGCGCGGGACCCCGATCCTGCTCGCCATTGCCGGGCCAACCGCCGCCGGGAAGACGGAGATCGTCGAGCGCCTGAGCACAGCCTTCAAATTGGCGGGCCAGAAGACCACCTCTCTCGAACTGGATAACTTCTTTACCGATCGTGATGACCGGGAAGCCCGGGGTATCGACTCGCAGGGCAAGCAAGCCCTGCACTTCGACCTGTTCAAGCAGGCGCTGGAAGACATCACCTGCGGGAAATCGATCAGCACCCCGCGCTATAACTTCATTGATGGCACCTCCAGCCACGACCTGGATGGCAGGCTGAAACCCGGCCGCATCCCGGTCGCGATCGAACCTGCCGACATCATCTTCATCGAAGGCAATTTTCCCTTCCTGATCGAGGAAATCCTCCACCTGGTCGGCATCAAGGTCGTCTACCTGACCGACGACCACGTTCGAATGAAGCGCAAATGGAAACGCGACATTGACTATCGTCGGAAATATGATCTATCCTATTTCCGAAACCGATATTTCAAAGACCAATTCATCATGGCGCAGATCGCTTACCTGCCTCAAATGGAAGTTTGCGATATGTGTGTGGATACCACCGGAGCAAACCTCTGGACCACACCTGAGATTGCCAGGATCCTTGATCAGGCTGAAAGGATATCTGTGGAAGTTGCGACACACATGCACTCCCTGCAGGAGTTTTCTGCGCTCCTGTATCAGCGGATGACGCTAATCGAGGCGGGAATCGACAAGCTGGTGCTGTACGAATTCCGCTACGCCCTTGAAAACCTGGTTCCCAAGGGCGGCTGGGATTCAATCACTTTAGAGAAACCAGAAGAGATCGAACGGACCATCCAGAAGCGCAACTTTTATGAGGCTGTCCAGTTTAAACCACGGGAGAAGGAGAAGATTGTTTTGGATCCAGGCATTGTCCGCCTGACTCGCATGCTTTTTGCAGGCCTGGTGCGGGGGGAATATAGCCCAGCCTGGGTAAGTAAGTTGTTCTATTTTGATGTGCGTGGGTTCAACTTTTTGCCCCGTACCGTCTATTTCACGGAGGCTGTGCTGGAGCATTTTGGCGGTAAGCCATTTAGAAGTTTCGAGCCGCGGCAAAAGCGCTTTGAAAGCTTTCAGGACATTGGTTACCGGGATTTTCAGGAAGCCAACCAGGATGTCGATCAAGCCTTGATCGAGAGCATCAAGAAGCTGATCGCAGTCCGTGGTACCCCCATGCTCATCACGCTGGCCGGGCCTACTGCGGCTGGTAAAACCGAGATCACCGAACGGTTGCTGGGCACTTTTAATACAATGGGCAAGCAGATCACCACCATCGAGATGGACAATTTCCTGCTCGACCGGGACTTGCGGGACGATAAACCGATGGGGAAGGAATCGACCCATTTTGAACTTTTTGTGAACAGCCTTGAGAAGATACTTCAGGGGAAGAAGATCACTATCCCAAGGTATGATTTTGTCGCTGCCACTTCCAGTCATGATCTGGACGGCAATTTGAGGGCGGGCTGCACCCCCCTCGAGATCGAGCCGGCCGATATCATATTCATGGAGGGCAATTTCCCATTCCACATGCAGGAGATTTCCTCTCTGATCGGGATCAAAGCCGTCTATCTGACGGATGACCCCATCCGGCTGAAACGGAAATGGAAACGCGATGTGGATTACCGCAAGAAATACGATCCAACCTACTTCAGAAACAGGTTCTTTCGAACCCAGTTTTTGAGAGCTGAGGATATTTACCAGCCTTTGATGAAAGTGTGCGATATTGTCGTAGACACCACTGGCGCAGCACTCTGGGCGACATCTGAAATTGTTGAAATACTAAGCCGGGATTGAACCAAGATATGGCGATCCCAATTCAAGAAACCTGCAATATCGAAGCCATTCTTTTCGACATGAACGGCACACTGCGGATGCGGGAACCCCACGAACCAACCCAGCGCGCCGCGACCCACCGGATGCTGGAATTGTTGGGGAAAGATGGCGCATCGGATGCCTATTGGGAAGAATTGACCCACCGTTTCAAAGCCTACGGCCACTGGGCACAGGAGCACCTGCTTCAGTTATCTGAAAAAGAGATCTGGACGGGCTGGATCCTGCCGGATGTTTCCCCCGGGCAGATCGAAGCGGTCGCGGCTGAGTTAACCCTGGCATGGAGCGAGCGCAAAGGGCGCATGATTCCAAAACCGGGTGCTGAGGAAATGCTGGTCGAATTGAAGCAGCGCGGGTATCGTCTGGGTGTGATCAGCAATAGCATGTCGTCGCTGGATATTCCGCGTAGCCTGGATGATTATGGTTGGAAAGAATATTTTGAGGTTGTGATCCTGTCTTCGGTTGTGAAATATCGGAAGCCTGCCCCTGAACCGTTCCTGGAAGCCGTCCGCGCTTTGAAAGTTGCACCCGGACAGTGCGCCTATCTCGGTAACCGGATTTCAAAGGATTTAGTCGGATGTAAACGGGCCGGGTTTGCGCTGGGGATCATCCTTGAGCCGCCGGGCGGGCCGCGCCCAGATGAGCAGGATCAAACCCTTCAGCCCGAGGCGGTCATCCATTCGCTGAGCGAACTTCTTGGTATTTTCCCGCTGCGGGTTTTGCCGCGAACTAAAGTCTAATAACAAATGAAAATTCCTCCAGCATTCAAATCCAGGCCATTCACGCTCTACTGGATAGGTCACCTGATCTCGATCGCAGGTTCACAGATGCAACTGTGGGCTCTGTACTGGCATCTCCGCACATTATCGGATCAACCCATGATCATCAGCGGGATCGGACTGGTGCGGTTCCTGCCAGTGATCCTGCTATCCCTGGTCGCCGGAGTGGCTGCCGACCGCTTCGACCGCCGAAAAATAGCGATCCTCACCCAGGCCGCTTTGGGGCTCGTTGCCCTGATAATTGGGTTGAACACCTCACTGGGCTCAACAACCATCTGGATCTTATTCGGTCTGGTGGGCGTTCAATCCGTGGCAGTGGCGTTTGACACGCCTGCCAGGCAAGCACTCATTCCCTCCCTGGTGCCGCGCGAAAACCTGGCAAACGCCTACAGCCTGAACTCGATCGCCTCCAAGGTAGGCGGTATCCTGGGACCGGCGATCTCCGGGGTGGTGATCGCCTACCTGGGCTTGCAATGGGCATATTGGATCAATGCCATTTCCTACCTGGCGGTCATATCGGCTCTGATCGCGATGGGAGATATTCGAACTGTGGTCGAAAAGAAAACCTTCGAAATGCGAGGTAGTCCCGGTTCCAGCCAAACAGTCTCAGTTCCCGGACGGGGCGACGTAGTCCAGGTTCCCGGACGGGGCACGGGACGGGGGACTTTCCGTGATATCCGGGAAGGGATCGAATTCATCAAAAATTCCCCCATCATCTTCTCGGTCATGGTCCTGGATTTCTTTGGCACTTTCTTCTCGTCGGCAAATACCCTGCTGCCCTTCGTGGCAATGGATATTCTGCATGTCGGTCCGATCCAGTACGGCTGGTTGTCTGCCTCCCAGGCCATCGGTACTGTGATGGTCGGGTTGTATCTTTCGCAAAAAACGACACTTCGCCGTCAAGGGCTGTTGATCTCCATTTCTGTGGCAATGTTCGGCCTGGCAACGATACTCTTCGGGGTTTCCACCACCTTCTGGTTGACCATGCTGGCCCTCATCCTGATCGGTGCCTTTGACGGGCTGAGTACCATCATCCGCAACACGGTCAGACAAATGCTGACACCGGACGCGATGCGCGGCCGCATGATGAGCATCACCCAGATATTCTTCAAGGGTGGTCCCCAGCTCGGAGAAGTGGAATCCGGCCTGGTGGCGCAGATCCTGGGGGTGCCATTTGCGATTATTTCGGGCGGGGTCGGTTGTGTGCTGGCCACCTGGATCGTGGTGAAAAGGATCCCCCAGTTATGGAATTACAACGGGGATGAAGCCCTCCAGGATGGTCAGGTCACCTGACGGTTCAACCCCGGTATTATGCGCACAGCGGTATTTATTGTTGTTGGTTGCCCCATTTCAATATGACAAACGATACATTCTTTTGCAAGAACACTTGCAATTTTATATAAATTGTTGTATCATATCCAAATGAAAGTGAAGTTGCAAAATTAATGATAATGTTGGAATCTTCGGTTATCTCCCACAAGGAAGTGGAAATGCGATGAACCTGGAACTCCAAAGCCTGGTTGGCTTCAGCCAATTGATCAGTGAACACTTTCCCCATTTCACGAAAAGCGAGAAGCTCATTGCCAATTATCTGAACCAAAATCAGGATGATGCGGCTTTTCTTTCTGCAGGCGAAATCGCCGCTCGGTTGCATTTAAGTGAAGCGACCTTGGTACGCTTTGCGCGCAGCCTCGGTTTTGACAGTTACCCGACCATGCGGGTGGCTCTACAGGACAGTTTCCGTCACCGGTTAACGCATTCAGCCCGGCTGCGCAGCCGCCTGGATGATCTGCGCGCAGATGGGGATATCTTTGAGCGGCTTGTGGCATCCGAGATCGATTACCTGACGGAATCACTTCAAACCCTTGATAGGAATGCCCTTTACGCAGCGGTTGAGTTGCTTCGTACTCATCAACGCGTTTTTGTTTTTGGGCTGGGGCCCTCCATTTCCCTGGTGGACTTGCTCGAGATCCGTTTGACCCGTTCAGCCCGGCATGTGATCCCGCTGAACACTTCCGGACGGGAGATGCTGGAACCCATGCTGCTCATGAATGACAGTGACCTGCTGATCGCCTTCGGCTTTTTCAACCTGACTCCCAGCCTGCAGATGGTCCTGGACCATGCCAACCAGAATGAGACGCCGGTCATCCTGTTGACCGACACGCTCGGCCCGCTGGTCGGCCAAAAGGCGGATGTTGTTCTATCGGCTCGCCGAGGACCGGTTTCCGCCTTCCATTCATTGACCGTCCCAATGACGATCCTTAATGCTTTACTCCTGGCCCTGAGTTCGGTGGACCAGGAAAAAGTGATGACGAACCTCGACAAACTGGATCAATTGCGCGAGCGTCTCAAGAAGAACAATGGCTCCCTAGCCTGATACGACTCTCAGAATATAGGAGAAAATAAATGGCAGTACCTGCAACATTTCCACAACCTCTGTCAATGCGCCTGCTGGCCACTTGGCGCAGGTTCTTCCGCTGGCTGACCCGGCCGCAAGTTGTGCTGGCATTGATCATGCTGGTGTTGATGTTCTACATGGTCATCATTCCCCTGTACAAACTGGCTGAAACCACGGTGACCTGGCAACTTTCAGATCTCAGCCGCTTCCCGGATGCCACTGTGGGTGATTTAACCCTTTTCCACTGGATCAGGATGCTGACCGGTATCTTCGGCAGGATCTACACTTACACCCCCCTGCAGCATTCGATGACCATCGCCATAGGCACTGTTGTACTTTCACTTTTCATCGGTGGATCGCTGGCCTGGCTGGTGGTGCGCACCGATATGCCGGGCAGGAAACTCGTCAATCAACTGGCGTTACTGCCCTACATCATGCCTTCCTGGACCCTGGCCCAGGCCTGGCTGGTGCTGTTCAAGAACCGGCTTTCTGGCGGAGCACCGGGAATGTTTGAATCCCTGTTGGGTGTGAGTCCGCCCGACTGGCTGTCATACGGGCCGGTGCCGATCATCATCTGCTGCGCGCTGCATTATTACACCTTCTTTTTCCTGTTCGTGTCGGCGGCGCTGATGTCGATCGATTCCAACCTGGAAGAAGCCGGGGAACTGATGGGCGCCAGCCGCTGGCGCATCCTGCGCAAGATCACCCTGCCGCTGGTACTGCCGGCCCTGCTTTCCGGTTTCATTATGACCTTTTCCAAGGTGATGGGCACCTTCGGCGGGCCGAACATCCTGGGTTCGCCGGTCAAGTACTACGTGGTTGCCACCATGCTGCGCGGTAGCCTGGCGGCTGGAGATAGGGCGGACGCCTTCGTACTGGCGATCGTCCTGATCCTGTTCGCCATGGTCACCATATCCCTCAACCAGAGGCTGGTGGGTACGCGCAAGAGCTATGAGACCATCGGGGGGCGCGGCTTTGTCGCCCAGGTAAGCAAGTTGAGGAACATGAAGAAGGTTATCTTTACGGGCGTGATCATTTTCCAATTGCTGGTGCTTATCGTTCCGCTGGGCTTACTGACCTATGACACATTCCTGCTGAGGCAGGGGGATTACAGCTTCAGTAATCTTTCTTTGCAGAACTGGGTCGGACAGGCTAATCCGATGTATAACGACGGCGAGCCGGGAGTCCTGCTCAACCCAAGGGTCTATAAATCCGCCTGGAATACCATCAAGCTTGCCCTTTACACGTCTTTTTTCACCGCCCTGCTGGGCGTGCTGCTCGGATATGCCATCGTCAAGGGCCGCGGTACCCGGCTCTCAAAGCTGGTCGACCAGCTTGCATATATTCCGTATGTAATTCCAGGCATCGCCTTCGGCGCAGTGTACATCGCCATGTTCGCCAGGAAGATCGGACCGCTCCCATCCCTGTATGGCACTTTTGCCCTGCTGGTGATCGTCTCGGTGGCCAAACATCTGCCCTACTCTTCCCGTTCGGGGGTCTCGGCCATGATGCAGGTGGGCCGTGAACTGGAGGAGGCCGCCCAGGTGGCCGGGGCCAACGTCTGGCAGCGTTTCAGGCGCATTATCTTTCCGCTGACCGCCAGCGGTTTCGTTTCCGGCTTTCTGCTGACGTTCATCACCACCATGCGCGAACTATCCCTGATCATCCTTCTGGTTACACGCGAGACCCAGTTGCTGGCCAGCCTGACCATGAAGTATGTCGAAAACGGAAGAGACCAAATGGCGAACATCGTCATCCTGATCCTAATTGCGATCACTGTCACGGGAAACGCTATCATCGGCCGCTTCCGGGGCGGCAGTCTTAAAAAAGGTCTTGGGATGTAAAGAGAGGACATCATGGAAACAACCATCAGAATTAATAATTTAACAAAAAAATTTGGTGAAGTGCTTGCGCTCGATCATGTCAGCCTGGTGATTGAACCGGGAACTTTCGTAACTCTGCTGGGGCCCTCTGGGTGCGGCAAGACCACCCTGCTGCGCTGTGTGGCCGGACTGGAAGACCCGGATGGCGGCGAGATCTATAGTGGCGATAAACTGATCTTTTCATACGACAAAGGCATATCACTGCCTGCAAGCCAGCGTGAGCTGGGGCTGGTCTTCCAGAATTACGCACTGTGGCCGCATATGAAGGTGGATAAGAACATTACCTTTGCCCTGGAGATCCAGAAGATGCCCAAGGTTGAAATGGACAAGCGGGTAAAAGAATCGCTCAAAGAAGTGCAAATGGAAGGTTACGAAGACCGCTATCCCCGTGAAATGAGCGGCGGGCAGCAGCAGCGCATTGCCCTGGCGCGCATGCTGGCCTACCGCCCCAAGGTCTTCCTGATGGATGAGCCACTCTCCAACCTGGATGCCCGCCTGCGCATGGACATGCGTTCCGAACTCAAACGCCTGCACCATATTTCCGGAGCCACCACCATTTATGTGACCCACGACCAGGTGGAAGCCCTGACAATGTCCACCAGTATCGCCATCATGAAGGAAGGTGTCGTACAGCAGTTCGATACCCCTGATAGGATCTACCATTATCCAATCAATCTTTTCGTGGCGGATTTCATCGGCAACCCCAAAGTGAATTTGCTGGATGGAGAAGTAAGCGGCAAGAATTCAGTCGACCTGGGAAAATTCAAGATCGCGGTTGGTACTTCTAATGCAACTGGCAAAGTGGTGGTCGGCATCCGACCAGAGGAAATCGCCATCTCAAACTCCCCCGTCCCGGGAGGGGTGGAGTTCAGCGCCTATTCCGTGCTGCCCTCCGGGGCGGACTCGACCATAGTCGCCCGCCTGGGCGACCTGGAACTCACCATCAAAGTAATGGGCATTAGCAAGATCAAGATGGATGAAAAGATCTGGCTGACCTTCAATCCACACACCCTGAACCTGTACGACAAGGAAAGCGGTAATCTGATTACTTCCTGAAAACAAGCGGAGCAGACTGCCTGGTATCTTCTCCGTAAACTGCCTGGATAGATCGTTTGAAAATAAAAGGAGGCACGAAAAAGATAAATATATCAAGGAAAAGAGTCTAATATTCACTTCAATCTGTTTCCAACTATACAAGGAGGAATAAATGAAAGCGTTCGTAAAGTTGATCACTCTGATCGTGTTATTCAGCCTGGTAGTGAGCTGCGGCGGCACGCCTGCTACAACAGTGCCAGTCGCTACCGAACAACCTGTCACAAATCCAACTGAGCCCGCAGTCGTTGAACCGACTCTCACCGCAAGTGAGCAGTGGGCCAAGGACAATGGTGTCGGCCCTTACCAGCCCGCCACCGATGACTGGGCAGCCATCGAAGCCGCCGCTATTCTCGAAGGCAAGGTTACGGTCTATGCCAACTCAGGTGGAGTTGAGGACTTGCCTGATGCATGGTATGCCCTGTATCCGGACATCGTATTCGATGCCGCTGACACGGATGGCATTGATACTAAAATGCAAGCAGAGCAGGAAAGCGGGAATGTCATCGGGGATGTCTGGTTCAACAGCGACGGGCACATCGTGTATGGGAAATTTGTTCCCAACCAATGGCTGTGGTGGTTCGTACCCAGGGATGTGGTCATCCCGGAACTGACCGCTGAACGGCCGTTCGCCGTTGCGCGCCACTCGACCGATGTGATCGGGTACAACAACGCAGTCTACCCGGACGGCTGCCCGATCAATAATATCTGGCAGATCACTGAAGAGAAATACAAAGACAAATTCTTCATGGAAGATCCGATCTCCGATGTCAGTACGATGGCAAAGATGACAGCCATTGTACAGAATGCAGACGAAATGGCTCAGGCCTACCTGGATCTTTACGGCAAGGAATGGACCACCGATCCCATGGTTGCAACGGATGCCTCCGGCATGGTGGTCGAGAACGCCAGCTATCTGTGGCTCAAGAAAGTGGCCAGTAATGGCGTTGTGGTTCTCGACGACGGTGATATGGTGGACGCGGCCTTCGCCGGGCTTGAGCTGCCCGCAGGCGAAGAACCCGGGTTTGGATGGACCGGTTACTCGAGCCTCGAGGCCACCATGGATGGCGAATTGAACATGTCGCCTTGTTTCAACATGGAACCGGTCATGGGCCTCTTCAAGACCAGCTTCCTGGCCATCGCCGCCAATGCACCGCACCCCAATGCAGCAAAACTGTTCATTCGCTTTATTCTGTCGGAGGCTGGTTTTGCACCTTGGAACGAGCTTGGTTCGTGGCCGGCGGCTGAGGGAATTCCTGTAAATGAAGACAACATCTCTCTTGCAGAACTGATGCCTCAGGTATGGGAAATGGATCCCCTCTTCGCCTGGAACAACACCAGTAAATTCCGCGATTTCTGGGCTGCCGAACTTCTTATCGGCGTGAAATAGTAATATCCTGTGTTAGCAAGTTAGCAGGGTTTAAATGTAATGCCTGGGACACGGATGTAACCTGTCCGTGTCCCAGGGAAATTTCGAAATCATTCATCGCATTGATAAATCATCGGAATATTGGGCATTGGATAGCCTGACCTTGGGAAAACCCAGGCAGGATGACTCTGTGTTCCGATTTTGAGGAGTAACCGGTATGACCCTCCGGGCGGTATTTTTTGATATGGGCGGCACGCTCGAAACCTATGGATGGACTCCCGAATTACGCCTCCAGGAAACTGCGGGCATCCGGCAGCGCCTGTTGGATGCCGGGATTTATTTCGATT
>Ga0315273_10000174_pt1 | contig 60217 bp, 67 predicted proteins | sample YL17G02_0_MG_FD_205753 | JGI IMG/M metagenome (GOLD analysis project Ga0315273, IMG submission 205753) | Sediment microbial communities from Yellowstone Lake, YNP, Wyoming, USA - YL17G02_0 | ecosystem: Environmental > Aquatic > Freshwater > Lake > Sediment | place: USA: Wyoming | collected... | reverse complement strand
TCGTCAATGTTGCTTCGGGGGAATTTGAAACCCGAAAAGTAACAAATGCAGAAAACGCGGAGGAGATTCTGGGCGGAAAAACCCGCAACTTCCGAAAGAACAAAAGAGACAATTAATTGAAAGGAAAGAAAATCCTGCGGGGAGAAAGAAATTTCTCCCCGTACTTTTTTGAAAGGTAATTCAATGAAAAACCTCAATGAAAAAATTGCAGAAAAATTCCCCTTGTTACCTACCCTCGAAATTTGTGGGCGGAGAAAGGGAAAGCAATTCAAGATTCCCCTTGAATCTCTTTTGGGGGTCTGGAAAATTCGCGACTGTTTTGGAGTAATCGGAGACAAAAGAAAAATTTACTGCACCCGAAAGGGAAAGCAATTTGTTTTTCCATTCTCCGAATTTAAAAACAAATCGCGATTATCCTATTTCGCTTCTCTTTTCAATTCTCAATTGAATATTTCTTCTCTCGTTTTTGGTTTGAGAGAAATCCAATTAATTGAGAAAGAAAAATTGAGAACGAAGCAATTGCATTCTCTATTACATTCTTTTTGCAATATGCCTATTTCGGGCAAGCGTGGAATTGAAGTATCGGAAGAAACAAGAGAGGCATTGAAAGAATTGAGAAAGGATTATCTTGAATTGAAAAAAGATTTTGATTTAAGAGAGATTCTATTTTCTCAAATCCCCTTTCATATTATTCATAATTGGTAAATTCAATTGAGGGGGGAAAAATTCCCCCCTCGAAATTTTTCAATCGGAGGGTATTATGTTCTTATTCAATTTTGTTCCTATTGCTTTCTCAAAAATCTCAATTAGATATTTTGAGAGAATGACAAACCTTTTCAAACCTTGCTTTACAATTCTCGAATTAGAATCATGGATAGAGAAAGAAATGAAAAACGTTCTCTTGCCTTATTATCAAGACAAAGCCGGAGAGTATTTGTTTGGTTTGCAATATCTTGCCGAGATTCGCAATTCCCTTCAAAAGAATTGCGAAATCGAAATCCGTTTCCGAGAATATCTAATGAATGACAAAGGGGGCGATTTTCAATACGGAGAATATTCAATTGAAATTCTAATCAACAAAATTGCTTTACCGTATTGTTTTGTTAACTGGTTTTCATATGAATTTATTGGAGAGGATTTTACTGACGGCTTAACTAGAATAGATGAGGACAGATTTATTCTAGTTAAAATATGAAACACAAAATAAAATAATAGAAAGGAAAAATTAAATTGCCCGAAGAAAATTTCGGGCAATTTTTTTTGTTTTTTTGGGGCGGGGTCTTGACAGACTAGACATAGGTTACTGGGTCTCAAGTCCTGTCGTTTACGATGAGGACAGACGGTTGAACCCCAGAACCAGCGAACTACAAACCCCAGACCCTGCCGAAGATCTCTACCAAAAAGCTGCCCAGGTTTCAAATCACTAGACGTGAGTCCCTTATAATCTCTTGGCAGTTTAGGATCCAAAGACTACTATTATATATCAACAAAATTGGAGTATCTCTATTCATGCAGGCTGAATACTTCTTCTACCAAAGTAATATGTTAGTATATCAAGGGGTATTACCCAGAGATCTTGTGCATCTAAATAGTATCCTTACCATAGGGGATGAAAAGAAGCCTATTCTCAAAGGTAGAGTGTTCCAAATAATAAACAGAGGGTCAAATAACAGTGCTTTGCTAGAAAGACACATATACATTGAATAAGGAGTATCTCTATGAAACTTACCTATAAGAATTTAATGGGCAAGAAGGCCTCTAATGGTGTCTATAAATGCCCTATCTGCCATGACGCTAAAGACTACAAACCCTCAGGATTTGCCTTGCATCTCAAGGCTGTCCACAACATTACCAAGAAGGTAAAGGGTAAAAAGGTCAAGAAAGTACACAAGGTACCTTATACACATAGCGTCGTTAAGTATTGTCCCAATTGTGGCTTTCCAGTTGGTGAATTGGACCAAGCTGCTATACTGTTGAGGGAGAAATGAAATTTGTAAGTAGAATCAACTATCTACAGAAGGAGAACTTTCTCTGCTGTAGATTGGGTGCGCTAGGATTTTCCACACGGTTCATTGAGAAACAAACGGGCTTAAGTGCAGGACAAATAGGCTATAGACTTAGGAGAGTGGGCATTCGGCGCAGGGACTATAGAGAAGGGGTTTCACAGATTGCAAAATGGTTACTGGATAAGACAAAAGTTGGAGTGGATAGGAATATTGAAGAAAGGCTGCGGCCCCTTTTGAAACGCTAGACGCAGATGGGGTAAATTCTCCAAGGCTTAATAGAGTAGAAAGCACAGAGGCTGAAATGAATGAGAAGTTAGTTATATTACTCTACTTTCTTATGCGGGATAAATTGCCCGTAGGGGAAGTTATACAGATCATCAATCTGGTTAATGAAGCAGAACCAGGAAGAGTGGTAGTTACCTTTACTAACAAAGACCTAGAAAACCTTGCTAGGGATCTTGTTAGGAGACTTGAATGAATCCTAGTCCCAAATGTACTAAGCTCCGTATACTGCGAGATATGGCTATAAGGGAGTATGATAGATTTGTCAAGACAGAATATCCCGTGCGTAGGAAAATGGAGATTGCACAACTTGATTATATCAAGCAAATGCGTGAAGAGGGTTTTTGTGGCAATTGTGAAAAACCCTTGACTGAGTGCGGTTGTGTAATGGGTGCAGCCTTTGTTCCTATTGATGAATTTATGTTCCCTAAACTCTTGACAGAAGGATTATTGAGAGGCTTGAAGAGAATTTAAAGATCATCAAAAAGAGGCATGCTCCAGAGTTTGATAAATTATAGTTCAATCAACAACTCACATCTTATCAAGGAGGCTATACAATGGACATCACTCTCGCTTCGGCTTTGCTGCGACGCAAGGAACTGCAACAGAAGGTGGATCAGCTCAAGGTTATCGACCTCAAAGCCCTTTTTGAGGTCAAGGGTAAGAGAGTAAAGGTCACTGATGAGATCGATGATCTGGTTCTCACGGTGCCCAAGTTGTTTCCTGAGGAAGTCACCGCAGCATATGATTGGCACGCCCGGAGGTTGCGGGAGATTGACTTGGTTATTCAACAGGCCAATCACTCTACGCGGGTAGAGATCAACGCCAATGTAATGGAGGATTTCAAAAGTGCGGAAAGGCCTTCCAAGGCTAGTGCGTAAACCTCTTTCAATTCAAAGAAAGGAAATAGGTGGTGTGGGCGCTGGGTTCATGCCTGGGCGTGGGCATTGTACACGTAGTTATTGGCCGATAACAATCCAAAGCCTGTGAATTCGGGCATCTAGCTCCGCATAGGGGCACATTACTTGGATAATGAGAATACAACAGGTGGACAACTATATATTCGCTATATAGATGGGGAAACCCTAACACTAGACCCTCCCGGTTGGGTTAAAACTGGGGGAACTCCGATTATCCGAATAATAGAACAGCTAACATCCGACTTTCCGAATACTAGAACTTCTAACACCCGTCTTACAGAACTCCGACTAACCAGGCCCAGGACATACCACTCTTATTTATACATGACCAAAAAGAAATGTCAAGCTGATATAGAAATCCCTAAGGAGTAGAATGGAACCATCTAATGGCTCTGTTGTAGTGTTTAATTCTAGAGAAGGTGGGTGGTTCTCTAGTGCACAAAGATTTCTTACAGCACAGCCCTTTACTCACACGGCCGTGATTGGTGATAATGTGTTTGGTGTAGGGAAGAATTATATAGGGGCATATCTGGCTGTTACTATTCAGCCCTGGCAGAATGCCCTTGATGAGCCTGGATATGATTTTATAGTCTATAAGCCCCTTGTATCTCAAGAAAGAATACAGAGAGCTCTTAATCTTACCTACAAGAAATTTGCTAGTAAGGATTATGGCTTCTTGCAGACTATTTGGTTTGTTTATCGTTGGTTTATGTGGTACGCCTTTCGCAAGGATGTAAGAAAGCAACATAACTTCTTCCCTAGTTGGGTTATTTGTTCTGAGTTTAGCTGGTGGTATATTTGGTTCCTTTTTGATGATAATGTAGATATGATGCAGTTCCTTGATGAGTGGCGTCCTGATACTTGTAGTTCTGGGGATATCGCCTATATTTGTAATTCTAGGAAAGAGTTTGTTGTTGATGCAGTCAGTCGTTGGAATACAGATACCACTCAAATAAAATTTAAACCTATAGGAGTCAAATGATAAGGAAAATTGATTTGAGGAGAGAAATTGACACGCTGAAGTATAAATTATATCTTCAGACTGAGGAGTTAGATACTATTCTAAAATACCTAAATTTGTATATTACTCGAGATGTTATACCTGTAGGGCCTGCTACTAAGTGTACTGTTCATAAGCTTTGTCCCAAGTGTAAACACATAGACTTTAAATATACACATTATGCACCTGTGTCAGGTTGTAATACCCCAGGATTGGTGTATTATAGTCCTTTAACATCTATATGTAATAGTCCTTTAACACCTATATGTAATTGTAAATGTCACCAACCTGTTTCAAAACTTAAGAAACTCAAGGCTAAGAAATGAACAATGAATTGATGGACGAGATAATTGACCAATTCAAGCGCTATATGCGTGCTAAGGAACATATATATCTTAGCTATATGGATGAGAATTTTATAGAGTGTACTATCAAAGACTTGAGAGACAAATTGATAAATAGAGATGTTCCATGGAATGTTAGTTTCAATAAGGACATGACAAATGGGATTCAAGGAACTAAGGATCCCATTATTAGTGTATAGATAGAAGACATAAGAAGTACGCCTGCTGATCTGTTGGAGTCTACAATATGCAGAAACTTGTTCTATTACTAATACTATCCTTAGCTATTGATTGTCCTGCCCAGAATGTTACTCTCAAACACAAGTATTACACTTCTGTATTCAGCAAGACCTTAAGATTCCCTGTTCTGTGCAAGTATTGGGTTACAAAGAAAATGCTATCTTGTAAAGAGCGCATAGGGCGTACGGAGGACTTTGCTCCAGATCCATTGTTATCTGTATATACTGATCTTGATAAAGATTATAGTGGATCTGGATATGATCGGGGACATAATATGGATGCTTATGATAATGGTTGTGATATTGTGGGTATGCATGAATCATTTTACTATTCAAATATGACTCCACAAACTCCAAGACTTAATAGGGGTATTTGGAAGATTCTTGAAGAGAGGGGGAGGGATATAACCCTTGAAAATGATAGCGTTCTTGTCTGGAGCGGCTCTATACCCTATAAAAAAGATAAGAAAATAGGGGATTTGTCTATACCCGCCTATTGCTGGAAGATTCTCTACATAAAGACTCTTGATAGTATTGAAGCCTATTCATTCAAAAATGACAATGCCTCTGTAAGATCTTTGAGCTCTTATCAGGTTTCCCTTGATAGTATTCGTAGCCTTTGTGGATTCAAATTCAAGAAGAAGTAAATCATAGATGATATGTACATTGGCGTGGGAACTAGCGTGTTTGGGGAAGACTCTATGTCGAACGTGAAACAGACACGTTTAATAATAGATTGCATGCCCTCTATGATTTACAATAATACTCTCATATATTGGAATGAACACATATGGGAGACATGTAATGAATGATCTTCTTACCCCAAGATATGCTTGGATAATGGCCAATCAAAATGGTGAAAAGGTATCAGAATTAGCCCGACGCTTTGGTATCTCTAGAAAGACCTTTTATAAATGGAAAGAAAGATACGAGAAAAGCGGTAGAGATACACATGTACTCCTTGACCATACGCGTAAACCTCTTAGACTCCCTAGAATTCTATCTGAATCCAAGGTACTCTTAATTTATAGTATCAAAGATGCAAACCCCGAGTGGGGGCCTATCAAAATTAGCCGTAAGTTGTTACAAGAATATGGAGTGTATGTTAGTGAAAGAACCATCTGGAAATGGCTCAAGAAAAGGTCTGATGGTATTCCTTATCCTATTCTTCCTGCTGACAATTTTGAATTACGCCCCCGCACTAGATCCAAAGCTGAAACTAAAAAGGTGGTCGGAATTTTAAATGACCTCGCCTAATCATACCGCTGCTGGATTTACAATGGGGTGGGTAACTGGGCACTTACTGCACTTTTTTACTCCCTGGCTCTGGGCATTCTCTATATTTTGTGCTATCGTTGCTGCTTTTCCTGATATTGCTAGCCTACTCCTCTACAAATTCTCTCAAAAAAGCGGGTGGAAATGGAGAAAATGGGGTGATTGGGAGTTCTATCAGCTCTGTCATCACCCTTATGATCCCAAAACAGGTAGGGGGAAGATTGATAGATGGATGAAATGGTTCCCTCCTTGGGGATATCATACTTGGATTATAGATCCTATTGTACATTTGGATCAGCCAAAGTTCATTTTTCCTCAATTTCTATTCGAATGGCATGAAATTTACGTTATAAACTGGACAATTTTTGGGAAAAAGGTCGTTTTGACACGCTGGTATCTCTATTACATCTATCTTGAAGCCTATTTGTGGCTAGTTTATGCTATTTTCATACTGTTATACATCTAATTGAGGCCAATTTGGATATTTATGATCGGGTAATTGACCAAAATCCCCAGTTAAATGCTGAAATTGAGAAGATAGTTGAAGAAAAGATGCGTAAAATAAGGCAATCAGCTGTAATCGAGGAATCTAAAGATTATTATATTGATAATGACAAACAAGAAATCATTGATTCCATAAGTGCCCTCCAGGTCCATAGCAGGTGATAGGAACGAGCCTGTCCTCTTGTGGGAGGGCCCCCACTTAAAACTGGGCTGGTTCACAGAGGACGCCCTCCGGGTATTTTGCCGTATATTCGGTGTACTTGGTAACAAGTACATTCAGTATCGTTCCAACGGTTGTTCTCCTTAATGAGGTGGACGTTGGGACCCTTGAATAAGGTCCCAACGTTTTATTCCAATGGAAGAAACTTGCAGTTTAATATATCAACCCCCCGAGATACGCATTGAACGTGTATCTGCAGTAGAAGTATATCTACTCAGCGGTACAAGTAGATATAAAAGGATATGTGGCAGTACTGCTACATATTCGGGTGGGGTATGTATTTACGAAGCTGGTCTACGCACTAACCATTTAGGCAAGGGATTTTGTCACCTACATGAAACAAATCAATCTAATGCTGCTTGGAATTTGATTTTACGTAATGAGGTAGATCCTGAAACAAAACCCCTTCTTCAATATCTACAGGCAGCAGGAGGGCTTTCTGATTCTCAATTGAGTGACTTGACTGGCGAAATACAAATGCTCTACTCTCTTATTGCAACTGTGCAACATAACAAGAGTATTCTACTCCCAAGTGATATGGATTTGATCAGAAAAATTCTTGGGGATCTTGTAAAAGCTAAGGAAGTAAAATCCAAAATTGAGAAAGAGGTCAAGTTTGAGGTTGAAGGTATTAAGAGTTTTGTCAATCAAGTCTTCTCCGTTATTGTTGCCCAATTAGATGCAGCTACTGCCCGCCGGGTAATGAATATGATTATGGAAAAAGTAATTATGCCTCTAGAGGCAACTGATAAACTCTCGGGCGATGTAAAGGAATTACATGCAGCTGTTGGGCATCATAAAGCCCGTACGTGTAAGGATAAAGAAGTTCCCGCAACATTTACCTCAGAAAGCTCCCTGTAGATATTCCTTGCAATACTCTATCTTGTAGTGTATACCTCATGGAGTATCTATGCCAGGAAATCCCCCTGCTGGATTAGTTGGTGGCCCGTACGATCAAACTGGAAGAATCCCCTTTGCCTCTGCTACCGATGGTTGGGGTCTTCTTGATAGCACCAACAACCTCAAATATATTAGTTCCATACTTTATGCCCCTACTATTCAGGTTGGACTAGGTAGTACTTCTGCCCCTGCTTATACTTGTGCCTCTGCTGTTAATACGGGTATTGCATTCAATGTTGGTGGTCCCAATAGAATGGCCTTTGTGGCTAGTGGGACCATGATCGCTGAAGTTTCTAGTGCTTGTTTTGCAATTATAAATGGGTATCTTGCAGCCCCTTCTTATACTGATAATAGTACTGGGGCTGGGATGCTGTTCTCGGGGGCTAGTGGAAATGTATATTTCCGTACAGGGGTTCCGGCCTCTCTTACCCGTTTATTTATTGACCAGACTACTGGGAATATTGGTATACCCTCTACAAGCCCTAATCATAAATTAGAACTCTGGGGTAATGCTCTTATTCAGGGGCTTGATGGTTATAATGCTTCCGGAGAAATGGGTATTGTTTATCTTGGAGATACAGCTAGTTGGATAAGAGGTAAATGGGGTTCTGGTGTTCAATATGGTACCCCCTCTGGTGCATATTTTGGTTGGTTTATTAATAATGCAGAGATTATGCGTCTGGAGACAGACAATGTTCTTAAAGTGTATTCAACTATCCAGTTAGGTACACCGGTATCTGGGTCAGGGGCTACTTATGGATATATCACTTCAGAAACTGTAAATAGTGTAACTAATACCCTAAATCTTAAGAGTTCTACCGGTAATGGTACTTCACTAACAGTAGATGGAGGGGTTACAAAATATTTTCATCTCAAAAGTGATGGAAATATTGAGACCAGTGGCAAAATTACTAAGTATAATGCTATAGCTACCTTAGGGGCAGGTGTCCCATTCATCACTTATTATACAACTGCTACTAGTCAAACCACAACAGCAGGTCCTACAAATATAACTAATACTAATGTAGCTGGACTTTATAGAGTACATATCTATTACAGTACTGGGTCGATTAATGCAGCTTCTGCAACCTGTACCGGTTCTATGGGTTGGACAGGTAGGTCTACTACTCATACTAAAACTGGTACGCAGATTTCTTCAGCCTCATTGGCAAATTATTATGAGTTTACTGTCTTTGTTTATAATGATGGTGCAAATTATATCACTTTTACATTTACTGTTGCTGGGGGAGGTTCAGGAGGGACTTTTGATTGGGCAGTGACTGCAGAACGTCTCAACTAATCCAAGGTTTCTATTTTTGGACAAAAGGAGATGGTTATGGATGATTATTCTGATGTAAATCCAGAAATCAAGGCTGAGTACATTAACCATGAGATCCAGGCTTGGAAGAATACCAAATACCTTGCTAGTGTACGTGCGCGAGTAGGGGCTGCTACTGGTAATAAAGATCATGAAATGATCGCCCTTAGAGATCTAGAAGCAGCTATTAAATCTATTGACTTTCTCAATGATGAATTGAAGAATGTGCAAAAAGAACTTGAAGATATGAATACTCAAAGACTTCTTGCCAAGCAAAGATAATATCCTACCTTTGTAGCCCCCTATAGTTTATTGGGTGAATCGGCTATTTCATCTATGGGGTTCTATCTCTTTTTCCTAATATACTATTAATCATTGAGGGGTATTTTTTATAGATACCTTAGATGGTAGACATGGCAAAAATAGATATCAGTGAGGGGGGAATACCTCTCCGCGAATACGTGGAACGGCTGAACTGTGAACTGCGCAACTACTTTGAGCGCGTTTTCAAGGAACGCGCCACAGCGCTCGAGGTACGTTTTGAGGCGCAATCCACAGCGCTACAGCTAGCGAATGAAACGCTTGGAGAACGGCTGCACGCGTTGAATGAGTACAAGGCAAGCGCGGAAAGAAAAGAAGCGACCTATTTATCGAGGAGTGAGTACGATACTAGACACGCGGGTCTCGTTGAGAAGATCGCCGTAATGGAGAAACTTCAGGCAGCGAGAGAGGGTGCGCTCAAGGTCCTGCTTCCTGCGTCTGCGATCTTCGGTGGTATAGTCGGAGGGGGTATCGGGGCGTTGACCACGCATCTACTTAAATAGGGGGACTTATGACTGTCGTACATTGGTTCTATGACCAGTTTGAATGGCTAAAAGGATTTTTTTCTGAGGGAAGATTTGATGAAGATGGACACCATCATCTAAAAGCATCTTCCAAGAGATTAGCTCTATTAGCTATTGTTTTCACTTTCATCTACAGTTATATTCGCATTGCATGGGTGAAACAAGACCTATTAGATATACCAGCTCAGTGGGCTATTACATTACCTATTCTACTTGGTATTGCTGTAGTAGGGAATGTCGTGCAGAATGGTAAAAACAAGGCCGCCTCCACTATAGAAGACCCAACGAAATGAGGGGTATGATCATGATACGAAAATTTTTCCTATTCATCCTGTTCCTGTTACTGCCTTTATGCCTTCAGGCGCAGTCGAAACAATACTTCGCGGCACCGTTGAACAAGGAAGTATTCGACATCAACAGGGCGGTGAATCTGTGGATAGCTCAATGGCAGCTGAGCTATAAGGATACTCTTGTGCGGGTGTACATAACGCAGTCAACCTACTGGCTATGGACTTCTCAAACTCCCGGAGTTACTCGGTCGATTGAATTCAAGTTTTCTATTGACTCGATACGTGGGCGTGGAGATCAACGGCAGGCATATTTGCGCAGAACGTATAAAACGTCCGATTCTACAATGTGGTTTCGCGCTCATAAGGATACCGGATTTGCCAAGTGGGACACTGTTATCAGGCGTACTCCTGACTCGACAAATCAATTTGGCTGCTGGTTGAGGCCAACGCCGCCGAATGGTGTTCCGACAACATATGGTGTTATGTACCCTATGTCCCGTTGGTCGATGTGGCTTCCGGATTCAACTGCCTTGGCGATTACCATGGACAAATGTATCGGGGACCCTACGAAAAACAATGGGTTTCTTCAGCGTGCAGAACTCCGATTTGTATGGGCTTCCATGAGTGTTGTTCATGAAGCGGGTGCTTATTTGAAACCCTAGTTAATGTACACTATTATCAACCACAAGGAGTAAAAATGGAAACATATAGACTTTCCTGGGTTCAATCACAATCAACATTTGTTCAAGATCAGCAAGTGTTGGCTTCAATTGATGGGGTAGCTGCTGCTCAATTGGGCTCTAATCTTCCATCCAATGTTGGCTTTATTGACTATGATTTTCCGACAGATTCTCAAGTTAGTTGGTTTGTACGTACTATCGGTGATAATGCTACCCAAAAAGATTCAATACCTGATGTATTTAAGGCTGAGAATCTTGACAAGGTACAGGCTGCTACAGGCCTTGCTCATACCTGGATCGCCCATAAAGACTAATGTCTATCTGGCAGAAAATAGTAGATTTTGTTGATGGTCTGTTTAAAAGAAGGGTGAAGCCAGCTACTAAGCTGGCTCACCTTTTCCTGCGACACTCTAAATAACCAAATAAAGGCACTATTTAGAAAGGCGGTAAATTTTGGCCTCGAAACGTTCTGCAAAATTGCTTAAATCTAAGGGAGGAATTCTTCTAGATTTAGGTTGTGGAGCAAGGAAACAATCTGAGTATTGGGTGGGTATGGATAAACGTCCCCTGCCTAATGTTGATATTGTTCATGATCTTGAAGTATTACCTTATCCTTTTGATGATAATAGTGTTCTTACCTGTGTAGCCTCTCATGTTCTTGAGCATCTTAAGCCTTGGCTTACCATTGATATTTTCAATGAAGTTTGGCGGATAATGAAGGTAGATGGGCAATTTGTAATTGGTGTTCCCTATGGTACCGGGCATGGCTTTGTTCAAGACCCTACCCATTGTAATCCTTTCAATGAAAGCACCTTCTATTATTTCGACCCATATCCTACTGCTTTTGGTTGGAATGAGGAGAAAAAAATAGAGGGGCAATTTAATGTGCTATATGATATATACAAACCAAAGCCCTGGAAAATACAGGATTGCTATTGGGAATCAAATGGTAATCTTAGTGCAGTGCTAAGAAAGAGAGGCTAGGTATGAGTGAGACAGTAGAGTATCCTCGAACACAGAATTTTCCTTGTGGGTGTGTAATCCTATTTAAATCTAAGGATTTGTGGGAAATTTCTACGTGGTGTGGTGCTTCACACATTTGGGATTTTCAAGAGGCCGCTGAAAAAGAAAAGAAGGAAGCCCTCGGAATTTTTACAATTGATAGTTCGAATGTGAGGGACCGTCTTGTATGAAAAAGACAAAAATTTTAGAACGGCATAATAAACTTTTGGACTCGGGAGAGCCGATAAAGCGAAAAATTTGTATATCTATTCCTCTTACGGGAGTTGTTCGTGCGGAGTGGATGCTTGCACGTTATGGGCAAATTATCCCTGTAAATTGGAGTAATGCCGAACTTATCCAGTGGATTGATACGTTTAGTCCTCTTTCATATGCTGTAGACGACGCTAGAAACATAGCTGTAGATCATGCTGTAAAGACTGACTTCGAGTGGCTATTATTTATAGACCACGATGTAATAATTGCCAATGACACTTTTGTTAGATTGAATGAATATATTGCCAGTGGAGATTATCCAGTTGTGGCGGGCGTCTATAATGCAAAGGGGGTTCCTCCTGAACCATTATTGTTTCGCGGCAGGGGGAATTCATGGTATCGTAAATGGAAATATGGAGAAAAGGTATGGGTAGATGGAGTACCTATGGGTTGTACTCTTATTTCCATGAAACTTTTGAAACCGATGTATGAGGCTAGTGAAGAGTATAAAGTAAGAGATTTACCTTTACGTAGAGTATTCTTCACCCCAAGGCAGGTAACTTTTGACCCTATCACTGGGGCTTATAATTCAAAAGGCGGTACAGAAGATCTTTGGTGGTGTGATCGAGTTCTTAATGAAGGTTGGCTTAAGAAAACAGGATTTAAAAAGGTGGTAGGTAAACAATTCCCATTTCTAGTCGATACAGCTATCAAATGCGGGCACATCGACAACGATGGGCGTATCTTCTAATAAGGAGGCAAATACAATGAGGAAGCATCGCAGATCTAGTGTTTTAGCCGATGATGCTCGCCCGATGGGTATCTTCCGTATAAATATCATGGAAGATGGTAGGGTTGTAGGAGATTCGGGTTGGAGGTATAACCAGATTACGGATCTCGGGGCACAGCATTATCTTGTAGAGAATCTTATTAACACTACAGGTTCTGCTAGTGTTACGCACATGGGTATTGGTACGGGGGCTGCTCCAGCAGCTGGTGATACAATTCTTGCCAATGAGCTCGCAGCTCGAGTTACTGTAACTAAGTCCGTTGTAGCTAGCAGAACGGCCCAGTTTACTGCCCAGTTCGCTTCTGCAGTGTTCTCAACACAAGGTGCAAAGACAATTAACAATCTTGGCCTATTCTATACATCTTCAGGTGGTTCTATCTTTGCTGGCAATACATATACTACTAGCCAGTGGAATACTAACCAAGATGTAAATGCAACATATCAAATCCGGTTCCCGTAACCTAGTTTTGATCGGATAATAACCGGCGTCGGTTTTGGAAGAAAAACTTCCTCGCCGATGCCGTTTTTTATTATAGAAAGGTACCTTTATGCAGAAGAGGAGTCTAAAAAAGACCATCTTCACATTGAATATTGACAATTATGCTCCAGAGATTACTGATGTTACTTACCCCCTGATTGACTATTATGCAATGAAAATTGGGGCCGATAGGTTCACAATAACAGAAAGAAAATTCCCAGACTGGCCCCCTGTATATGAGAAACTTCAGATATATGAGTTGGGTCAACAAATGGGGAATGATTGGAATATCTACATTGACTCAGATGCACTTGTACACCCAGAGACTATAGATTTTACTCAATACCTTACTAAGGATACTGTAGCCCACAATGGTGTAGATATGGCTGCAGTAAGGTGGCGTTATGATAAGTACTTCCTTAGGGATGGACGTAATATTGGGTCTTGTAATTGGTTGACTATGGGGTCTGATCAGTGTATAGATCTTTGGAAGCCTATAGATGATCTGACTCTTGAGGAAGCCCTTGGAAATATTTTCCCCACCGTTGAAGAAGCTGCAACTGTTATCACCCCAGAACATTTAATTGACGACTATACTCTATCAAGGAATATTGCAAAATATGGCCTTAAATGTACAACTGTTAATGAACTTCTACCGAAAATAGGTCTAAAAGAGTCCAATTTCTTCTGGCATCTTTATACTATCTCTATAGAAGAAAAAGTAAAGTTAATGAAGGAAGTTGTTGAAAAATGGCGTCTGGATGCATTTTGGGGTGCTCATAGATTGAATTTGGTTAGTAGTTTGGGGAAAATGTGTATAGGAGATATAAAATGAGAAAATTACTTCTGTTGCTTTTCCTGTTCTGCTCGGTCAGTGCATCTGCGCAGTATCATAGCATATTTACAGGCGTGCAGATAGATACGGGCGTTGCCAGGGCTACCCGCGCAATCGGTGTCAGTGATACAACAGGACATGCAAGAGATTTTCTGCATGGTGATGGGACGTGGGGAACATTCCCTTCGGTTATAGGCATTGCCTGCTCGGATGAAACAACGGCACTGACCGCTTCAACGACAGTGGCAAAGGTTACATTCCGAATGCCGTATGCCATGACAGTAGTGGCAGTCAGAGCAAGCGTGACAACCGCGCCGACAGGAGCAACTATCTTGGTCGATATTCATGAAAGCGGCACGACAATACTCTCCACGAAGATTATGATAGATGTTTCTGAATTTACGAGCACAACAGCAACAACAGCGTATGTCATTTCCGATGCGTCTTTAGCGGATGATGCAGAGATGACTATTTATGTCGATCAGATAGGTTCAACTATTGCAGGAGCAGGTCTGAAGGTGTGGATCATAGGAACGAGATCGTTATGAGAAAAATTCTCGCTGTTCTTTTTTTGTGCTTTGCATCTGTACATGCACAGGATAGTTTCATCAAATGGCAGGGCGTTGTTGGTAGTGGTCCATGGACTGACAACTTCAACCGCACAAATGAAATACCCTTGGTCGTCACGGGCAACTGGCGTCTTGTCGGTGGTCAATGCAGTTTGTATGGAAACGAGATGCAGGGTGACAATGGTGGTGTTCTCAATGCCTATCGCTGGAACGCAAATACTTTCAATGCAGATCACTACGGAAAAGTCACCTATTCCAATTCCAACGGCACGGGAGGCAGGGGTGTTGGAATTATCGTGCGGGTGTCAAACTCGGCTGAAACATATTACTACGGGGTGTATGAACCGTGGGATGGACATGTTTATATTGGAAAGAACGTTAATGGTTCTAACGTATTCGACCATGATGCAGGTGCAGTGACTTGTGCGGTGGGGGACGTCTTGTACTTCTCGGCCTCTGGCAGTTCTACCGTAACCCTGACGTTCAAGGTAAATGGCGCGCAGACAAAAACGGATTCGGATTCAAGTACACCTCTGACAACTGGCTATGTCGGTTTCACTATCTACAGCAATCTGGGAAGTGGGCTTGATAACTGGGAAGGGGGAAATTTATGAGATATTTTCTTTTCATTTTTCTCCTGCCCTGTCTGGCATTTTCTCAGTTGAAGTATTCTGCCGATAGCCTTTATCTCGTCAAGCAAGATGGGACGCCAGTGTTCCTAACTGGAAGTTCTCCATGGACGATATTCACGAACACAAAGTATCGTGACGCACAACGGTTCATAGATAGCTGCTACACGCACAAGATAAATTACATTCAGGCTATGGCAGTGGTCTCCTCTGGATTGGCTGGAACGGCAAACGAAAATGGAGCAGAGCCATTCGTCAGCTCGCAACATTTCAACTCAACGCCAAACGAGTCGTACTGGAAATATGTCGATTCAGTTATCGCCTATGCACACTCGAAGGGAATCTACACCATGCTCTATCCCGCGTATCTCGGGGCATCGAGCTGGGACGGCTGGGTGGACGAAGTCGATTTGAGAACAAAAGATGAAATGAAAACATGGGGACAATGGATCGGAGGAAGGTACAAAGACTCGTCAAGCGTCTTGTGGGGAATCGGTGGCGACCGAAATCCTGAAACAGGCGGCCATGTTGACAAGATGGATTCTCTTGCCCGTGGTATTGTGGCGGCAGGGGCAACACAACTCATGGAAAGCCGTGACGATATTGGAACTACCCGCGATTCTTATTACAGCAATTCGAAATACACATGGTACACTCTCAATTATCAATATCCGTATTGGGGAACTTCGGTTCCGCATCTCGTACTCGACAACGCAAAGGTGTTGCGAAGACGAATACCGAAAATGCCTAGCGGGCTGGAAGAAGCTACATACGAAAATGAGAACGATTGGACGGCAACGATAGTCAGACAGCAGGCATATTACTCTATACTGGGTGGCTCACTCGGGTATCAAATTACCTGCGCCTGTCCGATCTGGCACTTTTCGCAAGTCAATTCTGGACAGTGCAGTTACGGTGTGTGGCAGAATTGGCTCGATGCTGTTGCCATGAAAACTCAAAAGTATTTTGACAAGATCGTAACACGTCACCGCCCGTGGTACAAGTTTATTCCAGACACAAGCAATACCGTGATGACCGCAGGGAAGGGAACGGGCGAAGACCTAGCGCAAGCATCGAGGGCATCTGATTCTACCTGCATCATGGTCTATATGTCATCCAATCGTTTGGTTACTATTCAAACAGACTGGCTGCGTAATCGTTCTGGGGATCAGGTACGGGTATCGTGGCTGCATCCGGATGATGGAGATTCGGTCTATGTCACCACGATCAATTCTCATGATGGAGAACATAGCTATACTCCGTCTGGCTCGGCGGATTTTGTTCTTGCTCTTGATTTAATAACAGGAGGAGAACCGGCGGTTGAAGTAAAAAAGTTTATCTATCTCAAATGAGACCTTCATTCCACTTTGCGAAAAAATTATTCGGGCGCGATAATGAAGTTGTCGTTGTCGAGGTAGGAGTTTGCGCAGGGCATAACGCTCTTGCAACGCTTTCAGAGTGGGACATGCACATGATTGGGATTGAAATTGACTATTCCCGCGTGCCACAGATTTTGGACACTTTGAAATGGTACAAACAATTCTGTCTTATCATGGCAGATTCGGTCGAGGCGGCAACTCTTTTTCCTGATGGGACAATCGACCTTGCCTACATAGACGATGATCATGATGGTGAAGGCCCTGTGCGCAGTATCAACGCATGGTGGCCGAAAGTGCGCCAGGGCGGTATTCTTGCAGGACATGACTACCTGCCTTCAGAAAATGAAGAAGAATATGTGCGAAAAGCTGTCAACGATTTTGTGCGAGAAAAAGATTTACCCCTTATGTGTGATGAGTGGGATTGGTGGGTAGTGAAACCGTATAAGGTTCAATAATGCCGTTCGGTGCTGGAAATAATACTATTATAACTTCTACTGCGACCACGACATGGACTGCGCTATTTACTGGCAACGTCACTGTCGAGGTATGGGGTGCAGGTGGAGGTGGTGCATCCAACAACCGCACTGAAACCGGCAATGCTAGTGGTGGTGGCGGCGGCGGTGCCTATGCATATCAAACAGTTGCCGTTGTCCAAGATACAGTTTATACAATCTCTATTGGAGCCGGGGGAGCTGGGGGAGCGAACCGCAATAATGGTACCGCCGGAGCCAATTCTCATTTCAACAACAATCAGGTCAAAGGTGGAGGAGCTCGAGGCGGTTACAACAATGGTACGGGCGGTGCAGGCGGTACTGTTGCAAATTCCATTGGTTCCGGTGCTACCTATGCAGGAGGTGCTGGAGGTGCAAAAACAACAGGCGGCTTAGGTGGAGGGGGTGGAGCTGCTTCGATGGGTTCCGCTACTGGTACAGCAGGATCAGGAACATTAGGCGGAAACAATAATGGTGGTGCCAATGCTGGATCTGGTGGCAACGGCGGTGCCGCAAATACCAACGGTTACAAAGGTATTGTCCCGGGCGGCGGTGGGGGCGGTTCAGGCAACAACGGATCTGGTGGGCCGCGCACGGCCGGTGCTGGTGAAAATGGGCAGATCATTGTCTGGCAGGATTTGCTTGAAAAATCAGACCAGTTTGATAGCACGACTATCACGGAATCCGTAACTGCTTTCGTCAATCCACTAAGACCGGTTGACGTTCATGATGACGAGACGATAACTGAGTCTGTCACTCTCGCTCTTACACTTCTAGCAAGTACGTTCGACTCTGAATCCATCACAGAAAATATTGATTGGGCGACACAAGGCGGAGCATTATCGCCGTGGACTGTTAATATCTTTGATTCCGAATCTGTGCAGGAAACGGTCACGGCTAAGCTGTCTATCCGTGTTAATATCTTTGATTCAACGACAGTACAAGAAAATATCGTAGTAAAAATTCCTCTTTTAGTTAATGTATTTGATAGTATATCTGTCCAGGAATTTGTCGATGAATGGCCTGTAGAATATGAACAGCTTTATGATGCGAATTGTGAACCGGTTCTGGATGCAAATGATGATCCGATTTTTGTCATAGCCAACCGCTATATCCGCAACATTGTCAGAACTGAATCCGAAACGGTTACAGAAAATATCACTGTAACTGCGGGCGGTGGTGTAGCTGCACTGACGGTTTCCGTTTTTGATTCCGAGACTGTTCAAGAAAATATTGAGATCACTGGCCCAAGTGCTGGGGCCACCGTCACTATCAATATTTTTGATTCGCAAACAGTCGATGAATTAGTTGTTTCAACTATTTCTGCGGTCCAGATTTTTGTCTTCGATAGTGAAAGTGTTCAGGAGAATTCGCCGCTTCAGATATCTGCATGCCTGCCGAATGTTTTTGACAGTCTTTCGGCGCAGGAAAATGTCACGGTTTCCCTGCCGAAGCTTTTTGTCAGCGTTGTTGAGAGCGAGTCAATTCAGGATGTTGTTACACAGATATCCCTAGGTGTACCTAGTCCGCAACTAGATATATTTGATAGTGAGAGTGTTACAGAAAATTTGGTTTTAACGATATCTGCAGTTAAAATAGATGTCTTTGATAGTCAGACAATTAATGAAAGTGTTACTTCTGTAATATCTGCAGTCAAGATAAATGTTCTTGATAATCAAACTGTTAATGAAGATTGCACCTTAGAGATTTCTGCGGTTCTTGTTAATATTCTTGATAATGTCTCAGTTTTAGAAAATGTTTCTGGACAAACCTCAGCAATAATTGTTTCAGTATTTGATTCCCAGTCTGTACAGGAAACTACTACTTCAATTGTCTCTGCTGTGGTAGTAAATGTTTCTGATAGTGAATCTATACAGGAAACTACTACTACAGTTATAAGTGCAGTAGTTATATCGGTATTTGATGTAGAGACAATTCAAGAATCTTCAACTCCCTCTCTTACAAAAATATTTGTTAATGTCTTTGACGATGAAACAACTACAGATATTGTTACACAGATATCTCTAGGTGTACCACGCCCTCAACCTGATATATTTGACTCTCAGTCTGTATTAGAAACTGTTCAGATATTTCCAACTCAGCTCTTCATCAATGTTTTTGAGTCAGAGAGTGTAACAGAGGTAGCTACCTCGTTCCTGCCTTTCATTACTATTACTGTATCTGATTCTCAATCAATTAATGAAGATATTGTTAGTTTCTTACAGCAATTAGTTCCTTCTGTCTTTGATTCTGAGTCAATCAATGAGCTGACGATTCTTGTTATATCGGCTTTAAAGGTCTCCATATCTGATTCTACAATTATTACTGAGGATCCACAACCGCAGCTTCAGGGGGTAGCTCCAACACCTTTTATAACGGAATCACAGTCTACTACAGAAACTGTTTCTGTAACAATAACACAACTGTTTGTCAATGTTCTTGATAATCAGACTGTTGATGAAAATGTTGCAGCAGTAATTTCTGCAGTAGTTGTTTCTGTATTTGATAATCAGACTGTTAACGAGAGTGTAGTTGGGATCACTTCAGTAGTTGTTTCTGTATTTGATAATCAGACTGTTAATGAAAACATAGTTGGAATTGTCTCAGCAGTTAAGATATCCATATCTGATTCTCAAACTGTTGATGAAAATCTTAGTCTTGTAATTTCTGGGGTTAAGGCTTCTGTATTTGATTCCCAATCTACTACTGAATCTGTAACATTAATAATCTCAGCAGTTGTTATATCTAATGTCTTTGATTCTCAATCTGTTACTGAATCTGTAGTACCTGTAATATCTGCTGCTGGGGCCTCAGTATTTGATTCCCAGACAGTTGATGAAAATATAGCCCTCTACGTACATAGACTCTTTGTTAATGTATTTGATTCTCAGTCAATTACAGAAGACCTGGTTGCAACTATAGGTGCAGGGAATATTGTAGTTAATGAGAATGTATCTGTACTGGAGACAGTAGCAGTTTCATTGACTGTACTATATCCTTCTGTAGTAGATTCTACCTCGGTTGCAGAAAATATAGTTTCGACGGTCAACCCTGTTAGGGTTTTGGCTGACGATGCAACTTCTATTGAAGAAGTTGTTACACTTGTAATTAGCTCTCTGAAAGTATCCGTAATTGACTCTCAAGCAACTCAAGAGAGTCTAGATGTTAGAATTGGTAATCTTGTACTCTCAATTTTCGATTCCCAGTCTACAACAGAATCAGTAATAGTTATAAGACCTTTTAATGTTATAGAGGTCTTTGATTCTATAACAGTTAATGAAGTTGTTACTCTTAATATAACTAAGTTGTATATTTCGGTTGTAGATTCCCAGTCAATTGATGAATCTACAACTGCTGGGCCTACGAAGCTTTACATTTCAGTTGTAGATTCTCAATCGATTGATGAGTTTATTTCTAACAATCCTGCATGGCTTATAGTAAGTGTTACTGATTCTATCTCTGTTGTTGATTCAGTATCGATGTTTGTACCATATCTCACCATAACAGTTAATGATTCGGAATCAACCTCTGAGTTACTAAATGCTATTATTAGTTCCTTGAAATGCTCTACTTTTGACAATGTAACTTCTCAAGATGTTATTACTACTCTTGCAGTACATAGATTATTCACCTCTGCAGTTGATAGTATAGCAGTAGAAGATACCCTAGCTACTTGGCTTAATCCTCTCAGGATGCTAGCTTGGGATTCAGCATTAGTAGATGAAGATGTTGATATACTGTCCAGGGCTGATTATACTCCTTGGGTAGGTAGGTGGGCAGAAGTAAACTTCCCTGCCCGGGTGGAAAGGAACCTTGATCTCACTGGTGAAGTAGGATATGTTCTAGACCTAGGTGAAGTAGCTATTGAAAAATCAATGGAATTCAAACTTACAGGTTACTACTAATGGCAAAGACAGTAAGAATAGGTGACATAGGTACTTATATTACAGCTACTATTACAGATGATGGAGTAGCTCTTGATATAAGTACTGCTAATGCTGTCAAGATGTATTTCACCAAACCGTCAGGTGCTGTTGTTGAAAAGATAGCGAATTTTGATTCTGATGGAAAAGATGGTAAAATTAGATATAATGCAGATGTTGGGGATTTCGATGAGGTAGGGCTCTGGGAATTTCAGGCTTATGTAGAAATTGGTCTTTATAAGCTCAAGAGCAAAATTGCTACCTTTACTGTAGAAAGGGTAATCAAGTGACACGCTATGGCTGGATTTTAGCAGGTCTCCTTTTGATTGTGTGTATCTGGCTTTTCTATACAAACCGTGAACTTAGGATTGTGAAGGAAGCCTACAACCAAAATGCTTTAGCTTTGGGAGATACACTCAAGAAGATAGAGGGAGAGAAAGCAGATCTGTATTCTAAGTACGTTTCAATTCTTGATGCGAATAAGTTCATGACCGATGAACTCGCAAAGGAAAATACAAAAATACTAGCTCTGACTCAGGAGAATTTGCAACTCAGGGATATCATTGCACATGGAGCAGGAACGGTAGTTATTGACACCGGAGGCGTGAAGCATTATAGCTTTGCTAATAATACAGACTTCTACAGCTATACTATTAATGTAGATGCTGTTACACCTCCACAACATTACCTGAATCTTAAGTTTCGGCCTTTGTCCCTTACCAATTTCATTACGAGGGATAAACAGGGGGTCTGGAATTCTTACATACGCATTGAAGCCCCTCTTAATAAGTATTTATCTGTCTCTGATATAAAGACCATCCTTGATAAGGATGAGTGGGTTGGGCTCCCCCCTCAAGATAAATTTACCCTGTCTCTTATTCCCTTGGGGACTATTATCATTGATGCTGGTGATACCCATTTGAGTGTAGGAGCCCTTGCATCTATAAGTAATAAATGGGTATTAGGTTACTCTACTACAATTGGGTTAGACCTCAAAATGATCCATGTGGGTTATTCATTCAATATCATCAAATAGGAGGTAGAAATGAGCCGGGAAGATTATAATGCAGTCATGAGTATGGGCGAGGCTAAGAAGCCCAAACTGGGTACCGGTAAACGTTTTGCTGCCCTAAAGGGTAAACTTGCAAAGAAAGGTGCTACTGATCCAGGTGCCCTAGCTGCTAAAATTGGCCGCGATAAATATGGTGCTGGCAAAATGGCTAAATGGGCTGCAAAGGGACGTAAGAAGGGTTAATTAAAAGGAGAAACAATATGTCTAGGCAGGATTTAGAACGAGTAATGCATATGTCTGAGGCAAAGGACTCTGATGCAGATGATATGAAGAAAATGATGAAAAAGAAAATGGGTAAGAGTAAAGTGACTTCATTGAAGAATAAGGCCAAGGAAAGTTATAGGTCTGCTCTTGAGAAATGCAAGGGCAAAGCTAAGAAGGGAAAGAGTATTTTGTGAGTGATCTGTTAAGTGATGCTTTAAGCGTGGCTGCACGTGGTTGGATTGAGGATTTTACACAAAAGACCACGGGCAGTCTTAAACCCTGGAATAAGGATACTGCTAGACAATTTTCTGAAGTACCAGTTGAAACCCTAGTAAGGGACCCTTATTTTCTGGGATTGGAAGATAAGGTCTATAAAGGTGTAATGGATGATATTCTTACGCTCTGGAGTATGCGTCATGACCCGGAGTATAATATCCATACCTTTATAGATGAAGAAGCCATTGGTTCTGGAAAGACAACAAAGACTTCCATAATCATTTGGCTTCTTTGGTATGAAGTGTCAATGCATTTAAACCCACAGGATTTTTATGGACTCACAAGAGACTCAACTATCGCATTCATCTGTCTTTCCAGATCTGAAGCTCAATCAAGACGGGTCATATTCTCCGATGTATGGAAACGGTTTCAATCTCCCTTTAACAAGGAGTATTTCCCTCCTTCTCCCCGAATGCGCCGGGAGATCTATATCTCAAGGAACAATACAGTGGTATATGCAGGAACCAGTTCTGCTCTCAGTGCCCTGGGTTACAACCTATTTGGTGGAGTTGTAGACGAATGCAATTTCCTTGAAGTAGTAGAAGATTCTAGGCGTGCAGCTGAATCTGAGGAAAAGTATGATGCAGCTGAAGAAATGTATAATGCTATTATAAACCGTATGACTTCACGTTTTATGAGACCCGATGGAAAAATTCCTGGTCTTATAAGTATGTGCTCTTCTCCACGCTATCCGGGAGATTTTACATCTAGATTACGTAGGAAGGCAATAAGTGAAGGACCTTCTTGTGGGATCTTTTGGAGAAGGAGGCCTTTGTGGGTAGCTAAGGGGCTTGAGAAATATAGTAGTGGTGATTCTTTTTACATTGATGTTGATAAGTTGCGTATTGTTGATGATCCTGAGCAGATAGCTAAATTAGATAGCTCTCAACCTAAAATGGTAGACGGAATTGAGGTGTATTAATGTTTATCTATGTCGACCTAGAAACTACAGGTTTTGATGCAAATAATGACCAGATCTGGGAAGTAGGTATGCTCAAGACCCAGGGTTGTAAACCTATTGACATCTATCAACAATTGTTCTCTGTAACTTGTCCTATTCCAGTTGAAGTTCTTGCTCAATCTAATATGGAAAGTGATATGCTTTCTGCCTTCCCTGCATTCTCCTCTAAGAGGGATGATGTAAGGAAGTTTATAGGTAATGGTATTTTGGTTGCCTATAATGCCCAATTTGAGCAAAGATTTCTTATAGCAAAGGGGGTAATACCCTCAAGCCAAAGAGTGATAGATTTATATGCATGGGTTAAGGATATGCGCTTACCTACACCTAATAATAAACTTCAGACTATACTGAGGTATTATGGATTTACATCCTCAGCTCCACATAGGGCTATTAATGATGCCTTCGCTCTATATGGTTTGGTCTGCAAGTTAGGTTGGTTGAATAGGTTATCCAGCGCATACATATCAGAAGATGATAATCAAGGTCCCTGTAGAGTTAAAGCAGAACTTTATTAGAGATCCTGAGAATTTCATTAGGGATATTGCTTGTATTCCTCTTGAAGCTCTAAGACCCTTCTTTAAAAGGAGGGGTAAATTAGAGCGTGCTGTATCTGATATACTTAATCCCTTTGACCCATATAAACTTACCTTTGAGACTAACTTTATTTGTAGAGATAAGTTCCGCCGCTATATGCATCTTGACCTTGGTGTCACGCGGGATGCAGTAGGTATTTCAATGTGTCATGCACCTTATTTTGTTCAAGGAACCAAAGTTGTTGTTAAAGAGGGTGTTGAAGTCCTTGAAAAGATTTCTGTCCCTTATGTTGTGTTTGATTTCTGGGGGCGTATTTCTGCTTCAAAAGGGGAAGAAATTATCCTCGCCGATATACGGGAACTTATTTATGAATTATCAAGGAGACATTTCTGGATCCAGTTAATTACCTTTGATAGATTTAACTCTGTTGATTCTATACAAATTCTTAAAGACGCAGGCTATAGAGCTACAACACTTTCTATAGATCGCACAGCACATAAAATTGTAGTTGATAAAAGTGCTGAAGATGGCTTCCGTAGGGAAAGTACAAATGGCCAATATACAGCAGCTATGGAAACCTTGAAAGGTGCCTTGTATCAGGATCGTTGTATGATCCCTAAGATTCTTTCTGAAAAGTCAAAAGAATTCTGGATTACAGAAGCACGCATGGCCGAGTTTAATGCAAAGAAAAATAAGGTAGACCATCCTCCTGGTGGTACTATTGACGTTCTACAATCTTTGGCTGGCAGCGTCTATAATTTGACGAACAATGAGTTTGAATATATAGAGCTTTCTGAAGCAGAGCAGAGAGATTTAGAGGATAATTTTTATGATGGTTATGGTATAAGTCAAGTGGATATAGATATGGATAGGGATTCTCAGGACGATGAACGCCCTATTGACCCATTCAACCGAGGACGTAAATGATAAAGAAATGGTTAGGTAAGATCCGTCTAATGTCGAGTACACGTTTTCAACAGACTATTGACGAGGCTGTTGATAAAGCTGTTACTCAGATACGCACTAATTTGAAGTGGGATAATTCAAAACCCCAAAACCCAGAAGATGAACTTTCTACACGTTCTTATTTGTATGAGGATAAACCTCAATATAAACTTAATCCTCAGGATTTTGGCTTGAAAAAAGATACAAAGATAAATGAAGCACTTACTAATTATTTACAGGATTCCTTCCTTATTAATCCTGCTTCTATCAGGCTTCAGTCCAGAGATGAGCTGTTTATAATGCAGGATTCAGCAGTAGCTAAGTATCTCTCGGATCCACATGCTACCTCTATTGTTAATAACATACGTTATTATACAATAGGTTCTGGTGTGTATGTAAAGGCCCCAGACCCAAAAGTTCAGGACGTTATTAGGAAATTTAATCAAAATAATCGGATGGATAGGCGTTCCAAACGTATGGTACAGATGGGGTATCTTAAGGGTGAATATTTTATGCCTCTGTTTGTGAATCCTAAAACAGGGGATGTTTATGTACGTAGTATACCTCCTTCAGAAGTTACAGAGGTTGAAACTGATCCTCAGGATATGGAAACTAATACCGCCTATCATAGACAGACGCTGATCACTAATACACAAAGTGCTTCTTCAATTTCCTTTAAACCTATAGATAAGTGGTATACAGACTTAGATTATTTTTTAAGGTCTAGTAATGGAGAACCTATTAGCCCTTCTCCTCATTCTGATTTAACTGAACCTAATGTGTATATGATGTTTGTCAAGTACGGACTTGAGGATGAGATTCGTGGAAGAGTCCCAATGTTCCCCATTCTACGATTCCTTAAGTATTATGAAGATTTCCTTGTTGATAGAATTCGCATTAATCATGAACGTTCTAAGGTAGTTTGGATTAAATCTATCACGGGTAGGAGTACGGAAGCATTAATAAAGGATAGAAAATCTCCCAAGGGTGGAACCATGCTTGTGGAGAATGAGAATGTTAAATACCGAATCGAAGCTGCAAAACTTGAATCAGCTGATGCTGAAAGAGATGGATTACTTATCCTTTATCACATTGGCTCTGGTGTCAATCTCCCTTTGCATGTGTTAGATCAGAGGGCTGATCAGGCTGTGTATGCTTCTATTAAAAAGTCTGACAGTCCGTTCACTCAAATGATCATGGATCATCAAGACTTTTGGTATAACCATTTTGAACTTCTATACAGGGCTCAAATAAAATTCAAGATAAAGGCAGGTCAACTTCCAAAGACTACTAAAATAGATTCACACCTTCTAGAATCACAGGTAGCTGCTGCACAGTTTATAAATACTGCAGTTGTCGAAAAGAAATTATCTAATGATGAAATAATTGATGAAGCTAAGAAGATTATGGACCAGGGAAAATCCTCTACTGATGTTCCTACAGAGGAAATACCTTTAGATATTATCTTTCCTGATGTCGTTTCTGAAAATCTTCTTGAACAGGCCCAGGTTCTTCAAATACACGCTAATATTGGAATTGCAAGCCGTGCTACATTAAGTTCCAAGGCTGGATATAATTGGCAGATGGAATTAAGAAACCTTATGTCTGAAATGGAGACATTTGCACCACCAGAACCGCCTGGAGGAACGAGTGGAACAAGACCCACACCAAAGAACGACAGAACAAACGTCTCCGCACCCAAAACAAACAAAAATTAATAGTGCTCAATTTCTAGGGGGGCCTTCTCGCCCCCCAGAAACCCTACCCATTGAAACTCTTATTGTGGTAGTAAAATTCAAAGGTCTACCTACAGTGGCTATAGACTTTTTTGAGGAGCGTTTTCAGGGAGAGGTTGAAGATATGGTTGAAAATCTACCTGTAGTATTAGAACAAACATATGTAGCCTTGACAGGACCTAAATGATAAATCTTCAGGGATATTTTTCTGATTTTGGGGGTTGTTATTTTTATCGCATGGCTTTCCCCTATAATACAATACATGAACGTATGAGGAGCAAATTTCAGGTATCTTTGGGATATAAGCTTGAAGCTGCTACTCTTAGACAAGCACATGTTGCAGTTTTCCAAAGAGTAACTACTAATGATATATTGATGTTCATGAAAGCAGCAAGACGCTCGGGAATTAGGGTTATTGTAGATATTGATGACGATCTCCTTAATATTCCTGTTTGGAATCCTGCTGCAGGCGTCTGGGGGTTACCTGAAAAACAAGTATATAAAGATGCTCTCCAAACTGCTAATGCCTTATTTGTCAGTACAGATTATCTCAAGGAACAATACATTCAATACAATCCAAATATTGCCGTATTGCCTAACTGTGTAGACCCTTATTATCTAAGAGGATTAAAAAAACCTAATAATAATAAGGTTTTTGTAGTAGGTTATCAAGGTTCTAATACACATGTTAAGGATCTTGAAACGGTCCGAGAAGTTATTTCATACATACGTAAGAATCCTACTGAATACATATTTAAAACATTTGGACACAAACACCCCCATAGCTTTTTTACTAACCCTGTTCAATTTGAGTCATTTTACAGTATCCTTGCTACAATGGATCTAGACGCAGGGTTAGCTCCTCTTGATTCACATGATTTCAACCGGGCTAAATCTAATATCAAGTGGATGGAATACTCGGTAGTAGGAACCCCTACTATTGCCAGTCTGAGAGGACCTTATAAGTGTATAAGACCGGGAATTGATGGACTCATTGCTAATAATACAGAAGAATGGTTTGAACACCTCAAAGCATTAAAAAATAATCCTGAATTGGGCACTACTTTAGTTAAGAATGCACAAGCTAGGATAATGACTGATTACAATATAACCAAAACATTTACTTCTTGGGCTGACAATATTGAGAGAGTTCTTAATGATCAGCCTGTAGAGGACCATAAATTTAAGGAAGAGCAGGTGGTTAATGCGCTATAACATTTTCAATAGGAATCTTTTAGGTGATGGGCTCATGGCTACCCCTGCCATGAGGGCATTTGCTAATAAATTAGGTCCTGATGATGAGTTTTATCTGTTTACTCAAAGAGAGCCACATACCTACATTTATGGTTATATACCCTATTTCAAAGAGACCTTTGCTATAGATTTTGATAACCCTCCTCCTGAATTAGAGGTCCCTACTGAAAAAGGAAAGTGGCTTGATACAAAGAATGGGAAGTCTATATATATAGATATTGGAATGAGCTTTAATAATGCGGTCAATAATAGGGAGCCGCATGCTCAGGGATATGCTAAACAACTTGAGGTATATCCTTTAACTGATTTGAGTTATGATGCTGGAATTTGTACTAATCATATGAGTGTCGCTATGCAGTTTTATAACGAACAATTTATTGCTGCTGCTGGATTGAGGCCTGTAGTTATTATTAGTCATATATCTAGGTCATGTGCTTCTAGGGCAGGTCAACCTGCTAATAAGATGCTTAGTCCTGAGATATGGAGAGAGGTTGTTGAAAATTTACAGGATAAATACTTCTTTGTTTTTATTACTGATAAAGAAGAGGATAATGAAAGTATAAAGGGATTCGGTGATTGTGGCTATATGGATAGTGTGCCTATCTTTATTGTTGGTGCCTTTCTAAAGTTATGTCATATGCTTATAACTGTTGAGAATGGTATGCTAGTTTTAGCTCAGGCAGTTGGAGCAAATATATTAGGTATTGCTGGGGCAGGCCCCCTTTATTTCTATTGGACAGGAACTAAAGGTGAATCTCTTATCATTGACTATACAGGACGTGGACCGCATGTTGTTTCTGCTGATAAGATAATTACTTCAATACTTTCATTATCAGAGGCAATAGAAGGGCGAATTTAATGCAGAAAATTGAATATACCGATTATGAATTAGACCCAGAGTTTAAGGTCTGGAGGCAAAAAGAATTAATAGTCACTACTGACTATGGGGATCATTATCTACATAAGCAGTATAAAGACACGCCTGAGTTCCTTATAAAGGCTAGTGAACTTAGTGCACTCAGGGTAGGTTTTATTGAGCAGTTCATACCAGAGCAATCTAGTTTAGTAGATATAGGTTGTGGACTAGGTTCCTTTGTAAGAGTCGCTAAATTTGTCTATGATGCTCATGGATATGATCCTTTTACCTATTCTCGTAGTATGATAGTACCGGTTGATAGGATACACGTACTAGGTAAAGATTGGGACGTCATGACTTTCTTTGATACACTAGAACACTTCCCTAATATTAGAGAAGCTAGAGTCCTTATGAACTGTTCTAAGTTTATAGTAGTTTGTGTTCCAGAATGTCACTTCCCTAATAATAGACACTGGTTTATGAATTGGAAACACCGTAGACCTGGTGAACATCTTTGGCATTTTAACCGGGAGTCCCTTGTAAACTTTATGAGATATTGTGGGTTTAAACTTATAACTTTCAGCAACTTTGAAGATAAGATTAGAGGTCCTCTTAACTCTTATCTTCCTAATATTTTGACAGGACTATTTGAAAGGTACTGATATGACTGTAGGAGTAACTACCGGTGCACGGAATGATAACTATGGGGATAACCTTACTACTAGGGCAACCTATTGTTTAAATTCCATGATATATGGATTAGATCAGGTAGTATATGTAGATTGGAATTCTGTAGGAGAAACTCTCATTGATTTGATTAGGCCCAATCTGTTAAAGACAGGCAAGTTAATATGTGTTTATGTATCTCCGGAACAGCATAGACAGTTTGTGGGTGATTCACCTGATAATTTCTGTGGGGCTCTAAGTAGGAATGTTGGTCTTAGACGCCTTACTACAGATTATTTGGTAGCTAGTAATATTGATGTTATAGCACCAAGAAAATCTTGGATTGAAGCTTTCAATCCCGACCCAGGTATTTTTTATACTGTATCTAGGCTAGCTACAGGGATGTATGAATTTCCGCATATACCTCCTACAGATCCTGCTGCTTTGTTAGATTGGGTAGATGCTAGTTGGAGATCTAAACAGGGCCAACCTTGGTCTCGAGCTTATGATGAAGATGTATACTCTTTAATTGGGAATTGTGGGGATTGGCAAATGGCCCACCGTGATATCTGGTATAGGATTCAAGGTTATGACAATAATTTGATATACAGAGGTTATGCTGATGGTAATGTTCAGGTAAAAGCGGCTAAGATGGGCTTTTCAGTAAGGGCTTCATGGGACTTCCCAGTGATGCATATGCATCATGCTGGAGCTACATTTGCAGCTAGACACAATACCCTTGAAGAGGCAATGAAAAATGTTACTGGCTCAAGGAATGATGACTCATGGGGTTGGCCCGATTTACCTTTCCGCACAGAAATAATCTAAATGCTATTGTAATAACTACTATAAACCCTCCTACCGAAGCAGTACTTAAGTACATTGAAATTGCTAAGAGAGAGGATAAATGGGTTGTTATAGTAGTTGGAGATCTCAAAACTCCTCATGAGCCTTATGAGGAGTTGATGCGGCGTGGGGAGATAATTTATTTATCTCCTAAATTTCAAGATGAATTTTTTCATGATTTATCTGAAGCAATAGGCTGGAATCTTAGTCCTCGTAGAAGTATTGGGTTTCTATTTGCTTATCAACTAGGAGCAAAGATAATAGCTTCTGTTGATGATGATAATATTCCTTATGCTAATTGGGGACATAACTACTTAGGTAGAAGTTTGGAGGTTAATGTATTTAAGACCTCTGAACCTGTTAGTGACCCTCTGTTTATTGTTAATGATCAGGGATTATGGCACAGAGGATTCCCTATTGAGCTTGTAAAGGAAAGACGGATCGAATATCTAGGAAAGAAAACAGTATGCCCTCTAGTTCAGGCTTCTTTTTGGGATGGTAACCCAGACATTGATGCACTTGAAAGGTTAGCCTTCTCCTCTCCTCAACTAATCTGTAAAAGAGTTAAACCTTTCATCTTAGCTAATATATCCCCATTTAATAGTCAAAATACCCTCTTTCACCGTTCGGTGATGAAGTACTATCTTCTTCTTACAGAAGTAGGGAGAATGGATGATATTTGGGGTGCTTATAAGATGCAGAAAGAAATTCCTTTCACTGTGATATATACTGAAGCCTCGGTGTTCCAAAAGAGAAATAAACATGATCTCTTCAAAGATCTACAGGATGAGATGTATGGTTATAAGTATGCCCTCGACTATATTGAAGATAGACACACTCTTCCGAAAGCTGCTGAAACATTGGCTAATTTATACATGAGGAGTTTTGATAATGACGACATCAAATGGAGAATGGTCTGATAAATATAATCCCTTTAATAGCATTAAGGCAGTTGCACATGTTCAGTATTGGCAATCTATAAAGCAAGGAATAATTCCCCCTCCTTTTTTCTTGTCTATTGACCCTAGTGGTATCTGCAATTATAGTTGTCCATTTTGTAATGCCTCCCATACCCTTCAATCTAATCCTGCACAGTTATCCATTGATGATATAAATGATATCATGGATCTCCTCAAATTCTGGAGAACTCGAGCGGTTTGTGTTGGGGGTGGAGGAGAACCCCTTACTAATCCACATACTGGGTATCTTATTGACCTACTTACTCATAATGGAATTGACATTGGTGTAGTTACAAATGGGTCTGCAATAGACCGTTTTATGGATCCACTATCCTTGTGTAAATGGGTAGGTGTTTCAATGAATGCAGGTACTGCTGATACACATGCCAAGGCTATGGGTTGCAAACCCGAGGATTTTGATAAGGTGCTTAAGAATATAAGATCTCTAGTTAGTTACAGAAAAAAGCATAAGACTAATGTTGAAGTAACCTACAAGTATCTCATTCATCCTCTTAATTACAAAGAAATTTATGAAGCAGCAAGAATAGCTAAGGAAATTGGTTGTGATCTTATTCATATAAGGCCTGGGGATGACCCTTGGTTCAATAAGGGTGCCAATGAGTTCGCATTAACCCCTGCCCAGATAAGTGAATCGAGAGCTTTAATAGATTCAGCAAGAACTAAGTTGGAAGACTCTAGTTTTAAGGTGTATGGGGTATCACATAAATTCGATGCTGATTGGAGACCTAAGAAATCATTTAAAAATTGTTATGCTACGTTAGTTCAATGTTTGATTTCTTCTTCTGCACAAATAGAACTGTGTTGTGATCGTAGAGGGTATCAAGGTCTTATCTTATGTAGTGTTAGAGATGCTAGAGATAAATGGGGCGGGGATAAACACAAGAAAATGGTAGAGGAAATAGATGTTAATCAATGTCCTCGTTGTACCTATACACATGTCAATGAGATATTTGAGAATGTGGTCCTTGATGATAGGATGTTGTATGATTTCATTTAGGTTGCATTATGGGTAGTATATTGTTCTTGGAGAAGAAATTACGTGCAGATAAGTTAGGTATGTGCTATCTTTCTACTATTATGAAAGAAGCTGGGCATACCGTAGATATGATACAGGATGATATTGACAACGCAGAAAATTATCTCAATTCACATCCTATTGATTATCTTATGCTATCGGTTACTAGTGGTGAACAAGATTGGTTCATTTCTAGAAATAAAGAGTTACGCAAGAAATTCAAGTTTAAGACCATAGTAGGTGGCCCTCATTATACCTATTTTCCTGAAGAAGGTGAAAATGATCCCGATGTTGATATAGTAGTACGAGGGCCAGGGGATGATGTCATTCTAGGGGTACTTGAAGGAAAATATACAGAAAAGATAGTTCGGGGGTCATTACCAAACTTGGCTTTGATAAAGGAGCCAGATAGGTCTATTTTATATAAGTACGATGAGTTTGGGAAGGCCAAAATGAAACGCTTCATGGCCAACCGTTATTGTCCTTATATCTGTAGTTATTGTTTTAATCACCACTTCAGGGAGATCTATGCAGACCAAAAACCCTTCTTCAAACAGACCTACCCTGTAGATCATGTGATTGAGGAGGTTAAAAGGGTAAGAGATATTTATGGCCTTGAATTAGCATATTTCAACGATGATAATTTGGCCTTTGACCATAAATGGCTTGCTGAGTTTTGTAAGGGGATGAAAAGTATAGATATGAAGTTTTGTGGTTCTGTTCGTGCTGATAGTGTTGATGAAAGCATATTGAGGATGATGGCTGAACACGGTTGTACTTTTCTCAATATGGCTCTTGAAGCAGGTAGTGATTCTACTAGGGAATTATTGAGGAGGGGCAAAGCTACTTATGAAAGGGTTAAGGAATCAGCATATGCAGCAATGAAATATGGAATCAAAATACGCATACAGAATATGATAGGTCTTCCAGTTGAAAATCCCCTAGAAGATGCCCTTCTTACTTTATGGTGTAATCAAGAAATAAATCCCAATGACTCTTGGGTATCTTTGTATCAACCCTATGGGGGTACTGATCTTTGGAAATACTGTCTAGATAAGGGCTATATTAAACAAGGCTTTGTTGCTCATGGGCAGTATGATAGGACCCAGTTTGATTTCCCTGAGGCCGAGCAATTATACAACTTATCTATATGGTGGTTCTTTCTAGTTAAACACCAGATACCCGAGGATTTTGTTAGGGTACTTATTAATGTTCCACTAACTCAAGAGCAATCCAAGTATCTGTATGAATTGCGTTTTGATATATCAAAGAGGCTACTGTATATATTATGATATCTAATGACTGGATGCTACCTCGTGAAGGCCCCTATAACATTTATGATGTTGAAACTATAAGGGGAGTCGTCCTAGCTGACGATTATAAGATGGGGATGATGAAAACTAGAGGTGTAGATATAAGAACAGCTATTGATGTTGGTGCCCATATTGGGACATTTGGGGGTGTTATCAGGTTCTATTGGCCAGATGCTTTAATAATTTCTGTAGAACCTAATAAACAGAATCTTGAGCATCTCCTCTTTAATTTTAACAGACTCAGTATTACTAATTTTGTGACTTATAATAAGGCTATGAACTACGATGAAAGTAAGAAAAATTTCTTCATTCATAAGATAAATCCCTGTGTTTCGTTATTTTTATCTGATCAAGAGTTAGCTGATAAAACATATAAGAACCATATTCTATCTAAGTGCTTCGGTGACTTAGAGACTAGTTTTGAACGTCAAGCTGGGGATGTTGAGAGTATCACCATGGAACAGATTATTGAAGAACAGGGATTAACATCCATAGACGTTCTTAAATTTGACTGTGAAGGTTTTGAGATTCCTATTCTTGAAAATATGACTGAAGCTTCTCGTAGTATAGTTAAGAATGTGGTAGGAGAATATCATAAAGAAGGTGGATATGCTGCTGTTGAGTCTTTTCTTCGTAGTAGGTTCCCTGAAATGGAATTTACCTCTGAACTAGGAATTCATGATTTTGGATTTTTTTATGGAGTTAGGAAATGAATACACCTCTAGCTGACATTATTGACCGTTATACAATACTCCTATTGAAGTCAGAAAGGGCACCATCTGAGGAAGTAAATAAGGAACTTGAGATTTATGAGGAAGAAGCTAGAAAAGTCTCTAGGGATATTAGTAAATTTGTAACTGAGTTATATAGTATCAACTCTAAGATTTGGGATCTAGAAGCAGATATTCGCAAGGGAAAAGAAAAAGTTCTGGGACTTGAAGAAGTAGGGCGTAGAGCAATTCTAATCCGGGACTATAATAAGAAAAGGGTAGCTTTGAAGAATGAAATTACTCAGGTCTTTGGTGATGGATTCTTAGAGGTGAAGAATGACCATGCCAGCGAGTGAAATATCTATAAATGAATTGATGACATCCAAACAGCGTCTTGGGAAATCTAATGGACGCTGGGGTGGGGGTAAGTCAGTTTCTTATTACAGGCGTAAGGCAGGCAAAAAACCTAATGACGGAAAAATAGTACATCACGTCAAAAAAGGCCCCAAAGGGGGCAAAGGCTACGGCCCGAAGGCCAAATACCGTCTGGTTACCCCTGCTCAACATAATAGGCTACATCCAGAAAAAGGTGGAAGACACTAACTCTTAATAGGTCCTTTCTGCACGAATTGGTTTAGATATATCGTTACACCTCTATAATGATCAGAAAGGGTTTCCTTTGAAGCAGTATAGTGAGGAAGAAAAATCTCTCATTAAGGCTGTTATACTAAAAAAATTAGATAAAGCCTTTGAGGTAAACTCCTATGGTCCCGGAGCTAATACTCCCCCTTTCTGGATGAACCTATTATTCATTCTAGACAAGTTTAATACAGGATGCTACTACGGTACTATTTCTTTAAAGATTCAAGGTACTTCCTGTATGGATATTAAGGAGTTAGAAGTAACTCATAAAGTCCGGGAACATTACGAAGATCCACCTCGTGGCTAGGATATTAAATTCAGCCCATTTAATCCAATAGGTTAAGTGGGTTTGTTTTTGGAGAAGAAATGAAGAAAGACAAGAAACCCCTCGAGGGTATCCTCATAACAGAGGAACTCACTTTCTCTCCTTCTGATATTGAGTTCCTTGAGGTAGATGAGGCCGATAAGGCTAAGGGAACCCGTAGAGTAAAGCTTACAGTTATCAAGGCTGGTATTAGCAGCAATTTGAATTACTACAGTACTGAAGTCCTTCAGAAGCTCCCCCCGTTTATTGAAGCACATCCCAAGATGTATCTGGACCATGATATGTGGGGAGGGATAATGGGCCGTTCCATGAAGGAATGGGCAGCCACTATTACTAAGGTCTGGTATGATGATAAAGAATCAGCAGTAAAGGCTGAAGCAAGAATGACTTCTAATCCTAATACTGTTTGGTTGTATGAGGAAATGAGGTCAGATCCTAAGGATGTAGGTTGTAGTATTGATGCCCGTGTTATGGCACATGAAGAGGAAATAGACCTGGGAAGTGGAAATAAGATACAGGCTAAAGTTGTAGATAGTTGGGTAGTTCTTAACTCAGTTGACTTTGTTACATATGCTGCAGCAGGGGGTGGGATTGAAAGAATAGCTGCCTCAGAAAATCCCGTAGACTTTCTTAAGATGCTTTTCAAGGCAGCAATAGAATCACAATCAACAGATAACCCTAATAAACCAACAAAGGAGGAGGCCTCCATGACTCTAGACGAGCTCAAAAAGGCACATCCTGAACTTCTACAGTCTTTCCTTCAGGAAGCAGAAATTGCTTCTTTGAAGGAACTGAAAGATGTAAAGGTTGCGCACGAGGCTGAAAAGACGACTCTTGCCGAGGCTAACGTCAGTCTAAAGAAACAGGCTGAAGATGCAGCGACAAAGGTTACTGCTCTGGAGACCGAAAAGAAGGACCTCCAGGCGAAGCTTGATGTCTACCTTACAAAGGAGGCTCAGGAAGCTCATAAGGCTGCTATTGATAAGAAGCTTGATGAGTGTGTTACAAAGGGGACTTTGAAGAAAGAACAAATTTCTGACAAGTTCCGTGAATTGCTTTATGGGATTCAAGATGATTCAAAAGTTGATATTCTGATCACTGAACGGGAGGATGCGTTTTCTACCGCTGGTGTTAAGGATAATGGGCAACGTGCTCAGGCATCAACTGAAACAGGTAAGCCCAAGATGACTGCAGAGCAGCTCGCCGCTGGCATCAAGGCTCGTAACTAATAATCAACAGGAGGAATAAACCATGGCTGACCTAGTTGGCAAAGTTCTCCTCTACGGCGACGGCAAGCATGATAGGGTTAATCTCCCTGTTGCATCTGCTACTGCTATCGTTAAGGGGGAATTCGTCTGTTGGGAAGCGGGTTATATTACAAAAATGGATGCAGCGTCTGACGATGCTACATTCGTTGGTGTTTCCGAAATGGATCATGCTGCCAATGCTGGCATTGTGAACCTGACGGTTATTACCAAATGTGTTGTGTTAGCCCCTGCTACTACAGCTTCATATAGCTTCGGTGCTGCTTTGAAGTATAACACCGGTGGATATCTTGAGGCAGCAGGAGGTGCAGATACAATCGCCCACGCATGGGAAGATAACGGTACTACCTCTATAACCTCTCTTAAGGTTATGGTAGATACGTACCATCTCGGCAAACTGTTCCTGGTTTCAGCATAATTAAAGGAGAATTCTAAGATGAGAAAGGGAACTCTTCGTACGCTGATCAATCAGCAGGTTGCTGAGGCCGGTAATGATAAAGCTATTGGCTTCGAGAAAGCTGCTGAAATGATCCAAGACCTCATGGAGAAGAAGACAATAAAGCCTGAAGATTTTAGTATTAGGGCACTCTTTGAGGAACTTTGTGATGCAGATGGGGCCGTTGATCGTAGTAACGCGGGCCGTGTTGCAGAAGCTATTACTACCTCAGCATTCCCAACGATCAGTAAGGTAATCATCAGTAAGTCAATTATTGATGCTTATAATCTGTATGCAGAACTAGGTAATAATCTAGTTTCTGAAGCAGAAGCTACACGCACTACTACCGAAACGGTTGCAGGCTTTACCTCTCCAGAAGGATTGGATATGCGGCCGGAAGGAATGGCATACACCGAAACGACATTCGGTGAGAAGGACTACGGAGTTGTCATGGCTGATTTCGGGCGGATTATTTCCTTAACCCGAGAAGCAATTTTCGATGACAGAACTGGACAACTTCTCACACGTGCTCGGCAGATCGGTGAACTGGGTGGCCAGCATCGTACCAAGATGATTGTGCAGACTCTTGAAGTTGCACCTCGGACAGCATTCGGAGAAAAGACCGGTGCTTCTAAGGCATTTATTTACAAGGGCGCAGCGAAGCAGGTTGCTACAGTATATGCTGATACACATGTTGCTCTTGATGGTGTTGTGAATGATAATCTAGTGGCCTCTAATGCATTGGTTGATTATTCTGATATTGAGGGTGCTCTGCTTATGTGGGATAAGATGGTTGATGAGGCAGGCAACCCAATTGAAGTTAATGCCAATACAATTCTGGTTCCTAATGCCTTGAAAGTGAAACTCTGGACAGTTTTGAACACCGGTCTTACGGGATTCTCGGCTACCGATAAGGTGCCTATTGTTTCCCCGTATGGCAAAGGTGGATTCCAGGATTTCACAAGCTATTCTAGCCGTTACTTGAATGATACCACGACTTGGTATATTGGCGATTTCAAGAAGCAGCTATTGTGGCTCTGGGTATTCCGACCAGAGACTGCTACGCAAACATCTACTAGTGAATCGGCATTCTCGAATCAAATCGTGATGCGTTATCGGTTCAATTATCATGGTGGTTGTGGGCATACAGACTATCGTTACATTATCAAGTGCACGTCGTAATAGTAGTCAATTAATACCTTGGGGGCGGGTGGGGTCTTCCCGCCCGCCCCTTTATTTTGAGAGGTAAACGTGGAACTCCTCTCCACTTGGAAAGATATTGTAGACCTTATCCCTCAACTTTGGGATAAAGACACCAGAGAACTTATAAGTGCTAAAAGTAAGCAGGATCTGTTAGTAGCCATAGTGGCTGCTGATCATCAAATCCGTGCCGAATTAAGTGGTGTCTATAATGATATGACGGGTATTGCCACTTGGTATAAACCACCCGTTAATGATCCTGGTAATCATAACTCAGCCTCTTGTCTTCTACCTAATTTGACCTTAGGTACAGGGCTGAAGACTGAAGTTATAACTTTGACCTTTAATAGTGCCTCAAGTTTTATAGCATTTGGGGATTTTTCTGGTCCTTTAGGTTCTGGAAGTAAATCTTCTACTTTCTCTTGTTCAACATTATCTATCCCAGCCTCAGCTTGGTATGGAACACATAGTAGTGGAGATATAGTCTATATTAGGACCTATTTATCAGACCCAAGAATTTGTGATGCTGCTTCAGCACCATTAGCTGCTGCAAATGTTTTGGATTCTATTTATACAGATCAGATCCCTAATAGCCTAGATACTTCAAATAAATTTAGACAACAGGCTATTGGATTTCTTAAGAGGTTGAATGCCCAGGCAGCTGGGCTTGAAAAACCGGCAATCGCCGTAGATCTTACTCCTGAAAAGATTGACTATAATGTTAATGAAGCAGGATTTGATATATCTGAGTACCAAGAATAAACCCAAATAGAATTGGGTTCTTCCTAAGCTCCTCTTGTCTAAGAGAATAGACAATGGCTTTAGAAACTACTACTAGGGATTTGCTTCTGAACCTTAGTAGGATCCTCAAAGAAGAAAAAGCAGATAGATTACGCTCTGTGGAGGATATACGGATAGGTGTTGTAAGAACACCACCGCAGTTTCCTGTTATAGCCATTATCCCTATTAATAGAAGAATTTCTGGAGCTACAAATGGAATTCTAGATGTATTGCATACTATTCGTTTTGATGTTTACACAAAGAAACTAGAAGCGCAGGCTGCATTCAATCAAGGGGTTGGAATCATCAATACTCTCAAAACAATCTTGTTGCCATCTTATACTGAGGTTGGCTATCAAGTACGTAAGGATATTGAAGAGGGAGGAGAGGCTACAGTAGCAAGTACAGAAGTTGTAGATGAACGTTTTACGGACGTTGTAGACTACAATAATTCAATAGTGCATTATTCTCTCGCTACAATTGAATTCTTTAGTCACTGGACTACATATCAATCTCAATTAGTGATTGAACGAGCTTCTACACTCAAAGAAACCCCTCCAAAGGAACTAATGGAGGTTCTGTTTGAAATGCTCAAGGAATTCAAAGAGAGTGAACTGACTAATGTGGAGAGCTTTAAATATGGTTCGTTACCTCCGCAGGCACAGTATCCTTGTGTATATGTTACCACCGATGCTGTTACACCTATAAGGTCTTTGACCTCTGCTGAAATTGATGAGCATGAAATTAAGATAATTACTTTGACTAAGTTGTTAGATAATCAAGAATCGCTGTTAACTAACATGGGGATTGCAGAGAAAATCTTTGACATCCTGAATGCTAATTCATACCTGGGTGGCAGAGTGATAGATTATAGTCAGCCGTCCATTGATTTTGGTCAAATGGATCAGGGGGACACTATGCTCTACTCTTCAACACTTAATCTCAATCTACGATCCCTGAACACTTACAAATAATCTGCTCTAAAATTAACTAAACCAAATAACCTTGGAGGGTTAACAAAATGGCCTGTAGAATGATTTGGCAAGATCTATATGCGGTAGAGCAATCAGCCCTTACTCTGTCGGCAGTAGTGACCGCAGCTCCAGGATTTGTCCGTGGGACGAATATTGGGGTAATGGGAACAGGGGCCTCTGCAGTTGGGGTGTTTACTCTACTTCTAACAGATCACCCGGACTTCAAAGTTCCGGTCTCTACCGTTGAGAATGCGCTTACCACTGGTAAGCCTATTCGCAACGTGGTTGAGTACAATATGGTTATTGCTCAACCTGCAACAGTTACATTAAATATGTTAGCTAATGCCTATAATACTTCTTACTTTGCTAATCTTTTGTTCCAGAGCGGAGCTACAGAGGCGTCTGGCGCTACTAACAATACCCTGAATATTCTTACCTGTATCCCCTATACTACCTCTGATGTTTCGACTTGGGGTATTATTGCTAAAGCGATGAGTGATAATACTGATGCTATTGACCAGGTTCTGAAGGGGGCAGTTTGCCGACAACTTACACTATCTGGTGACCAAGGGGGAGTTGTATCTCTTGCGGCAGAGATGGTTGCTGCTAAGTGGAATCAAGAGGACATCAGTACAAAACTTGCAACACTGAAGACCTATTTTGATGATACTCCACCTCTACGTTGGCAGGATGCAACGGTAAAAATCAATTCTATTTCAGTTATGGCTGAGGCATTCTCTGTTACAATTGCTGCTGAGCCTCTTGTTGCTTATTATAACAATGATGCAGCAACTAATGTTTGCCTTGGACGTTTGACTGCAACTGGCTCCATTACTACTCCTTGGGGAGAACCAACTGCACAGGGTAAAAACCAGCAGATTGTAGACTTCATTGCGGGTGTTGATAAGACCATTGAAGTTTACTGGGGTACTTCCAATACTTGTGATAGTCTTACACCTAAGGGAGGTGGCACAGATACAAAGAATTATCTCTCAATTATGATGAATGCACGGGTAACGGATTATACCGTTGCTGGTGATGCAGAAATCACTATTGAGAGCCAGTTTACTGCTACGGAAGATAGCACGGCTACCTACAACACTATTAAGTTACTTTGTGGCTACAATAAGCTTCTTCTCAAGCGCAAGTAATAGATTCCCTTAAACCCTCCAAGGTAAGGGGTACTCTAACAAGAGACATCACTAATAAAGGAGGTTGTTGTGCCTAAGGGTTGTTATGAAAGGTCGTTAGTAACAAAACTTCACGTCTGGCACTTTAATTCTAGCAGACGTGGTAAGGTTAGTCCTTTCAAAGGTAAGCGTCACTCAGACTCCGCTAAACAGAAATTGAGTGAGGCATCCTTAGGCCAGGTAGTTTCTATTGAAACCCGCAAAAAAATTGGGGACGTGCATAGAGGAAAGGCACGCCCCCAATTTATTAAAGACAAGATAAGACAAGGATGTAGGAGATACTATATAACTCATGGACAATTGAGTATAGGTCATAATGAAAAAATGCTGCTAGATGCTAGAGAAATAATCGATAACTGTAGTATAGAAAGGTCTTTCTTTATTCCACAGCTAGGTTTTATTGTTGATGGCTACTGTACTGAATCTAATACTGTTTATGAAGTATATGAACCTTTTCATCATAAAACTAAGCAGATAGCGTATGATGAAAACAGACAGAGAAAAATTCAAGATTTTCTAAAGTGTAGATTTATAGTTATCTGGGATTTGAAGACCTCAAAAAGAGGTATGTTACTAAACAACACTCTAAATATGGAGGTGTCAATTGATCACAGGTGTGTCTAAGAAACCTATCCCATATGTGCTTGAGGAGGATAGAAAATCCGATGCGGCAGTTCAAACCGTATTCTGGATTGTGCCTAAGAAGGGGCATGATGCAAATGAAACTCTTAGGCGCTATGCTGCAGCTGGAAGAGACGGGCGGAAAGGTTACAGAGAACTGAACACCGCTCGTCTTGACCAGGCAGATATTGAGGAATTTCTTGACATTTGTATCAAGGTTGAGAACTTCCAATTTTCTGAAGACTTTCCCGATCTAGCCAAACAAGGTGTTGTCAAGGTAATTGAGGATTCAGCATCCTTGGCGATCCTGTGCCGTGATCTTTCAGTGGATCATCTTTTGGAGATTATGGATGCGGCTAATAACATAAGTCATCTTAAGACTGGTGAAAAAAAAACTCCAGCTCTTAACGTACTTCATGTTATGGAAGAACGAAAAGCGGGAAAGAAAGACTAATTACAATTGTGAAGCTTGTATCGCTTTCAAATGGAACGATAGGAGAGCTTGTTATTTACCCTATCCACCAGGCAAAGAACGATATGACTTTACACTTCCTATATTTGATGAGACTACACATCCACCATCTCAGACTGGTACTATAACATATAGAGAACAGACCGAGGAAGACGTCCTCGAAAGGTTGGATGAAATGACCAGGGTATTCCCAGAAGTTCCGGAATTCGAACTGGTTAATATGTATTTCAAAAATCCTTTCGATCTATGTCTTACGGGGATTGCAGATCCAGATATTGTAGCCCTCATTGAATTAGAAGCAGAATGTACTAAATATCAAGTGATGCCCTATGCTGGAGGCCTTCAAGATCAGCCAACACCTATCTTGGAGGCCTTCAGTGCTGTTAGGGAAGCTGAAAATGAATTTAATATTAAGCGATTTGCAGAAATGAGTAGCAAAAGCGATAATAGTCAACGCACTTTACCTGGACTTCCACCGAGGCCTCATCGTCAATGAACGTTGTAAAGGCTGGACGTACCTATATAATTAAGTCACCAGAAGAATTTGATGATGTTATCTCGGGAGCAATATTTGGTGCCGTGGCGCGCATAAAGAGAAGATTCATTGATGAACCAAAGGAACTGTCTAGTACTATCTTCAGGATAGTTAAACAGGGTGTTGCTGAAAACTTTGAGATGGGTAGAAGTGGAAGTCTAGGTTGGCCTAGGCTTAAAAGAATTACATATGTAATGCGCGCTATGAAAGGATATCCTATTCAAAAGTATCCTGTTCTTAGAAGGACCGGTGCTCTTGAAAGAGGATTCTATAAAACAGGGTTTGCTATTGAGAGAGTAATAAAAAATACAGTGGCCTTCACTCTTACTAATGATGTTCCTTATGCTGGATTGCAGAATGATGGTGGTGTAGTTCAGGGGTTTTCTGTTCCTTTGAAATCTACTTATCGTTCTCAGGCGGGGGGTAATAAGAGGTATTCAGTATTAGTAGATGCACGTGAACGGGGTCTTAAGGTTAAGAGAAAATATAAACACCTAGAAGAAACTGAAAAGAAACCTGTTAATTTCTTAATACCTCCTAGGCGTTTTGCTTTCATTAGTGATCATACTTTTAAGCGTCTGAATGATGAAGTTTTCTCTAAGGTTATTCAAAAAGAATTTACTGTTGAAGATCCTGCCCTTGACAAGGCAACTCTACAGAGGCTTACATGAATGAGAGAATGGCCAAGCGCCTATCTATCATCCTTGATTTTAGTATAAAGGGAATGGGTAACATCCCTGCTGCCAAGGCTGCTATATCAGGCCTAGGATTGGCTGCAAAAGAGTCAGAAAAATCTCAAATAGCTGTTTTGTCTCGTTACCAAAATATCTTTAATCAGATGAAGGGTTTTCAAAAGGGGCTTACAGGCCTAGCCTCTGCTCAAGGTGTACTTAATAGAGAAATGCAATTTACTAGTCCTTGGGGAGTTATAACTAAGCAAGCAGCTCGGGCTCAAACTGCTACTATTGGAGCAGTGCGAGATATTGTAACCCAAGGACAGAAAGTGGGGCTAGTGTTTACCGGCTGGAGGAAGGAGTGGAATAAAGATCCCTTTGCTGGTAAACGTCCGCAGAAAGTCCTTGATTGGTACGGTATAAATAAATCTCAACTCAGGCAGGTAGAGACTTATAATCAGGGACTAAAGAATGTACTGTACTCCTACAATAACATGACTGCAGCTGCTCCCCGACTGCAGCAAAATCTAGCTACTATTGGTGGGGCCTATTATACCAAGGGGATACAGTTATCTACTACAGGGCCTAGTGCAGCTGATATTACAAAACATACTGGATTTGCACAGACTACTACTCCTGTTGGTATTGGACTCCCATTGAGACCTACTAGGAGCACTGCTACTTCAGAAGCCAAGGATTTAGCTGAATACAAGAAATTAGAAGACAAAACAGCACTGGCTATTACTGCAAGGGGCAAGGCAAAGAAAGATGCATATTTTGTAGACCAGACGGGTGCTGCTCTTACTCCAAGAATTGTAGCAGATAATAATGTTATAGCTTTATCTGAAGTTAATAAGACCAAGGCTATAAAGGATGCTACTATTGCAAGAAAACAGCAGCTTATGACAGTAGGTGCTACGCCTATTACTGCACCAGCTGCTACGCCTAAAAAGGGTGGGAAAATTGATATAGCTCCTAATCTTAAACCTCTCTCAGACGCTGAAGTTGATAGAATGGTAGCTGCATCAGCAGGGAAGATTAAGAAGGGAAAATTAGGGGCAGGAATAAGTATTGTGCCTAAGGCTGAGGTTATTCCTCAATCAAAGATGGATGAGTTAGTAGGGAAGGCTATTCCATCCAAAATCTCTAAAAAGAAAATACAGACCCCTGTTATACCTGTAATTCAATCTGATCCTGTTGCCCAATCAAAAATTGACCAGATAACAGATAAAGCTATACCTGGTAAAGCCTCTAAAAAGAAGACTATTATTGCTCAGACCGAGGTTGCTGTTAAGGTAGACCCAGTGCCTCAAAATAAAACTGATGCCCTAGTTGCTACAGCTATACCTTCAAAGACTTCAAAGAAAAAAGGTATAGCTGCCCAAGCAGAATTGAATACCAAAATAGACCCAGTAACTCAATCAAAGGTAGATGTCCTAGCACTAGCAGCTACTCCTGGAAAGTCCTCAAAGAAAAAGAATGTAGAGGCAGGGATAAATGTTGTTCCTAAAGCCGATCCTACTGCCCAGAAGAAATTGGATGAAGTTACAGAGAGGTCAGTTGCAGGGAAGACCTCAAAGAAGGTCAAGACTGAAATTAAAACTGAAGCAGTAGTTAAACCTGATCCTACAGTTCCTGAAAAAATAAATACCTTAACACAAGCAGGAATCAAGACTACCCCTGTTAAGCCTATATCTGTTATCGTTCCTATAAAAGCCTTCCCCAAAATTGATATGTCTAAGGTAGCTCCTCTTGCTGCAGCTGAAGTAGCTACTGCTACTAAGAGCCTCAAGATAGGGGCAGGGATAAGTTCTTCTGCTTATCTGCTTACTGATGTTAAGAATACAGATACCCTTACTGCTGCAGAGGTTAAGCTCAGTGCGGCCAAGAAAGCTACTACTGCCTCTGCAGTAGCTATGGGAGCAGCAGTTAAGGGGGAGACGGCAAGTCTAGAAGCTGAATCCCTTACTGCAATACAGAAGGCAGCTATTCTCAAGGCACTAACTGCTATTCAGAAGAGTACTGCAATGATGGCAGTACAGTTTGCCGCAGCCGTCAAGGCTGAGAATGTAGAACTTGCTAAAGCTATTGTTACTGCAAATGCCCATATAGTTGCTAGTGGTAGACAAGCTAAGGCTAATGCAGCCAAGGCTGCTTCCCATACTGCTGCTGCAGGTGCTACTGTGAAACATACTGTCGCTCAGCGAGGATTTAATACAGCTGTTAATCAATCTCATGGGGCATTGGGTTGGTTTATCAAAGGTGTTAACAATATACGTGGATCGACCTCTGGTCTGCAACATGTAATAGGTGCTATTCGTAACCAATTGCTTCTGTTTGTATTTGCCTTTGGTGGTGCAATATATGCAATGAAGGCTTGGTTTGAGGAGTCCCGCAAAACAAGTGCTGCTTTAAGTGGACTAGGTGCAGTAGCAGCTAATAGTGGTAACAATATGCTTCTAGCTACAGAAGCAGCCAAGAACTTAGCAGCTACTGGATTATATACAGTATCTGAAGCTGCTGCAGGTCTCAAGAATCTACTGTCAACAGGCCTCTCCCTGCCCAAAGCAATTGAATTAATGAAGGCTCTTACAAATTCGGCTGCTTTCAATAGACAGGGGCAACTGTCTATGGGTGAAGCAATTGTAGGGGCTACAGAAGGTATTAAAAATCAAAACTCTATTATGGTTGATAATGCTGGTATTACTAAGAATTTATCAATCATGTATAAAGAATATGCTGCAAGTATTGGCACTTCTGTAGGTGCTCTTACTGATGCACAAAAATCACAGGCTACCTATGAAGGGGTTATTAGGGAGAGTCAGATTTTCAAAGGCAATGCAGCCCTTGTTTTAAATACTACAGCAGGGGCTATGATCTTGTTAGAAGCATCATCTAGAAAGATGGCTATAACTCTTGGAAATCTTTTTGAGCCTGCTATAAGGTTGTTTATTAATTCAGCACGAAATACCTCGGAAGCTATAGCTGCTTGGGCCCAGAGGAATAGGGATATATTACGTGGTGATTTCCTTGTGTGGATTAAGTCCGTTCAATTAGCAATTAATATGTTAACTAAGGTATTAAAGTATCTAGTTGTTGTCATAGGAGAAACTGTTTCTGCCCTTGGAGGATTTAGGACAATAGGTTTCTTGATGTCATTTCTAGCAGCTAATAAGGTAGTAGGACTGTTAGCTGGAGGCCTATTAGGAATAGCTAGAGCAGCTAGAGCAGTTGCTGCAGCTGTAACAGCTGCAGCTGGTTTCAATTTATTCAATGTCATTTTTGATGCTGTATTTAAGAAAGCTACATTAATTAGAAAGGCCTTTATAGCCCTTGGTGTTCAGTGGAAAGCTACAATGGGTTTGTTCAAGCTGTATTCTACAGCAACTGCAGCTGGAGCTTCAACAACTGCTAGATTTGGATTAGCTATTGGTGGTGCCTCACGAATGCTCGCTACACTTGCCTTAGGCCTTCGGGCGGTATTAACTACCTTAGGCCCCTTAGCTATAGCCTTTGGTATCTTCTGGGTTTTAGATGAATTGTTTGATAATGCCAAGGCTAGTCAGTATGCCTCAGATTACAATGAAGCTCTTAAAGATATAGGGTTGACTTTAGATCAGGTCACCTCTAGGTTAGAACGATATAGGAAAGAAATAAGAAGTGCTAACATTGATATAACTGCCTCTGTAGGGCCTCTGAGGGATGTATACATTAAACAATACAAAGATGTTACTAATGCTTATTTGGGAATGATTGATAAACAGAAGGATCTTAAAGATCTCCAAATAAAGTTGTTAACAGTTACCACTGCTGAAGATTTAGAAAGGTGGAAGGAATTACGTGATAATAGAAAGGAGATATTTGAGCAATCTGCTGGAGATCTGGATACTGCTTTAGGTAAGATGCAAGCATCAATGGATGATTATAATTCTAGTCTTGCGTCTGCTCTAGCACTCGGAGAGGAACTATTTAAGACTTATTCTGGAGAAAATGTTTATGGTAAAATGCTAGAAAATATCATTTCCTATAGAGAAAAATTAGCTAAGTTGAAGGAAAATCCTACTTTCTATCTTCCTATGCCTACGCTTGATAGTAAGGGGCTTGAGGCTGAGAAATTGAAGATTCAAGATGCTCAAGATATATTGGGTAAGCCTTTTGAGAAAACAGTAGCTGTACATACTGAACTTAGTGTAAAAGTTGACCCTGTACCTCAGTCTAAAATGGATGCCCTGGTTGATGTAGCTGTTCCAGACAAAACCTCAAAAACACAGTTTGTAATTACTCAGACTGAGATAGTTAATAAGGTTGACCCTGTACCCCAGTGGTCTCTTGATGCTTTAATTTCTGAGGCTATCCCAGGTAAGACTTCGAAAAAGAAGTTTATAGTTGCAGGAGTTGAGCTTGATACTAAAGTTAATCCTGTACCCCAATGGACTGTAGATACCTTAATTGATGAAGCTATTCCTGGTAAAGTTTCTAAGAAGAAGTTTATAGTTGTTCCAGCAGAAGTTGCTTTGAGGACTGATTTTGTATCGCAATCTAAAGTAGATACCTTAGTAGCACGTGCTGTCCCGAATAAAACTTTAGAAAAACAATTCATAGTTACCCAGGCTGAGATTGTTACCAAGATAGATCCTGTACCTCAATGGTCTATAGATGCTTTAGTCTCTTCTGCCCTTCCTGATAAAACTTCAAAGAAGCAGTTTGTAATTGTTCAGACTGAGCTACTGCCCAAAGTAGACCCAGTACCTCAGTGGTCTCTTGATGCTTTAATTGCCAAGGCTCTACCAAATAAAACCTCTGAGAAGAATTTTATAGTTGCCCAGACAGAAGTACTGCCTAAAATAGACCCTGTGCCACAGCGGTCCCTTGATGCTTTAATTGCTAAGGCCCTCCCAGATAAAACTTCAAAGAGTAATTTTATAGTTACTCAGGGAGAAATAGTTACTAAAGTCAACCCTGTACCACAATGGACTGTAGATGCTCTAGTTGATGAAGCTATACCAGGAAAGACCTCAAAGAAACAGTTTATAGTTGCTCCAACGGAAATTGTACTTAAAACTGATTTTGTATCGCAATCTAAAGTAGATACCTTAGTAGCACAGGCTATTCCAAATAAGACCTCAGAAAAGCAGTTTATAATTACCCAGGCTGAGGTAGTTACTAAAGTAGATCCAGTACCGCAGTGGACTATAGATGCTTTAATAAAAGAGGCCCTTCCTGATAAAACCTCAAAGAAGAATTTTATAGTTACACAGGTGGGGATAGTTACTAAAGTTGACCCTGTACCACAATGGACTGTAGATACTTTAATTGCTGATGTTATCCCAGGCAAAACTTCAAGAAAGCAGTTTATAGTTGCTCAAGCAGGGATTGATTTAAGAACTGACTTTGTGTCACAATCTAAGATAGACCAAATAGCAGATAAAGCAATTCCCGATAAAACCTCAAAGAAACAGTTTATAGTTGCTCAGACCGGGATAATTACCAAGACCACCCCTGTACCCCAGTGGTCACTTAATGCTTTAATTGAAGGGGCTATTCCGGGCAAAACTTCAAAAAGTAAATTCATAGTTGCACAAACTGAAATTGAACTCAAAGCTGATCCTGTACCTCAGTTGAAGGTAGACCAAATAGCAGATAAAACTATTCCTGATAAAACTTCAAAAAAGAAGGTTATAACTGTTCAGGCAGTAGTAGATCAGAAGGCTGCTCAGGCAGCTATTACGGAGGTAATGACTATTGGGCAAGTTTATCGCCTAGCTGCTGAAAAGGCCTACCAGATTCAACAGAATAAGCTTATTCGTGAAGCTAATAAAGTAATTGTAGATATAGAAAGGAAGATGGTTAGGGACCGTGTTGAAGGTATGGAGGAATCTGTTTATAAGAGAATACGTCTATTGCAACTTCAACACCAGGCTGATAGGGATGCTACTAAGGAATTGATTAATAATGCCAAGATCCAGAGAGATATGATGAAAATAAACTTGGCCCTTATGGTAGCTAATACGGAAATGGAACTCCGTAAGATGCGCATAGCTTATTCTAAAACAGCCGGCGATATGAGGGAGGGTTTCTCCAAAATCGGTACATTGGATCTAGGGGATATAGATAAATTCTTCCCCAAAAGGGCTTGGAGGATAGGTGAAGAAGATATAAAGATACAAGGGCTGAGGGACTCCTATAATGAGCTTTCCGGTACCTTGAAGAAACTATTTGATAATGTTTCTAATGGGCAGAGAATCTCTAAGATTCAAACTATTGAGTTGGGTATTCAAACTACTAACTTTACTAATAATAGGTTAGCAGTAGAAGGCCTACTTAAAAAGTACAATATGAGTACTAATGTTCTAGAAGAAGTGGGGTTGGCAGTTGGTGATCTAACAGGAAAAATAAAAGCTCTTAGTGGGGGTTTAGAAAGTGAGACTGAAATTCAGAAGGCACTTGATGAAGCCAAAGTAATTTCTGCACAGGTAGATGGGTTGCTTGGTAAAACAATAAGTGCATATACAGTACAACAGGACCTAGCTAATGAATCTTTAAAGAGGGCTAGTGAACAGCAATTGACGGCAGCACAGAGGGCTAATCAGCTACAGAAAGCCCTAATGGGCCTCCAAATCTTTGATATGAATACTCGGGCTATAAAGGGTTATGACTCGGGTCTTTCAGATTTGACTAAGACATATATAGATTTCGAAGATAAAATTCAGATTCAGTCTCGTGCCCTAGCTCAGGCCCAGATGGATATGATGGCAGGAGTTTTGGGGGTAGAAGGTTATGCAGGAAGTTTGGGGGACCTTAAGAAAGCAGTTCTAGAAACCAAGGGTGCTCTTGATAATCTATTTACCGAGCGGCAATTAGCAATGATTGGGCAGTTCAAGGATATGACAATGGAAACTGTCAATTCCATGAACGATCTTATGCTAAGTAGAGTCGGTAAAGTTTCACTTTCCACAATATTCTTAGGGGAAAACTTCAAGGCTGAGAACCTCAAAATTGATGCTGAAATGGTTAAGAGGATAGATATAATTAGTTCTAGACAGAATCAAATTGCTTCGATGTATGATGAATCCAAACAAAAGGAACTTGACAAGGCAGGAAAAGATGCAGCTAAGAAATTAGCAATAGAAAAGAAATATACTGACCTAAGTCTTGAACTTACTACCTCAGCTGAACAAGCCAAAACCGCTGTAGTTAATGCAGCCTCTTTGCAGAGAATAGATATTGCTGAAAAAGAAGCTAAAGCTTGGGTTGATAGTATTGCTACTATGATGGGAGGTTTCCAGGAATTTGGTGCAGCTATTTATGAATCAGGGGCAGGTCTAGCTAGAACTCAAGAGAAAATGGTAAATGAGCAGAAGGAACAGGCAGTTGCTGGTAAAATAACACAAGAGCAACTGGCAGAGAATCTACGCCGTATAGATGCCAAGATTAGAAAGGATAGGGAAAAGATCTGGGCAGGCATGGCTGCTAATATGATTAGAAATATGAGTAGGGCTGCAGGGGAGGCCCTTATTCAAGCAGGTATACAAATAGCAATAGGTAGCCTTACTAGGTCTGCAGAAGCTGCAGCATTGTCTAGTTGGTATGCTATGATGGGTAATATTGCCCTGGCCAATCCTGCAACAATGGCATTAGGTGCTACCTTTATGGGTCAATCTCTTGCAACTGCATTAGTTGGAGGTGGATCGGCCGGTATAGGGGTGGGGGCGGGTCTGGCTGTTGCAGGCATTGGTACTCAAATGTTAGGTGGATATGCTGCTGCGGCAATGGAGGGGGCTAATCAAGGAGGAGAATTTACTGGTGTAGAACAAAGTGCTGTAGGTGCTACAGAAGCAGAACGAAGAACGGGTGGAACTATCAAGGCTGAGAATTTGGATATCTTTATTCAGCCGGTGGTTTATATTAATGGTCAACAGATCTTTATTGGGTCTGGGGCAGTTTCTGAGTTTGTTTCTGAGGTACAAGACCTGCTTACAGATACAGTACAGTCGGCTATTGACCGCGGGGAAATTGATTTGACAAATGTCAGTAGGAGGTTCCAGTAATGCCCACTGTAAACTATACACAAGGTCAAACCTGGCAAATGGGCGTTGCTGTAGATGTAAAGAACCGACGCTTTGCCAAGGGTACAAGATACTCAAATGATATAAGGAATTCGATAAGTACTGGGTATCTTGATTCATTTGATGCCCTATGTGAAACTCCCTACTATTACCTTGATGATCTATTGCAATTTGGGGATAAACTTTCTGTTTCCACTCTCGGTGAATCTATAACTGGTGCCTTCTACACAGATACATTTGAACTAGAATCCACCAATACTATAAGATCTGCAGCGCCAGTAAGTGGTTCAATATATCCCAGACAATCAGATCATACACATAACTTCCCTGCCTCTAGTCCATTTACTGCCTATGGTACGGGTAGAGCAGCTGGATGGTATATGACCTCTGGTTATGATTATTGTGGAACAGAGGGTATAAGAAGGGGCCTTGTCCAACGAGGTAACAATGGCCGCTCTGCTAAGAATGCTATTGTTACCCGGGTAGAAAATATTTCTGGCCTAGGTACATATGTTTCTACTCTCAAGGTTACTTTAGCAGAGGGAGAATATCTTCTGGGATTATATAAGGATAATGCGGGGGGCTATGAGGCAAGAAATACAACACGTTCTACAAATGATGCAGGTTATATAAATCTTGTAGACTCAAGAGATGGTTCTGGTTTTGGTTATTGTAGAGTACAAGGACAAAGTACTTGGACTGTAAATGATGCAGTCTCTGGTTATTGTCATATCGGTGCATTGCATATTGGGGGTTATCGTAAGCCCTTTGCTCAGAAGATAACAGTACCTGCCTCAAGGACTTGTGTATTTAGTCAACCACTAGTGTCCAGTGGTATGGATGCTGTTATGCGTTCTACTACAGATACGGGTTGGAAATATAGTGAACTTGTAAAGAATGCCTATTACAGACTTTGTCTTACCTACAGAATTCAAAGAGAAAAATCTACAACTACAATTACAAACTGTTATGTCAGTGGTGGATTGAATATTGGAAACCATGCCGCTGCTATAGACCAGAACTTTGGAACTATAACTCCTACCTTCATTATTGGTGACACGGGCTGGCAACATTGGATTAGTGACCCACTTAGAATTTCTGAATGGGAAACAAGGCAGACCGGTGTGGCACCTATGTTAAATCTGCGTCTTACTTTCGCAGGCACAGATAGACTCAATTTTTACTTTGATAATATAGTCCTTGAACATGCAGGGAATCTTACATATCCTACTGATGGTTGTTTGGATTTTGCTAGGTATAATGTCTGGCCCGCGGGTAATTCTATAACCTGGGATCTACAAGAAGTAGCCGACCGCAGAGCAGATTCTGCTGATGGCACCTCTGATTTGGTTGATGCCACGGGAAGCAAATATGATAAACGTTATGTAATAAAGGCTACATTTGAGAATGTAAGTCAAGAATTTTGGGATGATCTAGATAGATTGATGGATTGGCAAAGAAAGGGACATCTTATTACATTGCATCCTGCCCTTAATGACCTACCTGCTGTATTAGTTGGTGAAATAGAAATAGACCAAGTCCAGAAGAATTTCTGGGACTTAAGGAAGCGCTCCTTTGCTCTCACTTTTATTGAAATTGTATAGGTGGTTTATGCCCAAACCTACTCCTCTACCTCTGGAACCTCCCGAGGCTATCAAAACTACTGTGAAGCCTTATATCCCTTCTCTACCTACTCCTAAGACTTCAGAAGTAGAATTTAGAAAAGGCTTTATCCCCCAAGAAGTAATAGATGCAGCCAAGAAATCTCAAATAACTTGGAATGTGCCTGCATCTATTACAATTGCCCAGTTTATTCTAGAAAGTGATTGGGGCACAAAAAATCTTGGAGTCTACAACTTCTTTGGTATTAAGGATCTGTCATGGCACCCAGGATATGTTACTAAACGTACTAAGGAATATATTCATGGTCAATGGGTTACAGTAGATCAGAACTTTGAAGACTTTGATTCAATTGGGGATTGTTTTGATATACATGGTAGACTCCTTGCTAAATCAAAGTATTATGTTAATGTAATGCAGGCAGCAGCGGATGCCGATGAGTTCGCAAGGAGATTGACTGGAATATATGCTACAGACCCTAACTATGGGGATAAGTTAATATCCCTTATGAAACAACGAAACCTTTACCAATATAATAGTTAATTATGTCAGTATCCGTTCCATCAATTAAAGCCCCTGTAAGTGGTAGTACTATTGGTGAAGCTGTAACCTTTGCTTGGGCTAAGGCTCAGGGGGCTGTAAGATATACTATCAAAGTGTATAGTGATGTTGGTACAACGCTCTTGATTACACAGAATGTTGGGGATGTTGACAACTACACTATACAAATTCCAACAAGGTCTGCTGCTTATTATTGGGCCCTTATAGCATATGATGCTGGTGGAGCTTCTGCTAGTACGGTAGTAGATGATTATAATTTTTATGTTGGGCCAGTTTCTGGAGGTAATGAGGCAGTAGGTGGAGCGCGAAAGCTTGTTGGTTATAATATGAAGTTTTTCATTAAGGATGATGGACAAACCTACTCACAACTTGGGTTATATACTCCAGACCGTTATTACAAATTCAGGGAATTGAGTGGTGATGTAGTTAATAATTTTGGTGCTGATTCAATAGCTACAAATCTCAAATTGCCCCCTAATTCAAGGTGGCTTACTAATAGAGGTGTTAAATTTGTATCTGGGGACTCGGGGTGGACTGGGGCTATTGTACCTCAAAATACTAGTACTTCTGAGATGATGCTCAGGGCTATTGGCAAATGGATAATTCCTACTGTAGATTATAAGATCATCGATTTGAGGCCTGATGGGCAAACTACTTCTGCATCTGGTTGGCCTACTACTGCCTATTTGTCAGCTAGGGAAGAGGGTTGGGGTAAATCAGTAAGTAGTGGAGATTTAACCTATAGTAGTGGATTGGTATATTATGAACAGATATGGCCTAATGAAGATGGATCCCATATAGAAAATGCATATCAAGAAAATCTCTGGTATAATTTAAATAGTGACTTTGATGATGATATACTTCCATCAGAAATGTCTTTAGCAGCTAAGCCTCCTGGTCCCCCCGGTGAAGATGACGGTGGAGGTACTGATGGAAGGAGTTACAATTATATCTTTTTGAGTGACATTTATCATGACAATATCGTTACACCAGCTAATAGTAGAGGGGTTCTAAATGTTGTACTTGAAGACCTGCCTAATACTTATACTCCCATAACAACTGATTATTGTAAATTATCGTTCTGTGCTGCCGTAGATACTGTTACACCTTTGTGTAGTCTTAATATTACCGCTGCTTTGTATAATTGGACCTTAGACGAAGATATTGTAAACTTTACTAGAACAGGTGTAACAGATAGTCTTGATACTGTTTATAGCTATTCATTCCCTGTTAGTTTGATAACAGCAGGAGCTTATCAGTGGTATATTAAGAGATTTACTCAATTAAGTTTCAGAATTGCAACCTCTGGGTTAATAGGTACTGATAATACTGGGGTATACGGACTTAAAATTAGAAATGTAAAATTGGAGGTCCCTTGTACTACTTCACTAGGAGACTATGCAAAAGTTCAACTAAAGCCCTGTGGAGAAATTAGTAATGCCTCTACAAATGGTATTTGGGTTGGTAGAACTAATACTTACTCTACTTTTTCTGAAGGTCTTAGTATTGCTTATGGTATTGGTAGACCGGTACAATTAAAACCTTCTGGTTCTATGGGTGGATTATGTTACATTGGGTTTACTAGTCCTACTGCTACTATAGACCCATCAAAAAATGCTAGAGTTAGAATTGGCCTAAGGGATTTAGTTAAAGGTACCACCGACTCTGTCTTAGTACTCAAGGCCATGGATGGAGTGAGTACCTTAAGTACTACAGTTGTTTCTGGGACTATAAATGGAGGTTTTGGGCCCTCAACATTTAGAGACTATGGATTTTATGTACCTATAACAGGTCTTGCTGACAATGGGGTTAATTTTATGTTAAATTTAGGAGCCCCAGTCGGTACTACAGGATTTGAAAGATACATAGATGTATCTTATGTAATGGTTGATATGCCTTTAACTACTAGAGGAGATTCTACTAATATTGAGTTTTCATTAGATGACCTACCTTCTTCATACACTCTAAGTTCTTCTATTACTGGGGCCATAGATGTCTCTTTTGGATTTGCTACAGATTGGACCAATGCCGTACAAGGTAAATTTCCAGTTATAAAAACTACAGTGGAATTGAACCAAGGCGGAGCAGCTATCTTCTCTACAACTACTAATGAGTTGATGCTCCCTTGGTTTACCAAGCGCTTATATATCCCTTTCGCTCAGTCACTTATTACTACTGTAAATAATCTTAAGCTCAAACTTAACTGGCAATTCTATTCAGATTCTCCTAACCTTAAAGTAGGTAAGATAATCCTACAATATGCTAAGGTGCAAGTTAAAGCTCAGAAAAGTGATTTTCATATTGTAGACCAAGATACAGGCGGACGTAAGGTATTAGACTGGTTTATCAAAGCAGATGGAAGTATAGGATTTGATTTGACTACCTCTGGGGGGACAGTTAAATCTTATGCTACTTCAGCTGGGGCTATAACAAGTGGAGAAACTGCCGAAATAGGTGTATGTTATAAAACTAGTGATTATTGTCGTTTCTATAAGAACGGTTTACAGATAGCTGCCCCCGTTACAGATTCTACACAAATTAATACCCCTACTACTGCCCCTGATGTAGGAACTACACATATAATGTATAATCTTCCAGGAGAACTTTATACACTTTACATTAATAGGCAACATATTGAATCTGCTGCTAATATGTTGACTCTATTTAGACTAGGATTTGAAGTTCCTCGGATTGGGCATTATGTTGATTTCAGTGATAAATTTAATACTTCCGGACGCAATATGCTTTCCGAGTTAAGTGATATACAAAGGGTTATTGAAAAAGGTGAGGGACAATTCTATTTCAAGTCTGGTTCTGTAAAGGTGAAAAATGTCTGATGTCTTAGAAAAAATTAAGACTGGAACCTACTTTTGGGATGATACACTTCCAGATAATTTAGTTACTCATGATGGGTTCAAAGCCTATTTTGGAACTTCATTTGGTGGTACACAAACCAATATGAATAGGCGCCCATGTAAATCCTCTGTTGAAATTCAATATTCAGATGGCTCCTCTGAAGAATTCGATCTAGGCTCATTTCTTATTGAGACTATTCAAACCGACGCAGAAACAGGAACAGCTACTATCAATTTGACCTCTCTTATACAACCTATGATGGAGGCGGATGCTTCAACAGTTAAGGATGGCCAATCGTGGTATCAGAATAGACACGTAGGTTTTTTGGTATATGAACTTCTAAAGTCTGTTTATGTTGATAAGGAAACAGGTCAACTCCCTGACAACTTTATTATATCTACCTCTGATATGAAAACTAGTGATGATTCCTATACATTCAGTACTTTTGGGAGGCCACCTGAGTATGATGGAAGAGCATTTTTAGAACTAGGGCTTACTTGTAGGGCTATGGCACGTGGGGATGTAGGAGATGGAGCATCGTACATATATCTTGGATGTGATAATGAAATTTGGCGTTATGATCCTGCTATAGATATTTATACAAGATGCTGTGCTATAAATGATCCACATTATCAAGTAACACAGTTCTTTGTTTCAGGGGGAATTCTTTACGGTGTTGGTATAATGCCCGTATTTGATACATTAGATAATAACACCTTCCCCTTAACTGGACGTTTATTGATGTTCAAGTATACAGCGGGGATTCTTACTGAAGTTGCTGAGAAGATGAATGTTTGGGTTGGAGATTGGCAATTTAGGAGGGGGAGTTGTAAATCTGTTGCTCACAGTTGGCAGAATGTACCTGACGGAACTGTACAATACAAGGATGGTTCTATTATAGGGAATGGGGTTTTTGCTTCTGATAAAGAAGACCTTGATACCCCTATTTACACCTTTGCTACAGCAGGTGAGAATATACCTGTTCCTGTAGCTAGTAAAGTGATAATTGGTATTTCTAATAAAGCAGGAGAGTCCCCATTATATAGCCCTAATGCCCCAAATAATAGTAAGTTTATGGTCTGTTCCCCTACTGCCTATATGGGTTCTACTGCTGCCTATCTAGGACAGCAAGTAGTTAAGGGGTGGTCAGTAGCAGTTCAAGGGGCACCTCTTTATTGGTATGGTCAATTGGGGGGAATACATATCTATGATGCTGCTGATCCAACCACTACGACATCTAATACTACATTAGTAGCAGATGGACCTGGCTATATTAGTGCTTCAGCGACTCAAAATTTTCTTAAAACAGGTGGAGATGGAACCTGGCCACGTGTATTTGCTAGACATGCCTTTGGTAATCAACCAACTGTCTCATTCTTCAGTAAATTTGGTAGTACTCATGATCACATATCTGTATTGTTCTTCAAATTAGACAATGCTGATCCCCGAGGGGGATTTGACTTGTTCTCTCTCAATACTAGACAAAATGGTTTTACCCCACAGATAACACTATCAGTCTTTGATTTCAGCAACAGTACGTACTACGACCTGTCTACTAACATACAAGATAATAGTTTACCTCTACAGCCTACTACTCTCTTTGTTGATAATTCTGGCTATGGTGCAAGTGATTATGAGATATACTTCACGGGGGTTGCTTGGGATGAGGCTATAAATACTTCCAATATATCTTACAGCTGTATGCGTGCCTATAAGATGGCAGCAGGGGGTACTACTCTAGGAACTTCCTCTGTAACTTCTTCTCGTAGTACTAAGACTGTAGTTGCTGGACATGTTAATAGGAATCATTCTGGAAAGGAAGTACAGTTATGTTATTTTAAGAGGGATGAGTGTTTAGCGGTAGCTCCATTCCGTATATCTTATACGCCTAAGTCCAGCCCCAATATTACTACCATGGCAGATCTTATCAGTGCACCATATATGTTTGATAGGTTTGTTGTTGGTAGTGATAATAAAACATACTTCCTAAATCTTAGGGATAAGCATTCTACAGGTGGACAATGTCAGCTATGGACGTATGATGGATCCCAATTTGTAGTCCTTGATGATAATAGGTCTACAGTCCCTGGTGAATCAAATCAAGCCTCTAATCTTCTTGTTACTACTAATAAGGATAACAACATAGCTATATATGGGGTATCTGCTCCATATTTCTCAACCAATATACAGAAGTTGAAAATTACCGGGAAATATTGGATGTGGAAGTATGATAATTATATGTCTAACCGTATTGAATTAGCAGATTTTACAGATCTTAAGGTATGGGATGCTCTTACTCTTATTGCTAATGCTAATAGGAGTTATGTAGGTTTTGACCTTGACTACTTTATTTTTGTGCCACGTTCTTATGAAACTGCCCCTGTTCTTGTTATAGATGCTGATAATGATCCATTTGTAAGTCTACAGAAAGTTCAAGACAAGGATGTTAAGAATGTTATAAGAGCTGTCCCGTATAGCTCAAAAATTGGGGACTTGGAATATAATATAACCTTAAAAAATAAAGAAGGAGATACACCTCTTCCTAATACATGGAGTGGGGATTTAGGTATTACTCAAAAGGATACCCTTACTAAATCTATTCTGCTCAGGTGTGCAAAATCTGGGGTAATAGATTGGACGGATTCCAAATGTAGATTTGGTTATTTGATACATGAACCTATTATGGAAGTAAAGAATATTAGAGAAATAGGTGCCGCTGATACTTATATCTATCTTGCTGATATCTTTGATTCTATTAAGTTTGGAGACTACTTAGTAATATCTAATCCTACTACTAAAGTTGAGGTATATCGTAGAGTTACTGATATAAGTTCTGATTACAAATATGTTGGTATAACTGCAGCACTAGGTTTTTATGTTCCCCCTTTAGTTACTATTACTATACTACCTGTTACTTCATTGACTAATTCCTCAGCCAACCCCAAAACTACTCGATTTAGTGATGAGGGTGTATCATATGTTACTGATGTAGGATATTGGGTAGCTAATGTTACGAGTATTGATTTTTACTGTCATTCTATTAGGGCCATGGGGAAGAATACCATATTAACGTTTGGCGATAAAAATAAGGATTATGTAATATTAGATTTGAATGAACAAGGTCCTAATGGTACTAATTATGTGATAGTAGCCCCTGCAGCGGGTGGGTTTGTTGGTAGTACAGATATAGTAAATGGAGATGTTATAAGGGCCTATTTCAAGCCGAATATAGCATATTACTATAAGGAAATAGCAAATACAAACATTGAGATAGCTTTTTATCCTCAGAGTACTGACCCTACTACTAGTTATTTTAACTCAGAATATCAGGATACTATTGAAATAACCTGTCCAGGTTTATCATTAATAGGTGATGAACAATCCAAATACTCGGCAGTAGATACTGATAGCATCTCTAGATTTGGTAAAAGGGAATACTCTATTCCAGACAATCGCTTCATTCATCATGCAATAGCGGCCGAGTGGGTTCGCGGTGAATT
>Ga0315273_10000172_pt1 | contig 60268 bp, 50 predicted proteins | sample YL17G02_0_MG_FD_205753 | JGI IMG/M metagenome (GOLD analysis project Ga0315273, IMG submission 205753) | Sediment microbial communities from Yellowstone Lake, YNP, Wyoming, USA - YL17G02_0 | ecosystem: Environmental > Aquatic > Freshwater > Lake > Sediment | place: USA: Wyoming | collected... | reverse complement strand
TGTATCATTCGTGGTTACATTTCTACCGCTCGCAAGAATAAGCAGCGTGTCCTGGAGGCTTTGCATTCCGCTTTTTGCGGGCAGCCTTACTACCCTGCGTTTACATCATTATCCGCTGAGTAGTTACGTTTGTTTTCTGAAATGCCACTATCTAGAACCAGTCTCAAAATACCATGTCGCTCTGAGGGAGCGCACTTCGCGACCGAAGAGTCTCGCACTTTTGAGGTAGAGACCCTTCGCTAGCCCCTTCACTTCGTTCAGGGCTTCGGCTCAGGGTGACATGCTCAAGATCACCCGCCAGCCAACTTGACCTTGTATCCCAGTTGACGCAAAGTATCGGCAATCCTTTCGCGGTTCTCACCCTGAATCTCGATCACGCCATCTTTGATTGTGCCGCCACAGCCGCAGGCTTGTTTAAGTGCTTTTGCCAATGCAGACATATCCCCTTCTGAAAGCACCAGTCCTTTGACGAGTGTGACCGCCTTCCCGCCGCGGCCCTTGGATTCACGATGCAAATAAACCGTCTGCTGTTGGGGCAGCAGGGATTTCAAGATGGTGGGTTTATCTTCCTTTTTACGCAAGTCCCCATCTTCTGAAGACCAGACAGTTTTGCGATCATTTTGTGACATAGGCATTGAAAGGAAGGATACAGAAAAAATTCAGTTTAGGCAAGTGAAATAATGAAAGTGACATGATGCTCTATTCAACCACCGTGATTGTCACCACATTACTCTTCACGGCCTCGCCACTTGTCGTTACGCCTTCGGCCCAAAAGCGATGCTCCCCCAGAGATAACGTCCACCAGGTTTGGTATGGCGGCGCGGTTAGGGTCCCCAGCGCGGAACCGTCTACGAAGAAGGTGACTTGCGCGAAGTCAGACGCTGTCAGCGCGGAGACTTCTAGCTGTTGGGCACTCAGATCCAGGTCAGGGGTGATGCGGTAGGTTGTGTTATCGGTTGGGGATGTGAGAGTAAGTCCGCTTATCGTGTTGGCATCACGCTGCGCGAATAATGGCAAACCTTGTGAACGCGCCCAGTTCTGCGCTTCGAGGGGAATATCCAAAACGACTTCGCCTGTAGTGGAACGTTTGTAATAGGTATCAAAGGTCGTGGGCTGTATGCCTTCGATAAACCATTCTGTTTTTGTGTGGGAACAGGCTTCGGTGGGAAGCAGACCAGAGTAGTCACAGATTTCAACTTGAGTCAAGCCGTTGGGCTGCGTGAAAATTTTATCGGGATGTCCCTGCAAAATGGCGCGCATAGCCTCAGCCCAGATGGGAGCCGCGCCCGTCAAGCCCGTGACGTTATGCATGGCTTGATAATTGCTGTTGCCCACCCACACACCGGCCAACAGGTCGGGCGTATAACCGATCGTCCAATTATCGTGGAAGTTTGTGGTGGTGCCGGTCTTCACGGCGGCGGTGCGATCAATCTTTAGCACGCTGTTGATACCAAAACCTGTCGAGCGGGCGCGGTCATCGCTAAGAATGTCGGAAATGAGCCACGCCACACGCGGATCAATGATTTGAAGCGTGGGATTTTTTTTCGATGCGTATAAAAGATTTCCATCCGTATCGTGAATATCGAGAATGGAAGTATGGCCTGTGTAGTTACCCCCGTTTGCCAGGGCGGCATAAACGCTTGATAACTCAAGCAGACTCATCTCCCCGCCGCCCAACGCCAGAGAGAGATCATAGTGTCCCGGTTCATATAAGGATTTGATGCCAAGATGTTTTGCAAGCGAGATGACGTTTTCAATGCCGACATTTTGCAAAGTCAGCACAGCGGGCACGTTCAAAGATGAAGCCAGCGCCTCACGTACTGAGACAAAGCCATGTTCCCTGCCGTCATAATTGACCGGCTTATAGGGTTGACCATCTTTTGTGGTGAAAGTGTGCGCAACATCCATCAATGTGGAAGCCGCGGTCATGGGATGCGGCGAATTTGGGTCAAGCGCGCTGGCGTAGATAATGGGCTTGAAGGCGGAACCAGTCTGCCGCGGTGAGGTCGCCATGTTGAGCGCGCCGTGGATGGATGAGTCGAAGTAATCTGCACTGCCAACTAATGCGAGAATCTCGCCAGTCTTCGGCTGGATAACAATCAGCGCGGCATTATTGACGTTGCGGTTGATCTCGCCTTCCTTTGGCTTGAATGACTCGATACGCCTCTTGACAATCTCCTCCGCGAGATGCTGCATGTTCAAATCCAGCGTGGTGCGGATGACGAGGCTTTGCGTCGCATTCAATGCCCCTGACGCAAGGAGCGCGTCCAATTGATCCTTGATCATCCAGATGAAATGCGGCGCTTCGATGGGATACGGCGCGGCGTTGTAACTCAACGGCGAATTCTCCGCGTCGACTCTTTGCGTGGAGGTGATGAATCCGTTTTTTTCCATCAAGCCCAATACCACGCGCTGACGTTCCAGCGCCAGGTCAGGATTCGTAAATGGATTATAGATACCGGGCGTTTGCGGCAAGCCAGCCAGTAGCGCGCACTCAGGCAGAAGCAAGTCAGACGCGGGCTTTCCGAAATAGGTCTGCGAGGCGGCTTCGATTCCGTATGCCATGCCGCCGTAATAAATTTGATTGAGGTATAACGCCAGAATTTCATCCTTGGAATAAGCGCGCGTCAACTGCCACGCGAGCACCGTCTCGCGCAATTTGCGGCGCACGGTCCGCTGTGTACGTTCATCGCTCAGCAATAAAGTGCGCGCCACCTGCTGGGTAATGGTGCTTCCGCCTGAAAGAGTCTCGCCGCCCCGCAGGTTGATCCACAACGCGCGGAGTATTCCCAAAAAATCCACGCCAGAGTTTTGATAAAAATTCTTATCCTCTACCGCGATGGTCGCGTCTTTCATGCACTGCGGGATATTCTCAATGGAAAGCGCGGCATTCCGTCCGCCCTCGGTTGGGATGATCTCGTAGAGCAAACGTCCGTCGCGGTCGGTGATCTTGACACTGGGTTGATTCAGGTTTTCGGGGATGGATGTAATAGATGGCAGATCGTAGAAGATGTAAATCAGGAAGGCAGTGATAAGGAAGAGCGCGAGTATCAAGAAACGCGCCGGTTTGGATTTCAGCAAGGTACGCATGGAATGATTATAAGACATGCGCGCTCCGTTTCTTGCCGCAAAGTCCCGAAGACTCAAAAGAAAAAACTTAGTTTCATAAAATATTAACTTCCCTCATCCATCAGGCTTGCCCTGCTTTATAAAATAAATGGTACATGAAATTAGGCGGGTACTTTCCAAGTCAAAAGGTGTTAAAATAGTAACGTGAAAATTTACCTTGACTTATGCGCCATTCAAAGACCCCTTGATACCTCAAATCAAGTGCGGATTACTTTAGAGTCGGAAGCTGTTCTTGGTATCATCATCTTTTGTGTTATTGGACGGGCTGAATTACTTTCGTCAGAAGCATTGCTTTATGAAGGCGAACAAAGTTCACTGCCAACACGAAAAGAACATACACTCGCTGTACTTGCAAAAGCAAAAACTATTATCAATGTCACCGAAAAGGAAACACTGCGAGCGGCAAATTTAACGACATTTGGCATTAAGCCGCTTGACGCGCTCCATATGGCTTTAGCAGAAGCAGGAAACGCCGATTATTTCTGTACATGCGATGACAAATTACTGCGAAATTCCAAGCGAGTCCAGGATTTAATTGTAAAAATAATAAATCCTGTTGATTTGGTTCAGGAGATTGAAAAATGATTACTGACACAAGACCTTTAATTGAAATTAATCAACAAGCAATCCGCCTGCTTTATAAAGAATTGGGCGTTGTTGACGCTGTTCGCTTTCTCAAGCAATTTACTCAAGGTTACGGAAACTATACAGAGGAACGGGAAATTCTTTTTGCGAATAAATCCCTTGATGACATCGTGAGTGAAATCGAAAAAAGGCGTAAGACCGCACAGTGAACCCTGAGTGCAGGCTGATTTACGGCTTGTCCTGCTACTGATGTTTGAAAAATTAATTTCCGTTTTTTTATGTCTTTGCGAGGAGGGCGTTTTTCCCGACGAAGCAATCTCAGGCTCAATTTAGTCGTAAATTTGATTAAAAACAGGAGATTGCTTCGCGAAGTGCGCTCGCAACGACATATATTTGGCGGAAGTTATTAATTCAAAATTCAGTAATAGCACACAACGCAAATGGCGGGATACTGTATAATGAAAACCATCAGAGTGTAAAAATCACTAATCGCCGCCTCCAAAAGGAGCGTTTTCATGGATGATTTACTTCAACAAGGCATAACAGCGTATAAAGCGGGGAAACGGGATGAAGCGCGAAAAATTTTTATAACCGTTGTTAAGCAAAGCCCGGATAGCGAAACCGCTTGGAATTGGATGTATCAGGCTTCAAACAATGACCAGGAGCGAATTCATTGCCTGAAACAAATACTGCGGATAAACCCAAAGAACGAAAAAGCCAATGGGGCACTTAACCAACTAATGAATTTTGAACCGCCTTTGCAATCGTCAACAAGTGTAACTCCAACAAGTAATGTTCAGAATCAAGTCAAGAAGATTCAAAAGATTCAGCCCTCCGTTAGTAAAAAGTCCAGCAAGAACCTATGGATTATTGGGGCTACTTTTGGAATAGGTGTTATTGTCATAATTTGTGTTTTGGCTATTAGTATTCGGTTAAGCAATCAACCGCCATTAACAATCTCAGCCCAAAAACCGACCATTGCGCCTACAAAAGCAAGTACACCCAAACCGTTTACGGGGAAATGGCAAACTTACACAAAAAAATCCGAATTTGATGGTTCTACTACAGTCATTTTAGGATTGGAAGCAGAAAATTATGTGGAAGGATGGTTGACAACTACACTTCCAATCCTAAATTTGAGATGTAAAGAAGGAAAAATTGATACATATGTCAATATAGGAATGCAAGCCGATGTTGAATATGGTCTCTATGATAAGGCCACTGTTCGTGTTAGATTTGACCAAAATCAAGCATTTGAAATGACAGCAAGTGAGTCTACAACCGGAGAAGCTCTTTTTTTTCAAGACCCGGACGGTATGATAATGTGGATGCTTCAAAGCCGAGAAATGGTTTTGGGATTCACTCCGTTTAATGCAGACCCAGTGGTTGCAACATTTGACTTGCTTGGATTAACGAATGTGATAGAGCCATTGAAACAAAGTTGCAATTGGAACGGCAAGCCCACAATTTACCCAACACCCACCTCAATCCAAACGCCAACACCGCTACCTTCCGGAAGCGCAATCACAGTTTCAGGAAGCGCAATTGGAAAATGGCAAATAAAAGTGGAGAAAATTTTGCTTACCAAGTCTTTGTCAACATCATATGGCACATCATCACAAGCAAGTGGCCAATTTGCGTTGATTTTTTTGACAGCAACTAACTTAAGCGCAAGTCAAGACATATTTAGGGGTTTTGGAAAAATTGATGTAATTGACGACAACGGTATTATTTACGAAGAAGATGTTGTTGCATCCCCTCAGGCACTGGATGTTTATGGACTTGACAACCTAGCATTATATATCCAACCTGGCGCGTCGCTTCACACAATCGTGGTTTTTGATTTGCCAATGAATAGCCAAAGCTACTATCTTATTCCAGGAGGTTTGGCAGACAATGATGGGCAAAGTATAGTTTTAGAAATCCAGAAGTAATCGTCCACAGGAAAATAACATGAATTCAAAAAAAGCTTTTATCCATTGGTTTATTGTTCCGCTACAGTGGCTTAAAGCCGTTCCTAATAATGATGGCAGCTTTATTGCTCTTGCCTCCGCCTTGTTCCTGTATGAAAGATACATCGTAGCAAAACTCAAATCCATTGGAGAAAAAGCAACTGAAACTAGAAAATTCCAGCAAGTGGCAAGCGACTTTGGAGTAAGTACACGTGTAGCAAGAATTTTTTGGGATGTAATGCGAAATGGTATTTTGCATCAGGGTATGCCGAAACTGTATGAGCAAGGCAAGAAACACCTCGATTGGATATTTCATCACAACAAATCAGATTTTGCTTTTGAATTGCAAGAGTTTAATGGAAAACCTTTGTTAATTGTTCAGCCTTGGTTAGTTGTTGATAAAATTATTCTTCTCTGGCAAGAAGATTTGGATTTGCTGGAACAAAATGAAAGTTTCCCTTGGGCGCATGTATCAAGTGTGACAGGAAGTTCTTCGCAGTCCAGTTTTTTTCTTGTTACTGGCTCATCATCGGGTTTAAGTATTTTAGGAATAGATGATGAGTCTTTCGATTAAAAGCAAGCCAACACCCCGCGTGCATGGATAGTGGAGATTCGCCCCGCTAAATTGAGTTTATACTATGCACAAGCACGCTACGCGGTCCTGCTCCCGAACGTCCACGCCCGCGCCACTGTCTGCTATTAGAAACTGTTGGCCCGCAAAGAACATAGGCGAGCATAAAAAATGGTTGATATTGAAAATGTTGTTCGACTCACGAAAAGAATAAAAGAAATAAGAATGTTATGCATTGGGGATGGGAATGCATTAACTAATGCTTTTCACTTGAACACAAAAAAGGATTTGAGAATCACATCAATCATAAGATTAACTCGGATGATAACAGGATTGAATGTTTCATTTTTGTATTTATCAAAGTTAGATCAAAACGTAATACTTGAGGAAATAAAATTGCCCTTTGAGGAAAACATAGATATTGAACAATATCTACTTTCAAATGAAGTCTTTCTAAAACTGGGGTTTTCGTCTTCATTGTTTTTTATCGTTGAAGGTGTTCTAAAAAACTATTTACAATTTTTAGACGAAAATGCCTACAAGAATACTAAAGGAATCAAAAAAATATGCAATTGTTTGCTAGAGGAAAAACTAGAATGGGATATAGTCAAGTTTGATTGTAGCGTTTTTGATTTTCTCAGATTAATACGAAACACGTTACACAGCAACGGAATACACCTTCCCTTAAGCGCCAATGAAAAGAATGTTTCAATCGAGTACAAAGAAAAAATATATCGCTTCATAGACGGTGAAAGAATTAATTTTGTAACATGGGATTTGTTGTTAGAGATTGCCAATGATATGAGAGCATTATTGTTTCATTTGGCGAACAATAAGAAAATTCGTGAGATAAAAGGCTTGATACCTGACACATTTGCCATCTAGTCCAAGTGCGGGCTAATGTCCGCTAGTGAAAACCGTTGGGCGCTAAAGTATTATAAAGGAGTTTAGCCTCGATGTATTTCTATGTTGATGAAAGTGGTCATACAGGCGCAAATCTTTTTGATACTACTCAGCCAATACTTTACTATGGTGTACTTTCCAGCAAACTCAATATTGATGGTTTAGCATGTGACGCAGTAAAAGAATTAAGGACATTACTGGGAGTGGAAAGACTTCATGCTAACGAATTGGGGATGGGGAAATTGGTAGAGATTTCAAAAGACTTGGTTTTTCTTCAAGAGAATCTTGACCTGCATTTTGACTTTCACACCGTTTATAAATTAGACCATGCATTAATTTGTTTTTTTGACCAAGTATTTGACCAAGGGATAAATCCTTCTGTACCGTGGACTGCCTATTGGACACCTTTACGATACATTTTGCTTTGGAAAGTTGCTATCCTTTTTGACACAGAAACATTAAGTAAAGCATGGAATGCTCGAATTCAAAAAAATGACGAACTTGCAACAGCAGAATTCCTCGATGTTTGCAAAGTTTTACTTACACGCTTAGAAGTTGTGCCAGATGAACGCTCACGTCAAATCATCGGGGACGCACTTGCTTGGGCTATGGAAAATCCTCAAGAATTGCAATACAACACTAAAAGCAAGCGAGAGAGTTATTGGATTACGCCAAATTTAATTGGCTTCCAACATGTTATGCAAAGCATAGCATTAAGAATCAGAGACGGAAAATCAGAATCCCCCGTTATTGTGGTTGACCAACAAACACAATTTAATAAAACTCAGCGTTCTTTAGCAGAGTATTATGCCGAAGCAAGCGGACATCAATTCGATTTTGGTACTGGCTTGCCTGAAATAGATTTTACTGGAATGCCCGTTACACCAATATTATTTCAGTCTGGTCTAAATAATGTAGGGCTAGAATTAGTAGATATTTATTTATGGCTGTTTAAACGATTGTTTGAAGGAAAAGAAATAGCCACAGAATTACACCCTTTATTAGAACCGCATATATCAAATGGCATTTATAATGAAATATCACTTAACGCCATTGCTGAACGATGGACAGAATGGTTTGAAAACTTACCAGAACTAACACCTGAACAATGGGAATCTGGCAAGCAAGTTATTGAGATGGATGAGAAAAGGCGATTAAATGAAATTGCCGCTAGTAAACAACGCCAAAAGTTGATGTCAGCATTAAAATAAAAGGGTTTCGTTTTGGTTAAATGCGCCCAACAAAGCGCGTGGACAATGGAAATTCGCCCCTGCCAAATTGGATTTATCGCGCAACACCCTGTAGGTACTACATCTAAGCAAGCAAATAAAAAATGGGCAGGCTTTACGACTGCCTATTTTCTTTCCCCACCCAAACCGCAATTTCATAGTATATTGTCTCCCTATGGCATTGATCAGTTTACAGGAAGTCAGCCTCGGCTTTGGCGGGCCGCGACTGCTTGAAGAAGTCAACTTGCAGATCGAGCAGGGCGAGTCGGTGGGTTTATTGGGACGCAACGGCATGGGCAAATCCACTCTGCTCAAGCTGGTCAACGGCGATATTTATCCGCAGAGCGGATCCGTGGCTCGCCAGCAAAATTTGCGTATGGCTTATCTGCCGCAGGAAGTTCCGGCGGATATTTCTGGAAAAGTTTTTGACATCGTCGCGGATGGACTGGATACGCATCACGATGAGCATCACTGGCAGGGACAGCTTCAAGTGGAACAGGTCATCTCGCGCATGCAACTGGATGCGGAGGCGCGCTTTGATATTCTTTCAGCGGGGATGAAACGCCGCGTCATGCTCGCCCGAGGTCTGGTACGCGACCCTGAGCTTTTACTGCTCGACGAGCCCACCAACCACCTCGACATCGCATCCATTGACTGGCTGGAAGATTTTCTCAAACGCTGGGGCGGCACATTATTATTCGTCACACACGACCGCGTCTTTCTGCAAAAGTTGACCACGCGCATCGTTGAACTGGATCGCGGCCGCCTGTTCGATTGGAATTGCAGTTACACAACTTTCCTCGAACGCAAGGAAGCCATGCTCTCTACCGAAGCGGAGCAAAACATTCTCTTCGATAAAAAGCTGGCGCAGGAGGAAGTTTGGATCCGCAAAGGCATCGAAGCGCGGCGCACGCGCAATGAGGGACGGGTGCGCGCGCTCAAACGCCTGCGCGAACAACGGCTTGAAAGACGCGAACGCCCCGGCAAAGTACGCATGCAAGTCCAGGCAGAAAAACGCTCGGGCAAATTGGTCATCGAGGCCGAAGGTATCAGCTATTCATTTGGAGGCCAGCCGGTCGTCAGCGATTTCACCACCACCATTCAGCGCGGCGACAAGGTCGGCATCATCGGTCCGAATGGCTCCGGCAAGACAACGTTGTTGCGTCTGCTATTGGGTGAGCTGACTCCACAAAGTGGAACCGTGGAGCACGGCACGAATTTGGAGATTGGTTATTTTGACCAGATGCGCGCGCAGTTGGATGATAGTAAATCGGTGCTGGATAACGTGGGACAGGGCAGTGACAACGTCACCATCAATGGCCGGACGCGCAACCTGAATATTTATCTTGAAGACTTTCTTTTCTCCAAAGACCGCGTCAACGCGCCGATCAGCGCGCTTTCGGGCGGCGAGCGTAACCGTTTGTTGCTGGCGCGCCTGTTTGCCCAGCCTGCAAATCTGCTGGTGATGGATGAACCCACCAACGACCTGGATGTTGAGACCCTGGAAATTCTCGAAGACTTGCTGCTCGATTACGAAGGTACATTATTATTGGTCAGCCATGACCGCGCGTTCCTGAATAACATCGTCACCAGCACGCTGGCAATGGATGGCGTCGGGAATGTCACTGAAACAGTCGGCGGCTACGACGATTGGCAACGGCAGAATGAATCAGCGAAACCAGAGTCCAGGCCGCGCAAATCAACTGTCAGCGCGGAAAATGAGGCGCAGTCTTCATCCGAATCCACATCCAAAAAATTAAGCTACAAGGAACAGCGCGCGCTCGAATCCCAAAAGAAGGAACTTTCCGAACTTCCACAACACATCGAAAAACTCGAAGCCGATGTCCATGCCTTGACCGCAGAGATGGCAACCCCGGCATTCTATCAAAAAGAAGGCGCGGAGATCACGCGGGTGGTCAATCAATTAAAAGAAATGCAGGATGAATTAACGGACGCGTATCACAGGTGGGAAGAGTTGGAAAGCAACTAAAATATCCGCTGGAGAAAGCCATTCAACACCGTTGATGCGTGGCAAACAATTACGCTCCCTTGTCGGAGAGCGTAATTGTTTTTAGTACTACTTCACTTCAAATGGTCCAAACTTACCGATAGGTTTGTCCGGCCCCCAGCAGATCAGGTAGACCGGTCCCGTCTCAACTGTGATGGCATAGGTCTCGCTTTGGTTTGGTCCCATGTCATGGAACGAAAACATGTGTGCCCAGGGAGGCGGAGCGGGAGCGCTTCCTCCCGCTGACGCCATGAGATCGTCAAAGGTCTTGCCTGAATCCAGAGTGAAGAAGGATAGCGCATAGGACTCTTTGTCTTTGTCCTTCACGTCCATGGTCACTGCTACCTCACCGGCTTGAAGAATCATTGAGCCTTCATAAATACAACGTCCTTTCGAAATGACGACAGTCATATCGGATACCGGTCCTTCCGGTAACGAGGAGGACGGCAAAGTCACATCGGTGGTGAAAGGTCCTATATTCCCAATAGCCAAGTCGGGCGTTTTCGACCAGCAAACCAAATAGAGAGGCCCTTCCGCGACGGTAAGGGTATTGGTCTCGCTTGTGCCGGGACTCATCTCCCACAAAGTCAGCATCTTTGCCCACGAAGGTGGATAGGGTAAGGGCGTTGCTGCCATGAGGTCTACGAGATCTTTGCCCGGGTCCAGGGTGAAGAAGGTCAGTCCAGAGATCTTTTTGTCTTCACTCGTCGCATCCACGTTCACTTTGATCGGGCCGGTTTGCAAAACCATTGAGCCTTCGTAACTGCATGTGTTTTCTGAAATAGTCACATTGATTTCGGATACCGGAGTATCGGTTGAAGGAACAGCAGTTGGTTCGGGAGGCATGACAGCAGCCAGAGCAGGCTTGAACTTGGCGAGAGCCTCCACAGTAAGAGTTGATGAATAAACGGCAATCTTGCCGTCTTTTATCACGTAGGTTTCGATGAACTCATTCGGCGCCACCCCAAGCTGACGGGTGAAATCATGCCAGGTTTTAGATCGGGCATTAACTACATCGCCAACGACTGAAACGATTTCGACTTCCATCTTGAAATGACTGCCGATGCACTCCTCCCAAACGGGGCGGATTCCCTCTTTACCCCTGTAAATTTCCATCCCGGTCGGCGGCATACCCACAAAGTAAGTCACGGAATCATCGGCAAAGTAATCCAGGGATCCCTCGAGATCGCCGGCATTCAAGCGCCCCACCATTTTCAACACCGTTTCTGAAAGCGGATTAACTGCGGGCACAGGTGTTTGAGTCGGCGGAGGCTGGGTTGCCGGGGCGGCACAGCCAGTAATACCCAACACAAGTACTAAGAGAATCATAGCGAGATCTTTCAACAGGGTCTTCATGTGAATCACTCCTTTACATCAGTTTGGCATGGCTGAGACATCTGATAAGTCATCAACCTCACAAATATCATAGCATTCACTCTGTCACAAAACTTGACAATTCTTGACAAAACTCCCCATTCAGCGTGAAATTAGTCTATACTGTAAAATGGATATAAGCAATTATGCTCATTTGAATAGGAGTCCGAATGCGTAATACGAACGCCTCAATCGCTCTTGAGCATTTCACTACTTTTGGCGACCTGCTTAAATATCTCCGCCGCCGCGCCGGGTTGACCCAACTCGAACTGTCCATTGCTGTCAATTATAGTGACGCTCAAATCTCCCGTCTTGAACAAAATGAACGCCTGCCTGATCTGGCAACCCTGACGGCGCGTTTCCTGCCCGCGTTACATGCGGAGGATCAACCCGAAGTTGCCGCGCGCCTGCTGGAACTCGCGGCAACTGTCCGCCGGGAGGATGCGCCCGCCACAGGACTTCCGCCTTATAAGGGTCTATATTATTTCGATGAGTCTGATGCGGAATTGTTCTTTGGACGCGAAGCGTTGACAGAGACACTTGTGGATCGTCTCAATGTAGGATTGAAATCTGATCATCGCTTCCTTGCCATTGTCGGCGCGTCGGGAAGCGGCAAGTCATCGGTGGTACGAGCCGGGCTGATCCCCGCCTTGCGTTGGCGTCAGCCATCCTCCGGCTGGCCCGTGTACGTGATGACCCCTACATCCCATCCTTTGGATGCCCTGGCTGTCAGCTTGCAGGGGGATACCCGCCATGGTCCGTCAGTCGGGAAACTTGTTGATGATCTCATCTACAATTCGCAGGTTTTACATACGACCATCAAATCAATGGCAGAAACTGCTGACGTTGCCCATGCTTTGCTGGTAGTTGACCAGTTCGAAGAATTGTTCACCCTTTGCCGGAGCGAAGCGGAACAGGCTGCCTTTGTAGAAAACCTGCTTAACGCCGCATTGCAACCCGCTGGGACCGCTGTTGTTATCATTGTCTTGCGCGCCGACTTCTATGCCCACTGCGCCCGTTTTGATTTGCTTCGCCAGGCATTGTCTCAGTATCAGGAATACATTGGACCAATGACGGTCAAGGAATTGCGCCGCGCCATCGAAGGACCGGCGCGGCATGGGCATTGGGAATTTGAGTCAGGCCTGATTGAATTCCTGCTCCACGATGTGGGGGCGGATGTGGGTCACGTTCCCGAACCCGGCGCACTTCCCCTGCTTTCACATGCCTTGCTTGCCACATGGCAGCGCCGGCGCGGGCGGATGCTCACACATAGCGGCTACACTGCTTCTGGAGGGGTGCGCGGAGCCATTGCAGAAACCGCTGAAGCCGTATTCCATGATCAATTGGAACCGGAACAACGTGTAATCGCACGTCAGATTTTCATGCGGCTGACTGAGATCGGCGATGATACAACAACTGCCGACACCCGCCGCCGGGTCAACTTCGATGAACTTGTCTCAAAGCCGGAAGACAGTCAAATGGTTCACGAAGTGTTGCTGACCCTGGCAGACGCACGGCTGATCACGACCGATCAGAACACTGCCGAAGTGGCGCATGAAGCGTTAATCCGCGAGTGGCCCACCCTGCGCGGCTGGCTTGATGAAAACAGGGAGGGACTGCGCCTGCACCGCCACCTGACTGAGGCGGCGCAGGAATGGGAGTCAATGGGCCGCGATCCGGGAGTGCTTTATCGCGGCGCGCGGCTGGCTCAGGCACTCGAGTGGTCCCATGCTCATGCGGACGATTTCAACCTTTTGGAACGTTCGTTCCTTGAAGCATCCCAAACCCTGACAAACCAGGAGGCTATCGAACGCGAGGCGCAACGCCAGCGCGAATTGGATGCGGCGCGAAGACTGGCTGAAACCGAGCGGACTCATGCCGAAGAGCAAACGCAATCCAACCGTCGCCTGCGTCAGCGTGCAATCTATTTGACCATTGCCTTCATCATCGTTGGAGTTCTTGCCTTAGTAGCTTTTGGTTTTGGGCAACGGGCAACTCGGGCTGAACACCTTGCTACTTCACGAGAATTGGCAGCCGCGTCGGTCAATAACTTGCAAGTGGACCCGGAGCGCAGCATCCTATTGGCATTGCGGGCGCTCGATGAAGTTGATACGCTTGAGGCTCGCAATGCCTTGCACCGGGCTTTGCCCGAACTGCATCTCCTGCTCAGCATCCCTGCCCATAGTGGGAGCGTTCCTGATGTCACCTTCAACCCGGATGGAACGCGGCTAGCCAGTATTAATGATGATGGCACAGCCATGCTGTGGGATGCGCTCTCCGGTGAACAACTGATTACCATGGTAAATAAAGATAGCTATCCGTCTACGGGCGTACCCAGATCGGTAGCCTTCAGCCCTGATGGAAAAACCCTTGTAACCTCTGATGCAACGCAAGTCATCCTTTGGGAGGCTACCAGCGGAGAGAGGCTATTCACGCTGGCTGGGCAGTCCATTGGAACGACAACCGGATACAACCTGGGGGCAGGACAGATCAGTTTCAGTCCAGATGGCGAGCGCCTAGCCGTGGCAAACATGGATGGGGCGTCCAAGGTCTGGGACCTTGCCACGCAGACCGAAGTTTTATCGTTCACAAGTGGAGCACAACCTGCCAAAGCCATCGCATATAGTCCGGATGGGAATTTGCTGGCAACTGGCGGGGATGAGGGCATCGTCAAGATATGGGATGCTGATTCCGGCGAGGAATTGCTTGCTATGTCTTTGGGCGGAATCATCCATAGTGTTGCTTTCAGTCCAGAAGGAAACCGCCTGACTGCGGCTAGCGAGGATGGCAGCGCCAAAATCTGGGATTCCAAGACAGGTCAGGAATTGTTGAGCCTGCCGCGTCTGTCTGGAATGTATGACATCGCATATCTATCCGATGGCAATCTGGTCACGGCGGGCCAGGATGGGACAACCAGAGTCTGGGATTCCACCTCGGGTCAACAATTGCTCGTACTGGCCGGGCACAGCAGTACGGTCATTGGCGTGGCAGGCAGCCCGGATGGAAAACGCATTGCAACCTCGGGATACGATGGCACTCTGAAGATATGGGATGCTACGCCTGGGAGAGAACTGCTCACAATACAGGAACACGGTGATATCGTCTGGGATGTCGAATACAGCCCGGATGGCAAGCGTATCGCCTCAGCCAGCATGGATGGGACTGCAAAGCTCTGGGACGCGGATTCGGACCAGTTGTTGATGACATTGGTGAAAGGCAGCAACCCTACGGATGGATTTACCAGTCTTGCCTTTAGTCCGGATGGGGAACAAATTGCCACCGGAGGCTTGGATGGGACGGTGACGCTTTGGGACAGCCGCTCTGGGAATAAATTGAGTACTTTATCGGGTCACAATAATTTGGTGTTCGATCTTGCCTTTAGTCCGGATGGCGCACGTCTTGCCAGCGCCGCTTGGGATGGAACCGCAAAAGTCTGGGATCTCTTATCAGGAAAAGAGATCACGACTTTCTCAGGCCATCGAATGAACTCGTACATTTCGGGGATCACTTTTAGCGCAGATGGCAAACGCCTGTATAGCGGTGCTGATGACAAATTCGTGCGCGTGTGGGATGCCGCCACCGGAAAGGAGTTGGGCGTCTTATCTGGTGAAGGGAGAGAAATTTATGGGGTTGTCCTCAGCCCGGATGGCAATTTGCTGGCGATAAGCAACCAGGACGGAGCCATCACACTTTGGGATGTGGAATCCGGAAACAAGTTAAGTACCCTTTCCGGTCATGCCGGGTTGGTGGCGCGCCTCGCGTTTAGCAGAGACGGCAAGCTCCTGGCTTCTGCCGGTTTCGACCGGCTCGCCAAGGTATGGGATGTCTCCACTGGCGAAGAACTGGTCAGCCTGTATGGCAATACCGGTAATGTTTTTGGCGTCTCGTTCAGCCCAGATGGTCAAACCCTGGTGACCGCCGGAGGAGATGGAACCATTCGAATGTATACATTGCAACTTGAAAACCTTGTCGCGTTAGCCCGGTCACGTGTAACGCGAGGATTGGCACCCGCTGAATGCCAGAAATATCTGCATCGGACTTGTCCATGATCAGCGTGAATGGATATCATATTGTCTTCCTGCCTCCATGATACACGATCGGCAGAAAGGTGATTTTTTATATGTCCATATGCTCACTGCCGAGACGTCTACCTGGCCTTCTATCAAAAAGAAAGCGCGGAGATTACGCGGGTGGTCAATCAATTAAAAGAAATGCAGGATGAACTAGCCCGGGCTTACCACAGATGGGAAGAGTTGGAAAAATTACGAATAATGTAATTTTTACCGGCCTGGGAATCGCGAAGCTGATATATGGGCATTCATTGAGAAAATCTGTTTTATGTTAAAATCTACAAAACATATTTGGTCACTCAAGACTGAATAATTTTTCGGGAAATAAATCTCAGCGAGTGGACTAAAAAGTCAAAGGATAAAGCATGGCAATATCCAATCGGATCTCGTTATCGGTTTTAATTCCATTTTTTGCCGCTATTGCCTGCGCATTACCGGGCATCGCCACACCAGACATAACTTCCATCAGCACATCCGCCGCGCAGACTGTGATCGCCGGATTTACACAGAATGCACCATTAGCAACATTACCCGCCGCTTCAGAAACACCAACTTCTACAAGTACCCCCGAACCCCCAACCCTTACTCCAACGCAAACGTTCACTGCTACACTGTCTGTAACTTTCACGCCGCTTGTGCCGCAGATCAGCGTCTCTGTGCCTACAAATTGTCGCAAGGGACCGGGGAAAATCTATGATCTGGAAGGAGCCTTGCTGGTCGGAGAGATTGCCCAGGTTTATGGACGTGATCCGACAGGTAAGTATTGGTATATTCCCAATCCAGATGCGAAGGGTCAATTCTGCTGGGTGTGGGGAGAGTATGCCACCTTGTCAGGAAATACCGGCTTTTTGCCGATCTATACGCCACCACCCACGCCTACCCCGACATTGACTCCCACCCCGACACTGACACCCACACCCGCACCTGTGTTCGAAGCCGAATACACAAGTCTTGACACTTGTACCGGCTGGTGGGTGGAGTTTAAGCTAAGGAATACAGGCTCGATCCCGTTTCAGTCTGCAGGCATCGTTGTGAGAGATACAGTCACCGAGGTAACACTTTCAAATCTTACAGATGGTTTTGTTGACATCAATGGTTGTCTTATCACGAACACAAGGGACACACTTGGCCCGAATAAAACTACCATAGTCAGCGCCCCGGCTTTCACCTATGACCCAACGGGACACAAGATCAACGCCACGATCACACTATGTTCGGATACCGGTCAGAATGGGACCTGTGTGACCAGAAAAATAAAATTTACGCCATAAAATAAACAGGGCAGGCTTGAAACCTACCCTGTAATTTTTAACTGACGTCTCGTAGATTTAGAACAAGAGCTCCTTCAACACCCCTTCGGGCACAGGACAACACCGGCAGTACGGTTTGTAACCGGGTTTTAAATCTCTTTTTTCTTCCCCATTTAATAATTACCTAAAGGTCTGATTTTTTTAGATGATCGGGTTTTTATTTTTCCAGGTCACTGACCTCATCTACTGAGATTTCCTTCTTCATCAGAAAATACGCGCGTGAAATGTATTCGTCATTGCTTCCACCGAGAACCTGCCCGCGGCGCGGGATCATATTGATTACTTCCCAGCCCTCCAATCCAAATTCAGTTAAACCAGGAACGTAAAAACCTTCGCTTGCCGGGTCTTCATCCAGAAGTTCGCCAATTGGCAAAAAGATCATTTTATATTGAAAAACTTTCTGTCCTTTTTGCAGTCGTTTTTTGGCGATATCAACTTTCCCCTGAAGTTGATGTCGTTCTTCCGCTTTGATTTCATCGAGCATTCTTTTCAAACTGGGTGAATCCAAAATTTCCTTCGCAGCCTCGCGGATTTCATTGTCTTCGCTTTGCCTTGCGCTGAGCAGGAATTCCAGGCCGCGTTTGTCGCCGAGTTTGACCAGACCCTCTGCTGCGTCAAGTTGATTCATCCATTCTTCATCCTCAGCCATGATCTCATCTAAAGATTCCATGTCTCTCATTGCAACGAGATCGTCAATTGATGATTTCATTATTATCTCCTTGGAATTTGGATATATTAAATTATATCATTCCACTTGACGCCTTTTCCCTTTCCCCGTAAGATAAGCCCCGACAAATTAAAGGATAAAGGATGAAGGATGAATTATGAAGCTCTCTCTCCGCCATCGAAGTTGATTCCGTTTCGATAGCGGAACAATCCTTCATTCGCCACTAAGGACACGAAGCAGCGCGAAGGTTTATTTTTTCTTTGTGACCTTCGTAGTTAAAAGATTTTGGAGCAACCATGGATCTCGGCTTAATTAGAAAAATAGACATTGACAAGGAAATGCAGCAGTCGTATCTCGATTACGCCATGAGTGTGATCGTGGCACGCGCACTGCCTGACGCGCGCGATGGCCTCAAGCCTGTGCAGAGACGTATTCTGTACGCGATGTACGACATGGGCATCCGCGCGGACACGGCCTACAAGAAGTCTGCTCGTATCGTGGGCGAAGTGCTCGGTAAATATCACCCGCATGGCGACTCGGCGGTGTACGAAGCGATGGCGCGCATGGCGCAGGATTTCTCCATGCGGACATTGCTCGTGGATGGACAAGGCAACTTCGGTTCGGTGGACGGTGATCCGCCTGCGGCCATGCGTTATACCGAAGCGCGACTCACTTCCGCTGCGCTCGATATTCTTTTTGATCTCAATAAGGAAACCGTTGACTTCGTCTCGAACTTTGACGACACACTTGAAGAGCAGGGCGTTCTTCCTTCCGCAATCCAAAATTTACTGGTGAACGGCGCGAAGGGTACCCTATTGGCAGCGGAACAGTAGAGAGCGGCATCAACACCGTCGTACATCACCGCATGAAACGGTAAGGACGCGGCTGGAAACGTCAACATGCGCAAGCCATGATGGCCGCTTTGGGCGAACTACATAGTGACCGCTTTCTAATGGCTTGGCAGGCTGCCTCCTGAGGTAGATACCACTCGCCGAGACTTTTGCACTATACCCTAAACTGCCACGGCTCCGCCCCCAAATAATACGATAGATTAGAATTATAGGAATCTTCGGTCTCACCACCAGCCCGAGCAAAATTTATCGTCTGCGTCAAAGTTCTATTTGGACCGACAGAATCCTGTATTGAGGAATATTTATTTTTCGTCCCATTTGTCCCAAAGGGATTGTCTCCATCCGTAAACTCCAAGACATACAAATCCCTACCCAGCAAATGGATCACGCTCGGCATCCACAAAATATCGTCCAGAAATACCCTCCATTTCTCCTCTAATTTCGGCAACATTAGTGGGGAAAACGCTCTATCCATATTCTGCAATCTCAACCCCTCTTGACTCCCGATAAATGCCAAAAACTCGACAGGTACTTCTTTTGCATCTGTCGCTCTTGCATACTTCCCATCCTTATCCACCATATTAAAAACTAATATAATTGGGTCTTGGCCAAGCTTTCCCAATAGCTGCAAATCCGTCGCCCACAAATGACCCTTCCACGGGTTTTTCGCAAACTCCCCTCTTGCCACATCCAGTATCGCCTTCACCATCATATCTTTTGTGATTACTACTTCGGGTATGTCTTTGGCATTTTCGGGCAGTGGCGCCATTTTTATCTCCCCCGCGGCAGGGGTGGATGTAACGGTAGGCAAGGGAGTTGGTGTTGACGTTGATGTTAAGGTTGGAGTGACAGTTAATGTAGGTGTGGCCTCAGGTGTCCCAACCGCGCAGGAAACAAGAAACAATAAAAGGATAAAATAAATTCTAATTTGACAATGTCACATTAAATATCTGTTCTATGAATTCGGCTCGGTATCTCTACCGTATGCAGCCTTCCTGCATGAATTTAGGCCATATTACCCAAATATGGTGATGCCAACGATGTGCCATATATGGCGGTTTACGGACAAAGTGACCTGCATATACCGAATGTGACATTGTCAAACTAAAAATATATTTCATTGAAAATCTCCATTCTGGTTATCACTCCATTCTTTCACACGCTCAAAAAGGGCGGCCAGCGGTCTTAGGTCAGAAATTGGAATGGCAAGGTTTTTGGTCTTTGTATGGTTATATTGAAAGACGCGCGCGCCCGAATGGACAAAGCTGGCCCGGCGCGAAAACTCTTCACGCTCGATGTAACCAGCCAGCCAAATATCCATGCCATAGACCCAGATGTTGCCCCAATCCATCGGCTGGATAAGATAGGTCTTTTTGCGGATCGGGCTGTATATTCCAATGCGCGCATCAGGCATGTTCTGGATACGGATGCTGGATACGGAATGGAATTCATCCTGGATGATGACTCGCGTCCGCACTGGGAGTTCCACCCTGCGTGTCAAAAATTCCCGCCCCTTATCCTGCCCGCTGATTTCGACAACTTGTGCCGCGTCTGATTCAGATTTCAAGGCCAGTGTGCCAAGCGGACTCCACGTCTGCGGTTTGCACCACGCATCGGGCATGGCATGCAGTAAGTAAAATGGCTGATCGTTTTTGATGACGGCTTTCAGGTCCGTTTGTGATGCGGCGATGAGTCCAGATAAGAATGCGAATAAATATATATCATGGCTCGTGTGAGATTCTCCGCAGTGTTGGTCTGATGGCACAAGCGCGGGGGCATTCAACATGACATCGGGATTGCGGCGCATATCCGAAATTTGTTCGCGGTAAGTGATGAGATAAGATTTTATGTCACAGCGATGGCCGCCTAGTGAGACGTCATAACGATCCGGGTCGGTAAACGGGGTTGAGCCTTGGACATCGAAAGGAATATTTTGCCCGCTGAGATAACGCCTGAAAGCCAGTTCCACCCCCACGCCGGCCACAATGTGACGTAAGCGGTCATAGGGTGAGCCGCCCATGCGATCATAGGTGTAAGGCAATGACCGTAGCGCGTAGGCAATGCCGCCTTCGGTCAGGTCGCGAGTGTAGGGGAGGAGGATAAGATCGCTAACAGTAATCATGGTTAATGGATTATGGAGAATAGTTTATGGATCGGTCATGATCCATGACCCATTCTCCACTTTTACTCATTCCTGAACTGCAAACAATAGTGATGGAAAGTATTGCTCACCCACGCGGAGCCAAGCCCGAACGGTGCGAGGCGTTGATTGTCTTGCAGCCAGATTTTTTCGTCTTTGAGGGTATAGGTCTTGCCGAGTTCGCGCCCCAGGTCCCATGCAAGCGGATATATCTTTCCGCCCTTCTTTATGTTCTTGACGATGACGGTGAGATAGGCTTTCTCGCACAATAATGGTTTGAGCCCTTCATAAATTTTTACAAGTTTTTCAACAAACTCTTCATAATCATGGATGTTGCCCATATCGTTCGGGTCATCCGAGTAAAAAACATCCAGCTCAGCCGAGGAGCGCCGCTTCTTCTGAGTCCCCGCGCCTTTAGCATGGAGCATGTCCCAATAAGGCGGGGATGTAAGCACATAGTCAATGATGGGGATTTTATATTCGAGAGCGAGGGCCGCGTCGCCATTTACGATTTCAGATTTCAGATTTGCGATTGCATCCCCCAATGCGGCACGTTCTGCCTGGATGAGTTGTTCCGCGATCTGCGCGTATTTGGGATTCAATTCAATGCCATAGGAGTTGCGGCCTGCGCGCAAAGCCGCGATCAGAGTTGAACCTGTCCCGGCCATGGGATCGAGAACGGTCTGGCCTTTCTTGGTGAAGAACTCGATGAATTCCTGCGCCATTGTCTCAGGGAACTTGGCTGGATGCACAAGCACGCCCTTTTTGCGCGGCGGCGGGTTATGAATGAACCATGATTTTTGGAACTTGAGCCAGGTCTTCGAGTCGAGATCATTGAGTTTGTTGTTGGGCATTGGAAGATTATATCTTATGGGTGAGGCGTTTTTGTGGGAGGCATAAGGTCAAGCTGCCGCACAACCAGGTTGCTGAAACTAACCGTCACAGGCGTATCGGATGCGGACTGTGCAAACACGCCAAGCGTGCCGCTGGCATAGTTGGGGTCTGCGATTGTGAATTGATACCGGCCATTGAGGAAGAGCCGCATCTCTGTGCCTAATGCCCATATCCCGATGCGTACTTCGCTGGGCGCACCGATAGGCGCATCTCCGCTGATTATGGTGTCTTGCAATGGGTGCTTTTCGTATCCGCTTTTGCGTTCCGCATGGACTTGTCCGTTACAGGATAGGGCAAAACGGTAGTACGCCACGGCGTTGGCGCGCACGAGCAAACCGTATTCATCAGCGCCGCGGCACAAGCTGGGACGCGCCGTGATCTCGGCGTGGAAATTTTCAAGCACAAGCTCGTTCTTCAAGCTGAACATGTATATGCCGGGTTGAACGGCAAGCGTGAGGCGGTTGCGTTCGATGATTGCACTGCCTTGATCGGAAGCAGGTGTGTTCCATGAGTGGACAACCGAGAAGTTATCGGTGAGGATCACTTCACCGAGGCCGGGGCGCTGCTCAGGTGTGGCGGTTTTGGTGGGAAAAAACTGAAAGGTGGGAGTGGCTGAGGGTGGGAACCAGATAATGGTCGCGGAAGGAGGCGGGGTTTCAGTCACATTGACAGGCAATGCAGGCGCGGCAAAAAGGTCCAGCGCGGAGCAGGCGGTTGTTGTCATCGTGCAAAGAGCCACTAAAAGAATCCATTTCACGAAATGGAAATTAGCTGGCTGTCCTTCGACTTTGCTAAAGAACGCTCCGCTCAGGACGGCTCGCAACGACATGGTGGATGAACATAAATTTATCATAAGTGTTTGATGACAAAAATCGTAAAAAATTAGCGTACAATAAGACATTCTCATTCTAGCATAAAGGAGCGAATCATGAGCGTGAAGCATGTTCTGGTCACTGGTGCGTGCGGAGAAATTGGACAAGCGCTTGTGCAAGGTTTGGCACAAAAGGGCGGTTATCAAGTTGTCGCGGCGGATATGGCGCCACTGCCTGAAAGTATAAAATCCCTGGTAGCTGAACATGTGCAAGGTGACCTGGTTAATAAGGTCAAGATCTTCTATGATTATGATTTCGATATGGTCTTTCACCTGGCGGCGTCGCTCTCTTCCAAGGCCGAGGTGGCAACCGAAGAAGCGCATCGCATCAACGTGGAAGGCACGATGCAGTTGTTGATGATGGCGGCGTATCGTTCCGAGAAATATAAAAAGGAAGTGAAGTTCCTGTTCCCAAGCTCGATCGCAGCTTATGGAATGGGGGGCATTGAATCCAAGCAGGCCGCCGGCCGCGTGAAGGAAGATGAATACAACACGCCGCAAACCATGTATGGCTGCAATAAACTGTACTGTGAAAAACTTGGGATGTATTACAGCCGTTATAACGGGCAGCGTCATCTGGATGTAAACCCACCGATCATGCTGGACTTTAGGGCAATCCGCTTCCCGGGCCTGGTCAGCGCTTTTACCCTGCCCAGCGGCGGCACAAGCGACTATGGCCCCGAGATGCTTCACGCCGCGGCACAGGGCAAGCCGTATTCGTGCTTCGTGCGTGAAGATACCAAAATATCATTCATGGCAATGCCCGACGCGATCAAGTCTTTGCTGAAGCTCACTGATGTGCCGCGCGCAAAGCTAAGCCACACGGTATATAACATTGCGGCCTTCGCGCTGACAGCTGGCGAATTCCGTGACCGTGCCATAAAAGCTTTTCCGGATGCGAAGATCAGCTTTGATCCCAACCCGCGCAGGCAGGGCATTGTCGATTCGTGGCCTGAGGATGTGGATGATTCCCTCGCCCGCGCCGACTGGAATTGGAAACCCGATTATGATGTGGATGCCTTCTTTGATAATTACTTTTTGCCGGAGATACGCAAGAGATATGGGAAATAAAACGGGTGTGTTTCATTTCAGTTGAAACAACCGTCCCGCAGGTTTGAAAGACGGCCAAATTGGTTCAACTCAACCTGCGGGACGTTCCTGTAATAGTGAGACCACTGAAAGGTGGTCTTTTTTTGCTTTTTTGAATTCTGATATAATCCCGGCGATGAATTCAAAACGATTTTTAGTTTTAACATTTTTTGCGAGTCTGTTATTACTGGGGTTTTGGCTTCCGGTAAGCGCCGCTCCGGTGACACAGATCCAATATTCCACGCCCACGCCGGGTGCGGATGGACGCATTATTTACATCGTGCAAGCAGGCGATAACTGTCTGCGTGTAGCCGCTTTGCACGGGATTACTGAGGGCGACCTGCGCGCGCTCAACTCCAAACTGGATGCAGATTGTGCACTGATAGAGGGACAGGAATTGCTGATCGGTCTCGGCGGCGTGGCCGTCACGCCGACTTCCGGGCCGGCGCCTACGCTTGCGCCTCCAACCACTGTTCCCACGCCTTTTAGCGGCACAACAGAGATTTGTGTTTTATTATTCAACGATCTAAATGGCGACTCGCTCCGTCAGGAACTTGAGCCGGCCGTCGCGGGCGGTGCGGTCAGCGTGACTGAGACAAACGGTGCTTATTCTGCCACGTTGGATACGGTCATTGTCTCAGACCCGGAGGCATATCAGGGCATTTGTTTTACGAACGTACCCGAAGGCAATTACAACATTAGCATGGGTATTCCCAGCGACTATAACCCGACCATGTCACTGGCTTATACTTTAGAGGTTAAGGCGGGAGATCGCGCTTTTGTGGATTTTGGCGTGCAATCCATTCAAACTTCGGGGACAGAGAATGTACCAACGCAAAAGGGAACATCCCCCATTCTCGCTATTTTCGGCGCGCTGCTCTTACTCGGTGGGGCGGGGCTTGGGTGGTATGCCTGGCGTTCAGCCAAGCCGGAAAGCAGGCTGAGCGGTGGCGGGATGTTGAAGAAATAAAAACTTTGAGCGGCCATCCGGCCGCTCAAAGTTTTTAACCCATCGGGTGTTTCATTGGCTGTCCGCCGATCAAGTGGATGTGCAGGTGCAGGACGGTTTGTCCGCCGTGCGCGCCGGTGTTCGTGATCATGCGATAGCCGCTTTCGGCGATCCCCTCCTGCTCGACGAGTTGACGTGCCACGCGGAAGAGATGTCCCATGAGTTGTTCATCTTCCGCTTCCAGAACGTTGACCGATTCGATATGTTTGTTCGGTACGATCAGAATATGGGTCGGCACGGCGGGATTGATGTCGCGAAAGGCTGTCGCTTGATCGTCTTGATAGCCGATCGTTGCTTTGGCCTTGTTATCCACGATCTTACAAAAGATGCAGTCAGTCATTTTGTTTACGCCGCGAACGATGGATTGGATGATGTGCCTAAGGGGCCACGGCAGGAATGAGCCCAAATTGTGGCGCACAGACGATGTCATAGTATTCCAACTCGGTTTGTTTGTTTTGTTCGGCGAATGCGAAGGCTTCTTCGCCGATCACGCGGACTTTATCTATATTTCTCAATGCTTGCGATGCCAAATAACGCGGCAGGGTCATTAAGGGATCGTTGATCTTGCCTTCGGGAGAGTAAGACGGGCGGCCCGAATCTTCCATATCCGCGAGCGGAATCCAGTTATACAGGATGGGGCCGCGTGTGTTTATGGTGAAGCCCAGTTGATAGCCGAGTTTACGCGCGGCTTCCACGGGACGCTTCCCAAAACCACCAAGCGGCCAAATGAAAGCAATCGGTCTTTTGTCAAAGTTTTTTTCAAAAGCTGTGATCGAGCCTTTTAGTTCTTTTTGCAGGCTTTCATCGGATGACTTGTCACTCAATCTAACATCAACGGTGATGCCGTATGCCTGATGATCCACCCAGCCTTCTTTTTCCAGCATGATATTTTCCTGCCATAATGCTTCGCTGGTAGCGGGGAGACTCGTCCAGGCATTGACGACGGGCCAGCCCCATTCCTGCCAATAATAGCGGAAGTTGCCGTTGAAGTTATCTGCATAGCGGCGGCCATCTTGCAGGAGAAGCACGGACCGCCAGGGGATGTTCTCGTTGTGATACAGGAAGTCCGCGAGTTGTTGCGTGTTGATGGCTTCAAAGCCTTGTTCTTTGAGATTGTCTATGAGTTTCTCAAAGTCTTTGACCGTGATACCGTCGTTTGATTCCACTCTGCGTTTTGTGATGCTCTGGAACATAATGACCATCACGACTGTGCCGGGTCTGGCGTGAGTCACGTCCCATTTGTCTTTGAGATACTGACACGAGTCCTGGATGTATGTCCGAGGCGTGTCGAGTGGATTAAGATATGCGCTTTGAAATGTTTCAGGCAGGGCGGGCGGTGTACGGACAATGGTGGCGGTGGGGACGGGAGTCTTTGTGGGCGGCCTGGCAGTAGAGTCTGCCTGGGGCGCGGAGGTGGGAGTCTGTGCGGGTTGGCACGCGGTCAATATAACGGTGGTAAATATCAGGACAGAAAGAAGCGCTGCGTATCTCATTATTGCGCGGGGGGGATGGGTCCGTACGTGGGCGAGCAAACGATGTCGTAATATTCCAATTCAACAGCTTTGTTTTGTTCGGCGTAGGCGGCGGCTTCCTGTCCCGTGTTGCGGGTCTGGTCAAGAATGGGAATCACCTGGGAAGGCCAATAACGCGGCAAGGTCATAAGCGGGTCGTTGACGTAACCTTCGGGAAGAAAAGCAGGCCGCCCAGGGTCGGCGTTATCAGCGAGAGGTACCCAGTTATACATGATGGGGCCGCGCGGGTTGACAGTGAAGCCAAGACGATACCCATACTGGCGCGCGTATTGCGCGGGACGCACGCCGAAGCCGCCGCCAGGCCAGATGATTGCGATGGGTGTTTTATTGAAATTCGTTTGCAGGTCTTGCATGGATTTTTCAAATTCGCTTTTGAGATATTCATCTGTGGATGAATCGCTCATGGGGATGTTGTGGATATAGCCGTGAGATTGATGATCCACCCAGCCTTCGGCTTCAAGGGCGATGTTGCCTTGAAGGTTGGTGGCGCGGATTGAATCATCCAAACTGATCCACGCGTTGACGACAGGCCAGCCCCATTGGTTGTAATAATCGCGAAAGTGGGCATTGAAGTTCTCTGCTGTACGACGATCGTCCTGGATCAAGACAACTGAACGTGCGGGAATCCTGGCGTTGTGATCCATGAAGTCGGCGAGTTGTGTGGCGTTGATGGCTGTAAAGCCTAGTTCATGGAGCGATTTCATTAGCTTGCCAAAATCACCCACGAGGATGCCGTTTGTGCCAACATCCGCCTGATTTTTGACAATGCCGTGCAACATGATGTTGATCACGATCGTGCCGGGCGTGGAGTTGTTCGGGTTCCATTTGTCTTTGAGATACTGGCAGGAATCTTTGACGTAAGTATGCGGTATTTGCTGCATACCCAATGGATTGAGTTCGCTGGAAACATAAGTGGCGGGCAGGGCAGGCGGAGTACGCGGCACCGTAACAGTGAGGGTGGGGACAGGTGTCTCTGTGATGACGGCTATTGCTGTCGGTTGGCTGATCTGCGCGAACGCGGTTTCAAAGGCTTGGGTCATTGCAATGGCCGGGTCAACGGGGACAGGCGCGGGGGCGCATGAAGTTAAGATAACGGCGAGCAGGCCTGCCCTGAGTATGATCGAATGAGTCAAGACGTAATGCGTAATGCGTGATACGTAATTTTTGGTCATGTGTTGAATTCTACCTGAATAAAAAGGATGCTTGAGACCCTAAAGGTTTCCATAAACCTTTAGGGTCTTCGCTTACTCGTTTGACTTGCCCGCAATAAAGTTTTCCACTTTTTCGCGGCAGGTGCTATCACGGAATTGTTGGGGCGGTGTTTTGAAGAAGTAGGAGGATGGGCCGACCAGGGGACCGCTGAGTTTACGGTCGAGCGCGATCTTGGCGCAACGGATGGCGTCTATCATCACGCCCGCGGAATTGGGACTATCCCATACTTCAAGTTTGACTTCCACGTTCAGGGGCACATTGCCAAAGGTTGTACCTTCCATGCGGATATAGCACCACTTACGATCTGAAAGCCACGGCACGTAATCGCTGGGGCCGACATGAACGTTGTCTTTACCGAGATCGTATGGGATCATGCTGGTGACCGCGCCGGTCTTGGATATCTTTTTCGATTCAAGGCGTTCGCGCTCGAGCATGTTGAGAAAATCTGTATTGCCGCCGAAGTTGAGTTGATAGGTGCGGTCGATTTGTACGCCGCGATCCACGAACAGAGTGGTGATGACGCGGTGCAGGATCGTCGCGCCAAGCTGACTCTTGATGTCGTCGCCGAGGATGGGCAGGCCTGCATCGCGGAAGCGTTTGCTCCAGTATTCAGAAGATGCAATGAAAACCGGAATGCCGTTCACAAAGGCGCATCCTGCTTCGAGACATTGTTCCACATACCATTTGGTCGCCATCTCCGAGCCAACCGGCAGGAAGTTGACGACCACGTCGGTTTTGGTCTCTTTGAGCAGTCTGACGATATCGGCTGTGGGGCCGGGCGCCTTTGTGATCATGCCAGAGACGTATTTGCCGAGGCCGTCGTGTGTCATACCGCGTACCACCGGCACTTTGAGCTTTGGAACATCTGAAAATTTATAGGTATTGTTCGGTTCGGCGAAGATGGCTTCCGAGAGATCCTTGCCAACTTTGGTCACGTTCACATCAATGCCGATGGTGAATTCGATGTCGCGGATATGATAACCGCCCAGACGGGTGTGCATGATGCCGGGTACGGTTGCATCGTCTGCGGTGTCTTTGTAGAATTGAATACCCTGTACGAGAGATGAAGCGCAATTTCCTACACCGATGATCGCCACGCGCACTTTTTTATTTGCCATTTGATTATTCTCCTAAACGATTTTGAAAGCAGGTTTTGATTTTGACTGGACTGTGTTGTATAATCTTACCGTATGTCTGAGCTTTTGCTTGAGCGACTTCACAAACTTCTGGATGCAGTCCGTACTTTGGGCGCGACCAAGGATTTTGATTCCTACCTGCAGAGCATGGTATCTTATGCCGTGGAATTGACCGATAGCGAGACCGCGTCCATTTTGGAATACGACCCACAAGCCAACGAGCTGCGCTTTATGGTTATGCCCTGGTTCCATCGCGAAATGCTAAAAGGCATCAAAGTTCCATTGGATGCCAGCGCGGCGGGTCAGGCGTTGCGCGAAATGAAGCCGATCCGCATGGATTATGCAAGCCGGGATATCCGTCACTTTCCCGAAGCAGATCGTTTGAGCGACTTTCAAACGCGCTCACTTCTCGCCGTTCCGCTTATATTACGCGGACAGTTGCTGGGTGTGATCGAAGTGCTCAATAAAACAGGCATCGCACATTATACCGAGGAAGATGTCGCGATTTTAGAGACGCTTGCCATACTGACCGCGCTTGCCATGCGTGACAATATGCTTGAGAAGCCCGGTCAGAAATTTATGGAATTGGAGCGCCTCAAATCGGAGTTCATTGCCATCACATCGCACGAGCTTCGTACACCGCTTGGCTTGATCCTCGGTCACGCCACTTTCCTGCGCGAGATCATCGGCGAAGAATATAGCGAGCAATTGGACACGATCATCCGCAATGCGTCCAGGCTGAAAGAGATCATCGAAAACCTTTCCAGCATGGATAATTACGAGAGCGGCGCGGCGCGTATCCGCCAAAACAAAGTGTCTATTGCGCGCGTGATAGAAGATGTGGTTTCGTCATTTGGCGATATGGCAAGGCAAAAACAGATCAACCTGAAAGCGAATGTCGGCACGGCCGATTTACTGGTTGAGGCCGATGGAAGCAAGATCGCCATTGCCATTGGCAACCTTGTGAAGAACGCTATCACTTTTACAGATAGGGGTGGGAATATAATCGTTAAGTCTGATTCTGATTCTGAGTCTGAGCCTGGTTATATCAAAGTCTCTGTGCAGGATGATGGTGTGGGTATTCCTGCCAAAGACCTGCCGCGTATCTTTGAACGCTTTTTCCAGGTCGAGTCGCATCTCACGCGGCGGCACGGCGGCATGGGACTGGGACTTTCCGTTGCCAAATCCATGATCGAAATGCACGGTGGTCGCCTTTGGGTGGAAAGCGTTGAAGGCAAAGGCAGTAATTTTATGTTCATCCTGCCGCTTGGCCCTGCCCAGGCACAAGCCGCGGCGAAAGCGTTTATTGAGTGAACTTCATCTTTATAGCGTAAGGTGACCCGCCAGGGCCGTCTTACGTTAGGTTACGCCAGAGGGTCCGGCAATCAAGCGCACTGTAATGGATCTCTTGCATAAGTAAGCCACAGAGCGCGCAGAGACCTTTGAGAAAAGACTCTAAAACCCCTTTTTCTCTGTGATCTCTGTGGCAAAAAAGGCTTTCGCAAGAGGTCTAATCCATGATAGGTCGCCCCTACTGATTTACGCAAAAGGTCTTATCAATGGAACCGATATTCCTTATCGCTGGGCAACTGTCTCGTGAATACCTGCTGCCTCCCACAGGCCAACCGTTGATAGATGCGCCCGGCGGAAGTCTGCTGTATGCCGCGGGCGGACTTATGATCTGGGATAAAAATATCGGTTTGCTGGCACGCGTGGGCGAGGACTATCCACATCCCTGGCTGCATGCGCTTGAAAAGAAGGGCCTGGATATTCGCGGCATAAAAATTTTGCCGCAAAGTGTGGACTTGCGTTCCTTTGTGGCATACACCGATATGTATGAACGCAGTAACGCCAGTCCCTTTACTCATTTTGCGCGCCGTGAGATGACCTTTCCAAAATCCTTGCTCGGCTACCAGCCTGAAACTGAACACCATGAAGACATGCGCCAGTTGAATCCGTTGCAGTCTGCCGCCTCGGATGTTCCAAAGGATTATCATGCTGCGCGTGCCGTGCATCTTTGCCCATTGGATTTTGTGAACCAGAGTCAACTGACGCTGGCTTTGAAAGGCGGCTCCATCGGGACCCTCAGCTTGGATCCCTCGCCCCATTACCTTAATACCCGCTTTTGGAGGGACCTGCGCGTGATCCTGCAGGGTGTGACGATCTTTCATCCATCTGAAGAAGAGTTAAGAAATCTCTTTTGGGGCGAGACGCATGACCTGTGGGCGATGGCAGAAAAGCTTTGCGAACATGGGTGTGAGATCGTGGTGATCAAACGCGGCGTACAGGGACAATTGGTCTATGATTCAAAATCAAAACGGCGTTGGGAGATCCCCGCCTATCCCTCGCGCATGGCAGACCCAACCGGCGCGGGCGATGCGTTTTGCGGCGGTTATCTGGCAGGCTTCATAAAAACGAACGATCCTTTGGAAGCCGCGTTTTATGGAAGCGTTTCCGCCTCCTTGAAAGTGGAAGGCACCGGCCCCTTCTACGCTTTGGATGTATTGCCCGGTCTGGCAGAGGCGCGCCTCGGCGCGATCAGACAATTGGCGAGAGCAGTGTAACTGGCTGTCATAGCGAGCGTGCCCTTCGACAGGCTCAGGGCAAGCTTTGCGAAGCAATCCCCGCCTTGTAATGGGAGATTGCTTGCCAAGGGAACGCATCGCGGTCGTCGGGAAGAACACCCGCAAAGTACGCGTCGCAATGACGACTACTTACCAAGAGGCAACATGGATAATTTTCCAAACCGATTACTTGCGCTTGCAATTCAGATCCAGCAGATCCCCGCGCCGACTTTGGCGGAAGGGCCGCGCGGCGAGTTTGTGCGTGGACGTTTCATTCAGGAAGGTTTGAAGGATGTCTCAATGGACTCACAGGGCAATGTCTATGGATGTTTACCGGGCAAAAATAAAAAGGCGAGTCCGTTGATTATCAGCGCACATTTGGATACGGTCTTTCCCGAAAAGACCAATTTGACGATGAACAAAGAATCAGGCAAGGTCAGCGCGCCGGGCATCGGCGATAACGCAATCGGTGTGGCGGCTTTATTTGGAATCCTGTGGCTGTTGCGTGAACGCAGGATCGAGTTGAAAGGTGATGTGTGGTTTGTAGCCGATGTCTGCGAAGAGGGACTTGGCGACCTGCGCGGCATGAAGGCGGTGGTGGATCATTTCGGCGCGAACGTGCTGGCCTATCTCGTTGTGGAGGGAATGGCGCTTGGGCACATCTATCATCGTGCCATTGGCGTGCGGCGTTATCGCGTGACGGCGCACACCGCCGGCGGGCATTCGTGGTCTGATTACGGCCAGCCTTCGGCGGTGCATGAGATCGCGGCGCTGGTGACTCAACTGGCGGTCATCCCTTTGTCGCGCGCGCCGCGCACCACGTTGAATGTGGGCGTGATGACGGGCGGCACGTCGGTCAATACGCTGGCGGCGGAGGCTTCGTTCGATCTCGACCTGCGTTCGGAGGATGCGTCTGTTTTAGCGGGACTGGTTAAAACGGCCGAAGAGTTAATTTCAATGGCGGCCAAGCCCGGGGTCCGCTTTGAGGCGGAAGTGATCGGTCAGCGTCCCGCGGGCGAGATGTCCGCGCATCATCCGCTGGTAAAGCTGGCGGAGACATGTCTGCATGAACAAGGGCTGGATGTCACGTTCACGAGCGGCTCGACGGATGCGAATGTGCCGCTCAGCCGCGGCATGCCGGCGCTGGTGCTGGGTGTGACGACAGGCGGTGGCGCGCATACCACGCATGAGTATATTGACACCGCGCCCATCGAGCAGGGCATGGAGCAGTTGCTGATGTTTGTGGAGAGTTGTTTTCAGTGAGGTAAATTGAATTGAACCACGAGGGCTGCTAAGAATGTTTAGAAGACTTCGTGTGTTTGGTAGATAAAAACTCCGGAAATCTTTTCGTAGCCTAAAGCTGTGATGCCTTTAAGAGAAACTTCCGAAGTTTGAGATTTAATTTTTATCCCGCGAAGCGTGCATTCATCTTTCATCCTTTACTCTTACTTCAACCCAAGCACCTCATACACTTCAATTGGCTGGGTCTTGCCTTTCACGTTCAGCGGGACAAAGGCTTTTGCTTTCACTTCCTTCTTCACGCGCTCGTATGCCTCCCTGCTGATGAGGATCTGGCTTTTGGCGGCATTTTCCTGGATGCGCTTGGTGGTGTTGACCGCGTCGCTGATGGCGGTGTATTCCAGCCGCTTCTCAGTGCCGATCAGGCCGAGGATGGCATCGCCGTAATGGATGCCCACGCCGAAGTCCAATTGCGCCTGGGGCGGCAGTTTCTTGTGCAATTCCTGGATGCGCTCGCGCAGGGCAATGGCCGCGCGCACCGCGCGCAGGGTGTGGTCTTTTTGCGGGACGGGCGCGTTGAACCACGCCATGACCGCGTCGCCGAGGAATTTGTCAACCGTGCCTTCCTCTGCCAGCACCGCTTCGGCGGCCGCGGCCAGGTGCTGGTTCAGCACCGAGACGAGCTCCTCCGGCGATTGCTTTTCGCTGAACGATGTGAAGCCGCGGATATCCGCGAACAGGATGGTGATGTCGGTGCGCTTGCCGCCGAGTTGCAGGCTGTTCGGGTCGAGTTGTTCGATTACAGCCGGCGAGACCATGCGCTCGAAGAGCCGCCGCTGTGCTTCGAGTTTCTTGCGTTCGGTCAGGTCATCGAGCACGATGGCAATGCCGTGTGTTAAGTGCTGTTCGTCTTTTAACGGGGAGAGGTTCAAGCGCCAGTCAACCAGTCCGCGCTTGGGGAGGGTGTAACTGACTTCAAGGTCCAGCACGGGTTGGTCCGTTTGGCGGACACCGGTCAGATGCGGTTGAAGCTCGTGCGAAACGGCGGCCAGCACCTCGTCCAGGGGATGACCGATGATGTCAACCGATTTTCGATCAATGATCGTTTCCGCGGCGCGGTTGCAAAGTGTGATCAGACTCTGCACATCCGCAGTAATGACTCCGCTAGTGATGGATTCGAAGACGTTAGCCATCAGGTTCTTGAGTTGTGTTACTTCTGCAAGGGTCTGTTTGAGGGAGGAGTACAGGCGGGCGTTCTCGATTGCCACCGCGGCCTGGTTTGAAAAAGCAACCAGCAGGTCGCGTTCCGTGTCGGAAAAAATCCCGGCGCGAATGCGGTTATCGTTATAGATCACGCCAATGACGTCGTTCTTTACTTTTAGCGGCACGCATAAAATGGAACGCAGGTTGAAGGCCACAATGCTTTCCTGCCCCTGAAAGCGATGATCGTCCTGTGCATTGGTGGTGACGATCGGCGCGCCCGAATCGATCACACGCTGCACGATGGTGTGGCTCACGGTCAGTTCAGAGGCGTTGATGGATTCCTTTTCCCAGTTGCGCGCCACTTTGGTCACCATCTCGCCGTTGGCTTCGCGCAGCATCAGGAAGCCGCGTTCAGCGTTCGTGAGGCGCACAATGTTATCCATCACGATGCGCAACACTTCATTGAGCTCAAGCGACGAATTGACCACCTGGCCGATATTGGCCAGTGCCGTTAAGTTGCCATGCTCGATCTCAAAGGTTTCAATTTTGCGGCCCAGGCGGCCGAGGGTATCCTCCAAATGAACGAGTCCGTTGATCGTCTCAACAGAGATGTCCGTTTGTTTTTGCAGTGCAATTCGCAATCCGCCTGCTTCAACGCTCAACGCGAGAAGCTGGTCATGGACTGTAGTGGGGCGCGTGAAATTGGGATCCATACTTTATCCTTCAATTGTAACCCAAGAATCTTAAAGCGCGCTTACGAACTGCGTAAAACAGGATGATAAAACCGGCGCGTCGCGCCCGCAGCGGTTGGCCGGGTACCGCTGTAAATAGCTCGGCGCGGTGTTCGGCCTCCAACGCTTCGATGGCGTCTTTGGCATTCGGCAACAACAGCTCACATAATTTACTGGCGCGCTGTCGCGGCGTGGCATGCATGGGTTGCGACGCACCCAACCAGCCCAGGCTGATGTTAATAGCCTGGAACGATCTCTCAATGGAAGAGAGTTCCGTCCATCGCGCCCAATTGTTGATCCATTGAGGAGGCTGTACGTGATTGCGAGTGTAGACCTGCGAAATATAAGCGGGCAATTTCTTTGCCACCGAATATCTCCGCTCTGCGTATAGGCTTCCGATCACGAGCACGGCCATTATGATGGCGGCCAGCAAATATGGATACACAGGCTTGCGTACGGTCCTGGTGTTTGCCGAAAGCCCCCCGGCTTCATCATCCCTTTCTGTTAAAGGCGTGTCTCTCCGATTTGGGTTCAGCGGCAGGGCGGGTGAGTCCGTAGATTCGGGTGAGATGGGATCAATCAAGGGGCGCTCCAGCGCATTCTGGTTACCGGTAGGTTCGAACTCGATCCAGCCATAGGTGGGGAAATACACTTCAGGCCAGGCATGCGCGTCGCGGCGGCGGACCGAATATTTGATAACCATCTCTGCCCTGCTTTCATCAACCGTTATTTCGCCCTGCGCATATCCCGCCGCCATGCGCGCAGGCACGCCCACTGCACGTAACATGAGCACTTCTGCAGAAGCATAGTATGTGCAGAAGCCTTCCTTTAGATCAAAGACAACATACTCAAGCGGATCGGCTGTGTTTTTGGGAATATTAATGGATGTCGAGTATTTAATTTCATTTCGCAGGTAATTGGTGATGGCATTGGCTTTATCGTAGGGCGTTTTCAAACCCGTGCTTAGATCCTGTGCGAGCGCGAGCAATTTTGGTGAAAGATCATCCGGCAGTTGTAAATATCGTTTCGTCACCCATTCCGGGTATATTTCTCCGGCTTCACGCAACCCCTGGATGGATGGATCCGCCAGCATGGCGCGGACTCGATAGACCTCGCCTCTTTGAAGCGCGGGCGCGGCGATGACCGCGATCAGGTCTGTGCGCTCCTGTGAAATCTCATTTTGCAAAATGTCCGCGGGACGGCTGACCCATGCCGGTTGCGGAGGTACATATAGCATGGATTGTTCGTCCGCGGCCAAACTATAGGAAAATTCTATTTCATTGCGTTGCAGGGTATCCGGAATCCTGAATCTCTGTGTAACCGGCGAGAAAGAGGCAGTTTGAAAGCGGGAGTTTACCCAATGTCCATTTTCGAATTTGTCATATATCCTGCCGCGCCAATACAAGCGCGGAAAGCCAAAGACTTCCTCGGGGGCAAGCACGGTGAATACCAGCTGTGTGCTAAGTGGGTTGCTATTTCCCAGATCAAGCCGGCTATTATACCCATTTGCTTGTGAGCCGCCGCCATTCTCTACAGATGCAACCGCGTTATTCATGCGCTCGAGGAAGTCGTTCCAGGGTTGTGAGATTTCATCCCATTGCTTTGCAACACTGCGCGCGTAAGGCAGCACCTGTGGCAGGTTCCACGCCAGCAGGATGATCACCGTCGCGCCAACGATCATGCCTGTTGAAAGGTCTTGCGTGGTCTCTGTGGAAAGATGCACGCGGCGCTGCCCCCATGCAAGGCGATTATGCAGAAAGAAGTGCCGTCCAAGCAGTAACAGGCAGATAAAAAGATAAAACGCCAGCATGTAAATGTGTTCGACCGAAGACCGATCATATATGTGAATGGTCATCATAACGCAGCCTGCCGGCAACACAGATGCCAGGAAATTGGCATGACGGACAAGATAATAGCCCGCTGTAAGGCCGACCAGCCAGTACACAATACACAAAAAAGTTACAAAGAGAAGATAGTCTTTTACCGGGTGCCCTACCACGAATTCACTGATTGAAAGTAAAAGCCTGTTCCCTGTACTAAGCAGGCGTTCGCTCAGTTCGATTTCCTTATCCATGCCTGCTATTAATTGACGCGGGAGCAATACCAGCAGATACTCAATGGAGAGCCACGTCACAGCACGTTTTTCGAATATGCTTTTGCCCAATGCAAGGCCAAGCAGCACGCCCAACATCCCCATGTTCAACGCGTAATTAAGGTCAGGCGTCCAGCGCGTGGTGGTTAGTCGCAGGCCGGATATAAACACGGCAATGACGATCATGACTGCAGCGGGCAAATCCCACCAGCGTATTAACGGTTTTGTAAGGGAAGATGACTTTCTCATATATCCAGTGTACAATGAACAAAATAGCTCGTCAATGTAAATATATCCTACTGGAGAGGTATTTATGAACTTCGATTCTGGCATAGCTCTGATCCTGGCAATCCAAAACCTTGGAGCGTGGCTTGAAGCGCCATTGCGCTTTTTCACTTTTCTAAGCACAGAAAATTTCTACTTAATCATCCTGCCCATTTTATACTGGTGCGTTGATGCCAATCTCGGCTTGCGCGTCGGCGTGATCCTGCTATTGGGAAGCGGCATCAACGATATTTTCAAACTTGCGTTGCATAGCCCGCGCCCTTATTGGGTGAGCGCACATGTCAAAGCCCTTTCTGCTGAAACATCGTTTGGCGCTCCCTCAGGTCATTCGCAAAGCGCAGTGGGTGTGTGGGGAATGCTGGCCTCCCATGTTGGCAAAACCTGGGCCTGGGTTATTGCCATGCTGGTAGCCTTCCTGATTGGTTTCTCGCGCATGTATCTTGGGGTCCATTTTGGGGGAGACGTGTTGTTGGGCTGGCTGATCGGCGGGCTCATTTTGTTCGCGGTCTTGCGCTTATGGGACTCCGTTGGAAACTGGGTTGCAAAGAAAAGCCTCGCTATGCAGGCCGCGCTCGCTTTCGCCGTTTCTTTGGCGATGATCTTGTTGGGTGCGTTTTTTGTCCATGGATTGCGCGATTACTCCCTGCCCGCAGAGTGGATGACAAACGCCGCCCGTGCCGCGGACGATTTGCCTGCTCCCGTTTCGATGAACTCAATCATCACCTCAGCCGCCACGCTCTTCGGGCTGGCGCTGGGCGCGGCGTGGATCCGGCAAATGGGCGGGTTCCAAGCCTCAGGTCCGGTAGAGAAGCGGGCGCTTCGTTATATCGTCGGCCTGGTAGGCGTCGTCATCTTCTGGTATGGACTGGGTGTAATCTTCCCGCGTGACGAAGCGCTTGTTTCATATACCCTGCGCTTTATTCGTTATGTACTGGTAGGGTTGTGGGTTTCAGGCGGCGCACCGTGGATATTTTTACGTTTCAATTTAGCTGAAAAACCCAACAGGTAGGGGCGCTTCTGTTATAATCGCCACACTTAGTATTACAACGCAAGGTTGAGAATGGAAAATACCAAAACTTGGTCTATCATCTCAGCCAAACGGCGTTTTGGATACGGATTTGCATGAATTCAGGCGATTTCCGATCTAAAATTGGTGCGAATCCCTTTGATTCGCACCCCATTTGTCTATTGGCATTTTGTCGCTTATCGCTCTCGCTACAGAGCTAGACTGGCTCAATTAGGCATTTTTACCCGTAACCTTGCGCAGTAATATTAGGGTCTATAAATTAATAACTTCCGTCATTGCGAGGGTGCTCTTCCCGACGAAGCAATCTCCATCACGATACAGGGGATTGCTTCGCCAAAGAACGGCTCGCAATGACGTAACTGTGGGAAGTTATATTTTTATGAACCCTTAAAACTTATTCTCAGAGATTATAGATGACCCTCGAACGCGACACTCTTCTTCATAATCGTTATAAAATTGTTGAGATCCTTGGACAGGGCGGCATGGGATCGGTATACCGCGCCATAGATCAAACCCTCGGCGTGGAAGTTGCTGTTAAAGAAAATCTTTTCAGCACAGAAGAATATGCGCGCCAGTTTCGCCTTGAAGCGGTGATACTGGCGAATTTGCGTCACCCGAATCTGCCGCGCGTCTCCGATCATTTTTTGATGGGCGATGAGGGTCAGTATCTTGTGATGGACTTCATTGAAGGCGAAGACTTGCGCCAGCGTATGGAACGCGTGGGCATGCTTGATGAAGATGAGATCATCGTGATCGGCGCGGCCATGTGCGATGCGCTGGGTTTTCTACACTCTCGCAAGCCGTCCATTCTGCACCGCGATATCAAGCCAGGCAATGTAAAGATCACATCAGATGGACACATCTATCTGGTGGATTTTGGCCTCGCCAAAGTTGTGCAAGGGAGTCAGGCCACGACCACGGGTGCGCGCGCAATGACGCCCGGTTATTCCCCGCCTGAACAATACGGCACAGCGCGCACAGATCCTCGCACCGATATTTATTCATTGGGCGCGACGTTGTACGCGGCCTTGACCGGCATTATCCCGGAAGACGGCCTGGCGCGCGCCATGGATAATGTACAACTTACGCCATTGCGTAAACGTAATCCAAAAGTATCGCGACGCCTCGCATCTACCATCGAAAAAGCGATGTCGGTGGATCCGGCTGATCGTTTTCAGACCCCAGAGGACTTTAAGAAATCTTTATTGGGTTCCAAATCCAAGACTGAGCAATTGACGGGCAATTACATAGTCACTCCACCTCCGCCTGATTTTGCTGAGATTAACTCCATTCATTCTGCCAACAAAGCAGTGGAGAAAACCTCTGCAGGTAAAAATAGCCAGCTTCTGGTTAAGGAGGATGAAAAGCCTTTTGTGCCTCCTCGTAAAAAAAGAAAGCAACAGGAAAGTCGCCGCAGGTTGAGGCTGATCTGGTTTTTGCTTATTTTGATCATCGGTGGCTTTGCCGGGGTGGTATTCTTTGCTCCCGACCTTTTGCCTTTTGATCTGCGCGCCGCATTTCCGTTTTTACCTGTGCCGCCAGCTGCAGCAACTTCCACATCTACGAAAGTGCCCGCGACCAAAACTGCAACGCCTGTGCAGGAAAAGTCCACACCTACAGCTATCGTTACAACGCCCGCGTCAACGAGTACACGCGCGTTGCCTACATCTACGCCACCTGCTTTGATGGCAACTGAGACTTCGTTACCTGTTTCTACGAATACATCTGCCCCAATCGTGATAATTTTACCCACACTGATGGGCGGGGGCAATGGACAGATCGCCTTTGCATCCAATCGCACGAACGTCCCGCAGATCTATCTAAGCGACCTTACAGGCGAAAGTGTTTTTCAAATTACCGATATCAACGATGGCGCCTGCCAGCCTGATTGGTCACCGGATGGGATGAAGCTTGTCTTTATATCTCCATGCCAGGGTATGGACGAATTTTATTATAACGCCAGCCTTTTTATGGTCAATGCTGATGGCACCGACTTGACCCAGCTTACCGATGTGCCCGGCGGGGATTTTGACCCCGCCTGGTCGCCTGATGGCACTCGTATTGCCTTTACTTCCTTGCGTGATGGTTACCTAGATATATATCTATATAATTTACTAGACCAGTCTGCAATGCGTATTACCAATACTGGTTCAGATGTGGAACCACGCTCTCCGGCCTGGTCACCTGACGGGAAATTCATCGCTTATGCTGTAAAACGCTTTGGCGTATATCAGGTCTGGATGATGACGGAAATAGGTGAGGATCAAAAGCAGATCGTTCGGAGCGGGTCTGACTATTCAGATTACCTGCCGACTTGGACGCCGGACGGCTTGCAGATCGTGTTCAATCAGAGACGAACCAGCGTTGCATCGTTACCTTACCTAATGAGCATTATTCCTCAAAATACCGCCATCCAGCAAGGCACGCCACTTTCCTTTAAGCCTTTGCCCATCGAAGATGCAAATTATTCTCCCGATGGCTTGTGGGTCGCGTATGAAGGCCAGGAGAAAAATCAGAATACAGACATTATTTATATGGGCATAGATGGCGAAAATCGTGTTCGTCTCACCACAGGCCCCGGATTGGATTTTGATCCGGCGTGGCGGCCTGTTGTATCACAATAATAATTACATCATTACAATGCCGGACCATTTTGGACAAATATGTTATAACTGCAATGAAATTTTATTCTTTTGCGCGTGGGATATAAATGACCCTCGAACGCGATTCACTGCTACATAAACGATACCGTATTATCGAGAGCCTTGGGCAGGGTGGCATGGGCTCTGTTTATCGCGCCGTAGACGAAAACCTTGGCGTGGATGTAGCCGTTAAAGAAAATTTATTTACCACAGATGAATATGCGCGCCAGTTTCGGCTTGAAGCTGTGATCCTGGCAAACCTGCGCCACCCCAATTTACCGCGTGTTTCCGATCATTTTATTATTGAAGATCAGGGCCAATACCTTGTCATGGACTTTATCGAGGGCGAAGATCTGCGTCAGCGCATGGAGCGGGTGGGCCTGCTCTCTGAAGATGATGTGATCCATATCGGCGCGGCAATGTGTGATGCGTTGGGTTATCTCCACGCACGTAGGCCGGCTATTTTGCATCGCGATCTTAAACCTGGCAATGTGAAAATTACGCCTGACGGCCACATATTTTTAGTAGACTTTGGCCTTGCCAAGGTTGTTAATCTCGGTAGTCAGGCAACTACAACCGGCGCGCGCGCAATGACGCCGGGGTATTCTCCGCCGGAACAATATGGTACTGCCCGGACGGACCAGCGTACGGATATATATTCATTAGGCGCAACTTTATATGCGGCCTTGACAGGTTCGATCCCTGAAGATGGCCTTGCGCGCGCCATGGATAATGCTGAGCTTACCCCGCTCCGTAAGCGTAACCCAAAAGTTACTAAGCGACTGGCAGCGGTTATTGAAAAAGCGATGGCGATTGACCCAGGTGATCGGTATCAGACAGCCGAGGATTTTAAAAATTCCCTGTTAAGTTCGAAATCCAAACCCGAGCAGTTGACGGGGACATATACCGTTGTTCCGCCTCCGTTCAAAGGTTCTGATTCTAAAACATCCAAACCTGTGGCTGTTAAATTGATGCCATCTGCTTCTAGTGATAACCATTCCTTTGTTTCACCACAAAAGAAAAAACAGCAAAAGGATATCCGACGTAGAATGCAGTTTGTCTGGGTGTTGCTGGGAGTAATTCTGTGTGGATATATTGCGGCAGGCTTTTTCTTCCCCGCTGTTTTGCCTGCGAATGCTCGAAGCTTTTTCCAATTTGGATCTGATAGCGGAACGACTGCTCCAGCGACAGATACGCCCACCAGAGAAGTTCCTATTACAGATACCCCTGTTACGTCTATACCATCACCAACAGTACCAGCGTCCACTGCTACACCGCTCGTTGCGTCTCCCACAGATAGCACTATCGTCACCCCCACATCAACCTTTATTCCCACGCCAATTGGCGCTGAAAAATTGCAACTGGCTTATGCTTCCATAATGTCGGACGTCGCTCAGATATATGTGACAGACCTGCTTGGAAATGTTATGCAGGTTACCAACATACAGGGAGGCGCCTGCCAGCCATCCTGGTCCCCCGATGGTAATCAATTTGTTTTCATCTCGCCCTGTAAATCCAAGGTGGATACATATCCAAGTTCCAGCCTTTATATCATTGATGCTGATGGCTTCAATCTTCAACCCCTGCCTGCTGTACCCGGTGGCGATTTTGAGCCGGCCTGGTCGCCTAATGGTACACATATCGCTTTTACCTCTCTGCGTGATGGACACATGCAGATCTATCTTTTTAATTTGCAAAACAAAAGTGTAACGCGTTTGGTTGAAACAAGTGATCGCTCCTTAGCCGCGCGTCAACCTGCCTGGTCGCCTGATGGTAAGCGGATCGTTTACTCTGTCAAACGCGTCAGCGAAGCCTATCAACTATGGACAATGACCAATAAAGGCAAAGATCAGTTACAACTACTGAGGAGTGGTGATGGTCTTTCAGATTATTTACCTGTCTGGTCCCCTGATGGGAAACGGATCCTTTTCACCCAGAGGTCGGTGAAGGATTTTTATTCAACGAATTTTATGATATTTACTCTGGGCACATCAAGTCAAGCGCGGCGGCTAAATATGGGCGTTTTGACCATCGAGGATGTCCAATTTTCAACAAATGGATTTTGGCTTGCCTTTGAAAGCGGACCAAATATTGCTTCTGATATTTATTACATGACCGCCACCGGGGCGAATCTCACCCAGCTCACAACCAATAAAGAAGACGATTTTGATCCCGCCTGGCGGCCGATACAGACGCCATGATAATTCGGGCGAGAACACACTCTCGCCCGAATTCTTTTCTAACACTTCTCTTATTGACTTCCCTCTTTCGTGCATGATATTATTATTCATAAATGAGTAGCACTCTCGATGTGAGAGTGCTAAACTTGTGAAAAAATATGTCTGAACTTACCGAACGTCAGAAGACCTTGCTTCTTCTTATTATCAAAGATTACATTGATACTGCCCAGCCTGTTGGTTCAAAGCGGTTAGCCGAGCATTATCGTATTGATTTCTCGTCTGCCACCATCCGCAACGAGATGGCCGCGCTGACCGAGATGGGCTATCTGCGTCAGCCGCATACATCCGCTGGACGTGTCCCAAGCGAAGAAGGATATCGGTATTTTGTCAGCCAGATGATGCACAATACGGAATTGCCTGAAACTGTTCAGCACACCATCTCACATCAATTCTATCAATCCCGCCCGGATATGGATCAATGGATGACGCTCGCAGCCTCCATCCTTGCACATCAATCCCAAGGTATGTCCGTTGTCACTACGCCGCACACAGAGCAGGCGCGTTACAAGCACGTCGAACTTATCTCAACCCAGGGACGACAGATCCTGATGGTGCTCGTCATGGCGGGAGGTGAAGTATCACAACAGATATTGACTTTAGCGGAACCTGTTCCACAGGAACGACTCAGTCAGACTGCTACGCATCTTAACGGGCTGTTAGCTGGCTTGGCCGTGGATGATATTTCCGCCATTTTAGCCCGCTCTGATTCCCTCGAGCAGGATATCCTGACCATTATCATTCAAGACATGCACCGCGCTGAAGACAGCGGCTCCGGCGAATTTTATACAGACGGTCTATCGAATATGATCGCCGAACCCGAATTCGCTGAAACGGATGACGGCCGCCGCGCGCTGAAACTCTTCGGAGAACGTTCCATGTTACAGGATTTCCTGGCACGAAGCACGACCAATAGTAATGTAGGCGGACTGCAAGTGCTGATTGGCGGCGAAGGCGGATGGGAAGAACTACGCCAATGTTCGATGGTCATAGCGCGTTACGGTGTGCAGGGCATGGCGACAGGCACACTCGGTGTCTTTGGCCCGATGAGAATGTCTTACGCGCGGACGATCCCAACTGTGAGATTTGTCGCGGGGTTATTAAGTGATTTGGTGAATGACACCATTGTGGGTGAATAAATAAAATATGTCATTGCGACGCGTACTTCGCGGGCGCCTGCCTGCCCCGATGATTTTACGGGGTCGCGACGAAGCAATCTCAGATTGAACGCCAGTCATCTTTTGATGAGAGTTATCCGACAAACGGGAGATTGCTTCTCGAAGACTCGCAATGACAGATAAAAATATTGGATGAATAGAGAGAATATGAGCGATAAAAAGAAATATAAACACGAGCAGGTTAACGAGACCCCGCCCGAAGTTGCAGAGAGGACTGAAAACGGTGAACAAGTCAAGGTCCAGATCGAGGCGTTGCAGAGTCAATTGGCCGAGGCCGAGGCTAAAGTGGCTGAATATAAAGATGGCTGGATGAGGTCTCAGGCGGAGTTTCAGAATTATAAAAATCGCATGCAACGCGATAATGAATTGATGTATGTTTCGATGAAGGGCGATATTGTCAAGAAGGTTCTGCCCGTGCTTGATGACTTGGAGCGTGCCTTACAAAACCGGCTCGCGGACGATGCATGGGCAAACGGTATCGAACTCATTGCGCGCAAACTGCAGGCGGTATTGGAATCTGAAAATGTAAAGCGCATAGAAGCCGATGGTGCTGAGTTTGACCCAAATTTTCATGAAGCGATCTCGCATGAGCCAAGTGATGATGTCCCCAGCGGACATGTGATTGCGATCGTGCAAAATGGATATGTGCTTGGAGAACGTGTAATACGACCTGCACTCGTGAGGGTGGCACAATAAATTTATTATGCCATTGCGAGGAGTATATTTTCGCCGAGGCAATCTCCTCATTTTGTAGGGGATTGCTTCGCAAAGAACGCTCGCAATGACATATAACTCAAAGGAGAAATTATTTCATGGGAAAAATTATAGGAATTGATTTAGGAACTACAAACTCTGTCGCGGCAGTAATGAGCGGCGGCGAACCCGTTGTGATCCCGTCTGCGGAGGGAGAGCGACTCGTTCCTTCTGTGGTGGCGGTGAACAAGAATCATGAGCGCCTGGTGGGGCGCGTGGCGCGCAATCAGGCAATCACCAACCCGACGAACACTGTATTTTCCATCAAGCGTTTTATGGGACGCAGGGCTGATGACCCCGAAGTGGAACGCACCAAAAAGCGAATGCCTTACGCGGTGACAGAAGCCGCAAATGGCGATGTGCGTGTGAAACTTGATGAGAAGGATTATTCCCCGCCTGAAGTTTCGGCCATGATCCTGGCGAAGATTAAAGCGGATGCCGAAGCCTATCTCGGTGAACCGATCACGCAGGCCGTTATCACCGTCCCGGCCTATTTCAACGACGCACAGCGCAATGCCACAAAAGATGCCGGTAAAATCGCAGGACTTGAAGTGCTGCGTATTATCAACGAGCCAACTGCGTCATCGCTGGCGTATGGCCTGGATAAAAAGAAAAATGAAATTATTGCAGTCTATGATCTCGGCGGCGGCACGTTCGATATTTCCGTGCTTGACGTGGGTGATGGCGTCTTTCAAGTCCGCGCCACGAGCGGTGACACCTTCCTCGGCGGCGATGACTTTGACTTGCGCCTCATGGATTACCTGATCGAACAGTTCAATAAAGATAACAGCATTGATCTGCATAATGATCGTCAGGCATTACAGCGTTTGAAGGAGGCTTCTGAAAAAGCCAAGATCGAACTCTCAACCACGATGCAGACCGAGATCAATCTGCCATACCTCACAGCGGATGCCACCGGCCCGAAACATCTTGTTATGACCATAACGCGCGCCAAGTTTGAACAACTTACTGCAGATCTGGTGGATCGCACGATTGCGCCTCTCAAACAAGCCATTGCAGATGCCGGTCTTAACGCGAACGATATCAACGAAATCATTATGGTCGGCGGCATGACGCGTATGCCGGCAGTTCAGGATAGAGTGCGTGCCTTCTTTGGCAAGGAATTACATAAGGGTGTTAACCCGGATGAAGTTGTTGCAATTGGCGCGGCTATTCAAGCAGGTGTGTTGGGTGGGGAGGTAAAGGATATTTTGCTTTTGGATGTGACTCCGCTCACGCTTTCCATCGAGACTTTGGGCGGGGTGGCCACGCCACAGATCGAACACAACACGACGATCCCAACTCGCCGCAGTCAGGTCTTTTCAACGGCTTCCGATAGCCAGACGCAGGTTGAGATCCATGTGCTACAGGGCGAACGACCCATGGCGAATGATAATAAGTCGCTGGGTAAGTTTATTTTGGATGGATTGCCTCCTGCGCCGCGCGGCGTTCCCCAGATTGAAGTAACATTTGATATTGATGCGAACGGCATTTTGAAAGTCACCGCGAAAGACAAAGCCACCAGCCGCAGTCAGCACATTACCATCACAGCTTCATCAGGCCTTTCAGATGCTGAAGTCGAGAAGATGCGCAAGGACGCCGAGTCTCACGCTGACGATGACCGTAAGCGCAAGGATTTGATCGAAGCGCGCAACCAGGCAGATAACACGGCTTATGCTGCGGATAAAACCATCAAGGAATTTGGCGATAAAATCCCAGCCGAGATTCGCAGTGAGGTCGAAACCAAGACAGCCGAGGTGCGGAAAGCCGCCGAAGGCGAAGATGTGAGCATAATCAAGTCTGCAACCGAAGCGTTGAATGAAGTCATTCAGAAGATCGGCGCGAGCGTGTATCAAGGTCAACAAGCTGGCGGTGATGCAGGCCAGTCAGCTGAGCCTACTGGTCAATCGAATGCGGGACCTGATGTTGTAGATGGTGAAGTAAAGGAATAGGTTTGCACGTTTGCAGGTTCGAAGGTTGAAACCTGCAAACGTGTCAACTTTTAAACATATGAACGAATGAGCAATCGCGATTACTACGAAACCCTTGGCGTTGGCAGGGACGCGTCTGATGATGAGCTAAAAAGCGCGTTCCGTAAACTCGCGCGTCAGTATCATCCAGACGTGAACAAAGATCATGACGCCGAGGAAAAGTTTAAAGAACTCAACGAAGCTTACGGCGTTTTATCTGATAAAGACAAGCGCGCGCGCTATGACCGCTTTGGCAAGGAAGGACTCGGCAATATGGGCGGCGGATTCCACGATTACACCGTGGATTTCAATGATATCTTCGAAGACCTTTTGAGCGGATTCGGGTTTTCGTCGGGCCGCCACTCGCGTAAATCTCCGCGCCGCGGGCGTGACTTGCAGATGCAGATGACGCTCAAGTTCGAAGAAGCAGTTTTCGGGGCGGAGAAAGAGATCGAGTTTGAGCGCGAAGATACCTGCTCGCGTTGTAACGGATCCGGCGCAGAGCCAGGCACGTCGCCCACAAAATGTTCCACTTGTAATGGACAGGGCGAAGTGCGTCAGGTGCGCCAGACGTTCCTGGGACAAATGGTACAGACTGCAACTTGTCCTGCCTGTAACGGACGCGGTGAAACGATCTCTTCGCCTTGTAAAACTTGTCGCGGCGGGGGACTGGAACGCAAGAAGATCAAGAAGACAGTGCAAGTTCCACCAGGCGTTGACACGGGCACGCAGATCCGGTTGGCAGGCGAGGGTGGCCCCGGCGTCTTTGGCGGACCAAATGGCAATTTGTTCCTGTTATTGGATGTCCAACCGCATAAGTTCTTCAAACGCCGCGAGAATGACATCATCCTCAATTTGGATATCAATGTGGCGCAAGCCGTTTTGGGCGCGGACATTGAAGTCCCAACGATTGATGGGGATGAGAAATTGAAAATTCCCCCAGGGACCCAGGCTGGCAAGGTTTTTCATATCAAAGGTAAAGGAGTGCCACATCTGCACCGCAGTGGACGCGGTAACCAGTTGGTGATCGTGAATGTAGAGATACCGTCCAAGTTAACCAAAGAGCAACGTGAGTTGTTTGAGAAATTAGCCGAGTCGTTGGGGACAACAGTTCATCCAAAAGAAAAGGGCTTTATTGACTGGTTGAATGATGCGTTTGGCGGATAGAGTTCGATGAATCGGTGGGCGGTTATCCGCCCACTTTTTTTCTTGTTGATGTACTTGCTTTATAATCAAACCTATCTATGACTCACAACCACCCACATTCCCGTTTCAGTGACATCGCCAAACAAACTTCAACGCGGCTCTCGCTGTCACTTTTCCTGACCCTGGCTTTTGTCTTCATCGAAGCCGCGGCGGGAATATTCGCCAACAGCCTTGCACTTCTTACTGACGCGGCGCACAACCTTACAGACGTCATTGCGCTTGGTTTGAGTTGGGTTGCGGTTTGGCTTACCGCACGACCGGCCAATGCGCGCAAGACTTACGGCTACCATCGCGCCGGTATTCTGGTTGCGTTCATCAATTCAACAACGCTTGTCCTGATCGCGCTTGGGATTTTCTATGAAGCCTATCATCGCTTCATTGATCCTCCCAAAGTGCAGTCGGGCATATTAATCGGCGTTGGCCTGATTGCTGTTGTTGTCAATCTTGTCACCGCGCTCATGGTCAGGCGCGGCAGTGAACATGACCTCAATTTGCGTTCCGCTTTTGTCCATTTGATGGGCGATGTGCTTTCAACCATTGGCGCGGTGATCGCGGGCGTTATCATTTATTTTACAAATGCAAACTGGCTTGATCCGCTTGTCAGTGTGCTCATCGGCTTTCTCATTCTGTACAATGCCTGGGGCATTCTGCGCGAAACTGTGGACATCCTGCTCGAGTCCACGCCGCGCGATGTAGACGTAAAAACGCTGGTGGATGAGCTCAAGCAGATTGACGGTGTGCTTGGTGTTCATGATCTGCATGTTTGGAGCCTCACGCAGAACTTGCGTACCATGTCCGCGCACATTCTTACTGATGATCTTCATATCAGTGTCGGTGCAGATATTCGACGCCAGATCAATGAGACTGTTTATCGCCGTTACAACATTTCCCACGCCACGCTTCAACTCGAATGTGCGGATTGCGACTCGGACTCGTTGTATTGCGATCTAAATCATTCTCATGTGGATGAAATGCCCGCTTCCCTTTCCGGACGTTGAGCTGATTCCGTTTAACCGATTTCTCCATGCCCTCGCTTTTATCCGTTATCCGGGTTGACAAGTTTTATCGCTTTGAACCATAGAACATCTTTATGATTAAATATATTCTCTTGAGAATCTGGCGGGTATTTCCTGTATGGATTCAAGAAGTTTTATCCCGAATCATTCGCCCATTGTTTCAAGTGTTTGCTGTTGCGGTAATATTTAATCCTGACAAACAAATCCTGCTTGTCAAATCAACATATCAAAGGCTTCATCCGTGGGGATTACTGGGAGGCAGTTTGGATTATGGCGAGTCTTCCGAAGATACAGTTGTGCGTGAACTGTTGGAAGAAACAGGATTAATCGTCAAGGTGGAGAAATTTTTGCATATAAAAACATGGCTACCTGACCGGGTTGGTTTGTATTACTTGTGCAATATCAAAGATGGAAAATTTTATCCAAGCGATGAAGCGTCGGAATTGGGCTATTATTCAATTGAAAATCTGCCCGACGTGCGTCCTTTGGATATTGAGATAATTGAACGACTATATAAAATGGTGAAATATGAATTGGCTTGAAGTTTCTCTGACCATAGACGGCGAATTGGCTGAATCTGTTGCGGATGTGCTGGCGCGTTTTGCGCCCAACGGCGTGATGACCGAACAAGGCGTCAAATTCATTAATGATGAAGATGAAGGCACGGCGACCGGACCGATTACCGTCCGCGCGTATTTGACGGTGGATGATCAACTCGAAGAAACGCGGCAGAAGCTCGAAGAGTCACTGTATTTCCTCGGCATGATCCAGCCGTTACCCGCGCCATCCTACAAACAGATCGCGGACCAAAATTGGATGGAGGCATGGAAACAACACTACAAGCCGATCCTGATCGGCAAACGTCTGCTCATCCTGCCTGTATGGCTTGAGTCACCCGAACCGGAACGTATCGCCATTAAGATTGATCCAGGTATGGCATTTGGTACGGGAACGCATCCCACGACGCAATTGTGTTTGGAGTTGATGGAAAAATACCTTGACAATAGACCACAGACAATAGACCGTCAGTCATCGTCCATTGTCCATCGTCCATGGTCTGTAATTGATGTTGGCTGTGGCTCGGGCATTCTCTCGATTGCCGCTTTGAAACTTGGCGCAACGCAGGCGCTCGGCGTGGATATTCACGCTGAGTCTGTCAGGAACTCGCGCGAGAATGCCGATACAAATGGCATTGGCGATGAGTTGATCCTGGGCCAAGGCTCGGTGACCGAGATAAGCTCAGGCAAATTCCCATTCAAGCAGGCGCCCCTTGTCGTTGCAAATATTCTTGCACCCGTGATCATCCGTCTCTTTGATGCGGGGCTGGCTGATTTGGTGGAAGATAACGGCGCGATCATCTTAAGTGGAATCCTGCAAGAGCAGGCACAAAATGTTATTGATGCCGCGCAGGTCAAAGGTCTAAGAATGAACGATAAACGTCAAATGGGAGATTGGGTCGCCCTGGCGATGAGTCGCTAACATCACTTCAACTACTTGCTTCTTGAAACTGCATCCTCAAATGAGTGCAGTTTTTTATTTCATGCTGACTTATTGATATTTTGTGCTATGATTCGGGTTGCATGAATCGCCGTCGTTTGTTTTATTACCTGCTGTTGAATGTATTTGTCTCCGCGTGTGTAACGGGTTCGATCCTGTTTTGGTATGATCGTAACTACCGCGCAGTTAGCTCATCTTCGTTTCAGCCTGTCCCGCAGTCGAGTGTGGGAGCAGAGCCTGCCTCCACAGCCAGTTTGCAGACTGATATCCCTATTAAGATCACAAGTGTGATCGGCGCAGGCACCCTGGATGCCGAAGTGGCGATTGTCAAGTTTGATGGCGAAGGCCTGTTGAATTTGGCTGGCTGGCAGTTGAAGGATAGCGCTGGCAATACGTTTACATTTCCGCAGATCACGCTTTATCCGAATGGCGCAGTGCAAGTGCATACGTCTTCGGGAACGGGTACGGTAATTGATCTATATTGGAATATGGGTGAACCCGTCTGGCAATCGGGCGAAGAGGCGAAGTTATATGATGCGCAGGGAAGTCTGCGCGCGGTGTATAGAGTGCCGTAAGAGGTGAAGTATGAGACAGGTAATTGTTTATTCTGGAGAAGATGGTTATTTTGTGGCTGAATGTCCAAGTTTGCCCGGTTGTATTAGTCAGGGGAAAACGCGCGAAGAAGCGATTGCAAATATAAAAGAAGCCATTACGGGCTACGTTCTTGCATTGCAGGAAGATAATTTGCCTGTCCCCGAAGAACATTTTGATGCGATGGTAGTTGCTGTATGAGTGGATTGCCGCGCATTTCAGGCAGAGAGTGCGTAAGGCGTTAGGAAAGATTGGGTATTACCTGAAACGACAGGAAGGTAGCCATATGATTCTTCGTTGTGACAATCCCTTTGGATGGGTTGTTGTGCCTGATCATAAAGAACTTGACCGTGGAACATTGCGTGCTATCATTCGTCAAACAAATCTTAGCGTAGATGAGTTTATCAAGCTTTTATGAACCGATTGAGATAATCCGGACTACTCGCCATTCACTGAACACTGGATACTAAATGAGCCAAGCTCTCTATCGGAAATATCGCCCTAAGGGATGGGCGGAAGTCATTGGGCAGGAACACGTCCTGCAAACCTTGAAGAACGCGATTGTCGCCGATCGTGTCGGTCACGCGTATTTATTCTCCGGCCCGCGCGGCACAGGCAAGACCACGCTTGCGCGGCTGTTGGCAAAGGCAGTTAATTGTCTCGCCGGGAATCCGGCAAATCGTCCGTGCAATGAATGTGAGACTTGCACAGCCGTCAACGAGAATCGTTTTCTTGACCTCATTGAAATTGATGCGGCATCCAATACATCGGTGGATGATGTGCGTGCCTTGCGCGATAAGATCAACTTCTCGCCTTCACAAGGCAAATACAAAATCTATATTATTGACGAAGTCCATATGCTTTCAATGGCGGCATTCAATGCGTTGCTCAAAACGCTCGAAGAGCCGCCGCCGCACGCCATCTTTGTTTTAGCTACGACCGAGATACACAAAATTCCCGCGACCGTTCTCTCGCGCTGTCAACGACATGAGTTCCGCCGCGTGCCGGTGGATGAGATCGTCTCGCAATTGAAGATGATCGTTAGCGCGGAAAAATTCCGGGCGGATGATGATGCCCTGATCATGATCGCACGTCAAGCTGCAGGCGGAATGCGCGATGCGATTTCGTTATTGGATCAACTTTCTTCGACGGGGACAAAGATCACGCTCGCGCTAGCGCAAAGCGTACTTGGTACTGCAACCAACCAAACCGTATTGGACGTCATCGGTTCGGTTCGGGACCATGAGCCTGCCACCGGCCTCGAGACGATTCATCGCGCCCTCGACTCTGGTGCGGATCCGCGCTCACTGGCGCGTCAAATTGTTGAGTATCTGCGCGGTTTGCTGTTGATCCAAATGGGCAACGCGAGTCAAGTGGAAGCCACGGCTGATGTCAAAAAGCAAATGCAGGCACACTCCGCATCGTTTTCAACGTCAGATGTTTTGCGCATGATGAAAGTCTTCAATACCGCCGCGACCGATTTGCGCGGCGGCTGGCAACCGTCCTTAAGTTTGGAGTTGGCCTTGGCAGAAGTAATTGAAGGGCCTGAAATGGCTGTCCCGCAGGCCGCGGCGCGCGCCAAGCCAAAGGGCGAATCCGCTCCACAAACGGAAGCAGGCAAAAGGCCCGCGCCTGAAGCGGTAAAACAAAATGCTGTCGTCGCGGCGGGAGATGTCATCAAAGTCTGGAAGCAAATCGCGCAATCATTGTCGAAGTCGCAGGCGAATTTATCCGCGCTGTTGAATTCGGTCAGGATGATTGATGTGCAGGGAAAGACGCTGGTGCTTGGTTTTGCGAGTAATGTGTTGGTTGAAAAGATGGACAAGCCCGAACATTCGGATATCTTGCGGAAGGCGCTGGCCGATATGTTGGGCGTACAACTTGACCTGCGTTGTGTGGTGACGAATGCGAAAGGCAAGCTCCCGCCGAATGTGTCGCAGGATGGCATGGTTGCCGCCGCGCTAAATCAAGGCGGCGAGATTGTGGATATGCAGGAGTGACAGACATGCAAAAAACAAAACCACCAATACGAGTAAGCAGTCATTGGGCGGTATATTTTTTCAGTGTCCTTTTGATTGTTGTGTCTCTATGGTTTGCGTGGCTTTCTTGGAATAATAATGCGGGTTTGTCAGTTGCCATTAAATATGTGCTTGTTGTATTACTAATTGTAATGTTCTTAGTATTCGCTTCAGATACCCTTGATGTTGATGAAGTAGCAATTTATGTAAATGACATCATCGGCATCTCTATGATCTGTTGGGATGAGATAATAAGGATTGAAATCAATGGATTATTCTATGTTTTTCATGGTGAATATAAAAATCTAGCAATCAACCTACTGTTGGCTGGAAAGGGGAAAAAAGAATTCCAGAATTATGTGAGAAATCAGATCGTTGAAAGAAATATACTAGTGAACTCGTTGCCATTCCTTAAATGGTTTACTTATATGAATAGAAGTGTTAGGATAAAATAATTAATCAGGAGTGAAATATGGTAAAAGGATTTAACAAGGGCTCTGCAATGGGCGGCGGACAATCTGGCATGATGCAGCAGATTCAACGCTTGCAAAAACAAATGGAAGAGACGCAGGCGAAACTTGCCGATGAGATTGTGACTTCCACAGTTGGCGGCGGTGCGATCAAGGTCACAATGACCGGCGATCAAAGATGCAGGTCGGTTGAGATTTCTCCCGATCTATTGAAAGATGCAGACGCCGAGATGTTGCAGGATTTGGTTTTGTCTGCGGTTAATATGGCTTTGGATCAGTCGCGCGAGCTGGCTAACGAGCGCTTGGGTCCGCTGGCGGGTGGGCTTCCTTTCTAGTTTTCAAGTTTACAGGTCAAAACGTTTGAACGTTCAAACCTGCCAACTTTCAAACCCTTATGCTGCTTCCCGAATCCATTCAAGCACTTATTAATTCATTAGAGCGACTCCCCGGTATTGGACCGAAGTCCGCTTCGAGGCTGGCGTTCTTCCTGTTGCGCACATCTGATGATGTTTCGCAAGATTTGGCATCCGCGCTGACCGGATTAAAAGCAAATACGGCTTTCTGCCAGGAATGTTTCAACATTACTGATTCAGGGCGCGAACGTTGTGAAGTGTGCGAGTCACCGAAGCGCGATGGTTCAATTATTTGTGTGGTTGAAGAAGCTTTGGATGTATTGGCATTGGAGCGTGTCGGTGTATTTCAAGGCAAGTATCATGTCTTGCAGGGAGTGTTATCTCCCATTGAAGGCATTGGTCCCGACGATATTAAGATCAAGCAATTGATCGAACGCGTAAGGAATGGGGGAGTCAACGAAGTGATCCTTGCTACCAATCCCAGCATGGAAGGCGATGCAACTGCGTTGTATTTACAAGGTCAACTGAAGCCTTATGGCGTGCACGTTACACGTCTTGCGCGTGGCCTGCCCATGGGCGGCGACTTGGAATACGCGGATCAGAATACATTATTAAGAGCGTTATCAGGAAGGCAGGAAATGAGTTAATTGTGGCGCTAACGGTCAAAAAAGTTAATAAGGAAATTCCACAATTCAGGATTGTAGGCTTTGATGCGCGCGGTATGGCTGGAAAGTCCAAGTGCGTTACTGACAACAATGGTGATTAGGGCAAGAACAATACCAATGAATGAGTAGATTATACGGGGGATAGGGCGTTGTCTCAATAATTGGTGTCCCTGCCAGAAGCCGATAATGCTCAATAGTATAAGTTCGGGGAAGAAATCCATCATGTAACGCGTGGATAGCCAGAAGAACATCAACAAAGGGGTGAGCGCAAAAATAAACGAGCCAACCAAGCTGACGATAATCCAGTTGAGAAAACGCCGGCTGTCGTCTTTTGTTTTGCGCGCATTGAAGGCTAAGTTTGCAATGGGAATTAATGCAAAGAATGTAAAAGGTGCGCTATAAATCCACCCTGTAATTTCGTCGGATGTATAGGCTTTTGGAAGTGAGTAGAATGAAAAGATGGGTGTCGTTTGTCCGAGTGTGGATTTAAGGAAGGGATAAGTATTGCGAATATTAACAGGATTAAAAAGATAGTTGTATAAATTTTGTGGAATATAAATGGGCAGAAAAAGCTCTTTGGCGAAACTTTGTAAGTATGGTCCTGCCAGCGCGTAATTGAAACCTGTCTCGAAGACAGAGCCAAATCGCGCCCAGTTGTACCAGCCAAGCAACGCAATGCCTGTTGCAATGGGTGTTCCCAGGGCTAAAGCGAATGGAATTGCATCCTTTATTGCTTTTTTTTGAAAGTAGGGCTTTGCGATCCACATAAATATCATGAGACTCATAAAGCCGATTAATAATACTTGTGTAAACCGGGAACCAATGGCCAGAGCCCAAAATGAGCCGATCAGTATCAACTTGTAAACAGGTTGCGTCGTTTTACTAAGTGTTGTGATGGATAGGTAGAATCCTGCAAGGAAAAAAAGTTGCCCGATCCCGATGGCGACATCGTAGACGCGTGGGTTGTTGAACATCCATGCATAGGGAGGCGCTAGGCCTGCCAATAAAATAGATACTAAAATTATCCAGGCGGGGATGTCGGGAAAGAAAAGCCCCCGCACTTTGAGGATGATTAGTATTTCAAAGATGAAGATGCCTGAAAGGATTGCAAAAACCAGATACTGATCGCCAATCTCATCAGGGAAAACTGGCTTGAAGATGGAGAGGATGAGGCTGGGAACAGGTCCCCAATAAAGATAGAATTTTCCATTATATAAGGATATGTCTAATGGTGTGGAAATGCCTGAACGTGTTTCAGGGTTGTATGGATTAATGAGTTGTAATAAGCGAGGATCTGGTTGTTGCTCAAGGTAAAGTTGCCCGTGTTGAAAGGCGGATGCAAGTTGATTGTAATAGTTTGTAGTAGAAGGCCACCTGGTCCATAGACCAACACTGATGAGCCAAACATAAAACAAAATAACAAGCAAAGCAAAGAGGATTACTAAAGCATGCATCCAGTGTGGCGTGTTTGATTTGGGGATCTTCATTGATTACATTATAATCAGTAATGGGTTAGGTGTATAAATATTTTGGTGATTGGGGAATGTCTTGATTAATATTGAAATCTTATTGCAATATTTTAAGGTTTGAATGCTTGATAGCTATTGACAAAGTTAGAGAAAAGCATATAATCACTCTTCGCCAGTACATTCTAAAAAGATCTCGTCTTCGTGACAGATCGTTGACAACTGAGTAACCGTCTCACGTCAGAGACACAAGCCAAGAGGTTTTGCAGTCTGACGAACCGATGTAGAAAGATAAAGCATCGGTATTTTTGTCTGTATAATTCCTTGACAGGCGGTTATGCGGCGGGTAAAATACCGTCCGCTCAAATGGCAAGCACCTTAACAACTGAAAAGTGATAGGAAGCAACAACTTTGTAATTCCAGTGAATAACTCCGTACTTTAACATCTCGCAAGAGATGACAACATTTTTGCGGAGAGTTTGATCCTGGCTCAGGATGAACGCTGGCGGTGTGCCTAATACATGCAAGTCGAACGAGGTGCTTTTGTAGCAATACGAGAGTATCCTAGTGGCGAACGGGTGAGTAACGCGTTGGTGACCTACCCCAAAGTGTGGGATAACAGTCCGAAAGGATTGCTAATACCGCATGTGGTCATCGGGTTTAGAAACCGATGTCTAAAGGAGCAATTCGCTTTGGGAGGGACCTGCGTCCCATCAGCTAGTTGGTGAGGTAACGGCTCACCAAGGCGACGACGGGTAGGGGACCTGAGAGGGTGGCCCCCCACAATGGAACTGAAACACGGTCCATACACCTACGGGTGGCAGCAGTAGGGAATATTGCACAATGGGCGAAAGCCTGATGCAGCAACACCGCGTGTGCGATGAAGGCCTTCGGGTCGTAAAGCACTTTTCTGAGAGATGAGAAAGGACAGTATCTCAGGAATAAGTCTCGGCTAACTACGTGCCAGCAGCCGCGGTAAAACGTAGGAGGCAAGCGTTATCCGGATTCACTGGGCGTAAAGCGCGTGCAGGCGGTTCGGTAAGTTGGGCGTGAAATCTCCCGGCTCAACTGGGAGAGGTCGTTCAATACTACCGGACTTGAGAGCAGAAGAGGAAAGTGGAATTCCCGGTGTAGTGGTGAAATGCGTAGATATCGGGAGGAACACCAGTGGCGAAGGCGACTTTCTGGTCTGTTTCTGACGCTCAGACGCGACAGCTAGGGTAGTAAACGGGATTAGAGACCCCGGTAATCCTAGCCGTAAACGATGTAAACTTGGTGTCGGTGGCTTAAACACTATCGGTACCGCAGCTAACGCGATAAGTTTACCGCCTGGGGACTACGATCGCAAGATTAAAACTCAAAGGAATTGACGGGGGCCCGCACAAGCAGCGGAGCGTGTGGTTTAATTCGATGCTACACGAAGAACCTTACCCGGGTTTGACATGCAAGTGGTAGTGATCCGAAAGGTGAACGACCCGCAAGGGAGCTTGCACAGGTGTTGCATGGCTGTCGTCAGCTCGTGTCGTGAGATGTTCGGTTAAGTCCGCTAACGAGCGCAACCCTCGCCGCGTGTTACATGTGTCACGCGGGACCGCCGGTATCAAGCCGGAGGAAGGTGGGGATGACGTCAAGTCCGCATGGCCTTTATGTCCGGGGCTACACACACGCTACAATGGGCAGTACAATGGGTCGCGAAACCGCGAGGTGGAGCCAATCCCCCAAAGCTGTCCTCAGTTCAGATCGCAGGCTGCAACTCGCCTGCGTGAAGCCGGAGTTGCTAGTAAACGCGCGTCAGCTATAGTGCGTTGAATACGTTCTCGGGCCTTGTACACACCGCCCGTCACGTCATGGGAGCTGGTAACACCTGAAGCCGGTAGCCTAACCGCAAGGAGGGCGCCGTCGAAGGTGGTGCTGGTGACTGGGACGAAGTCGTAACAAGGTAGGTGTACCGGAAGGTGCGCCTGGATCACCTCCTTTCTAGAGTAATCGAGCAGTCTCTCTCACGAGAGAATTCGCTCAACATTTTTATACCCCTACGGTGCCTGGGGTACTGGATGAAACTAGTTTGTTTCCTATCACTTCTCAGTTGTTGAGGTCTGTTACGCTGCGGGCTTGTAGCTCAGCTGGTTAGAGCACAGTCCTGATAAGACTGGGGTCACAGGTTCGAATCCTGTCAAGCCCACCTTCTGCAAGATCGGCAGTGATCTTGGGGATGTAGCTCAGTGGGAGAGCAGCGCCTTTGCAAGGCGAAGGTCGCGGGTTCAAATCCCGCCATCTCCACTGAGTTTTTGAAAGAATTGGAGTGAGACAAAGTTTGTTAAACGGTACACAGGCATAAAGTCAGGAAAAGCGCCGCATGTTGATGGGTTAAGTTGACCCGGCGGTGAATGCCGGGTCGTTTTGTCTCTAATCACAAAATATGTTGAAGGGTGACCGATACCCTTGAAGAGTTCGAGAGTATCGGTCACCGGTCAAACGGTGGTTGCACCTTAAAAACTGAATAGCAATTAATTGATGTAGGCCGATAAAGTATTTTATCGAAAATGAAAAGTATCAATTTCTCCGCATCACGTGGAGAAGCTACTAAGAGTTTACGGTGAATGCCTTGGCGCCAAGTGCCGATGAAGGACGTGGGACACTGCGATAAGCCTCGGGAAGCCGTGTACAGGCGTTGATCCGAGGATTTCCGAATAGGGAAACCTACTGTGGCGAACCCACAGTATCCTCTTACTGAACACATAAGTTTGAGGAAGGGAACCTGGGGAACTGAAACATCTAAGTACCCAGAGGAAAAGAAATGATTCCCCTAGTAGTGGCGAGCGAACGGGGATTAGCTCAAACCGTCCTTGCTTGCAAGGGCGGGGTTGTAGGGCCCGACATATGGAAGTTACAAAACAGTCAGTTAGCGGAAAGGTATGGGAAAGCCTGCCAAAGAGGGTAACAGCCCCGTATGCGAAAACTGATTGTCTTCCGTTGGGTACCTGAGTACTGCCGGGCACGCTAATCCGGTAGGAATCTGGGGAGTCCACTCTCCAAAGCTAAATACACTTGGCGACCGATAGTGAACAAGTACCGTGAGGGAAAGGTGAAAAGTCCCCCTGTTAGGGGAGTGAAATAGAACCTGAAACCGTAAACTTACAAGCAGTCGGAGGGCTAACAGCAGGTTGAGCCCCCTAGAAATAGGGACGTTCCTTGCTATGCCTGACGGCGTGCCTCTTGGAGAATGAGCCTGCGAGTTAATCTCAGTGGCAAGGTTAAGGGAGTGACACCCGAAGCCGTAGCGAAAGCGAGTCTTAATAGGGCGTACAGTCGCTGGGATTAGGCCCGAAACCGGGTGAGCTACCCATGGGCAGGGTGAAGCGAGTCTAATCACTCGTGGAGGCCCGAACTCACTAACGTTGCAAAGTTAGGAGATGACCTGTGGGTAGAGGTGATATGCCAATCGAACTCGGAGATAGCTGGTTCTCCCCGAAATAGCTTTAGGGCTAGCGTCATGCGTTTAGTATTGGAGGTACAGCACTGAATGGGCTATGGGGCTTACAGCTTACAGAACCCAATCAAACTCGGAATGCCAATACTCCAGAGCATGGCAGTCGGACTCTGTGAGATGAGTTTCAGGGTCAAAAGGGAAACAGCCCAGATCATCGGCTAAGGTCCTCAAATCTATGCTAAGTGGGAAACGAGGTGAGGTTACTTGAACAACCAGGAGGTTGGCTTAGAAGCAGCCACCCTTTAAAAAGTGCGTAACAGCTTACTGGTCTAGTGACCTTGCGCGGAAAACTTAACGGGGCTAAGCATAGTACCGAAGCCATGGGATTTGTCCGCCTTCGGGCGAGCAAATCGGTAGGGGAGCGTTCTATTTGCGGTGAAGGTCGATCGATAAGGGCGACTGGAGCGGATAGAAGTGAGAATGCAGGCATGAGTAGCGTACAAACACGTGAGAACCGTGTTCGCCGTATATCTAAGGTTTCCGACGCCAGGTCAATCCGCGTCGGGTTAGTCGGGTCCTTAGCCGAGGCCGAGAGGCGTAGGTGATGGACATCCGGTCAATATTCCGGAACCGCTCATTAGTGCGATGGGAGGACGCAACGAGGTAGGCCAGCCCATTATTGGATTTGGGTGCGATCCATCTAGGCGTTGAGACTGGTAGGAAAATCCGCCGGTTGAGCTGAGGTGAGAGCGAGCCTTAAGGCATAAGTGGTTGAGCCTTGTTGCCAAGAAAAGTCTCTAAGCATAGCTAGTGAGCGCCCGTACCGCAAACCGACACCGGTAGATGGGTAGAGTATACCAAGGCGAACGGGAGAACCCTCGTTAAGGAATTAGGCAACATTACCCCGTAACTTCGGGAGAAGGGGTGCCCCCCCGGGTGTCAAAGCCCAGGAGGGTCGCAGTGAAATGGCTCTGGCGACTGTTTAACAAAAACATAGGTCTCTGCTAAGCCGCAAGGCGATGTATAGGGGCTGACGCGTGCCCAGTGCCGGAAGGTTAAAGAGAGAGGTTAGCGCAAGCGAAGCTTTGAACTGAAGCCCCGGT
>Ga0315273_10000170_pt1 | contig 60427 bp, 51 predicted proteins | sample YL17G02_0_MG_FD_205753 | JGI IMG/M metagenome (GOLD analysis project Ga0315273, IMG submission 205753) | Sediment microbial communities from Yellowstone Lake, YNP, Wyoming, USA - YL17G02_0 | ecosystem: Environmental > Aquatic > Freshwater > Lake > Sediment | place: USA: Wyoming | collected... | reverse complement strand
TCCCCGCAATAGCCATCAGTTTTAGCTCTCTGAACGGCGATATTTGATTGCTGATAAATCCCAGCTATTGCCAAAATACCCCCGCAGATAGCCGGACCAACCCATCCCCCAGAAAGACATAATTTGCCCACCCGCATTCCAGCCTTTACAGTTGCCTTTATTCCTATAGTCATCGCCGAAGTAGTAAATGCCCCTGTTGCAACACCAAGAGCAGTTAAACCGACGTTCTTAGCTGCCTCCCCGTGGCTAGGAGAACTTATTTGCATGAAAAGCACTGCAATCTCTTTACTCTGCAAAGCCAAATTTTCACTTGTGCTTTGCACATCAGATAAACTTTCAACACTAACATCCGGACTCAAAATATTTGGTTTTATTGTGGCTTTAGCAGGACTCTCACCAGATAAGAGCTCATTGTAAGTAATCTGTTGATTTGGTATTAGATGAGTGCTCATATAACTATCAAGATCTATTTTTGCAAGTTCAGTCTCATTAATTCCATTTTTCTTCAGAGATTCCATATCAAAAGCCATTCTTGAGCAGATAACACAACTAGGATAAACACTTCCAATTCCGTAAGTTTGGGCAGCCCATTGCGAGAATAAACTAATATGTCCCTCCCCCATCATTGTCCAGCAATCAACAATATTTTGAGCCATCGCCTGTTGAATCTGGTTTATATTTTTCACCCTAATCCTTGTAATTCCTTTTAATCCCTTAAAATCTGCACAGCTTCCTCCAAAAATTCCGGAGGTTATGCAAATTTTATCAGTTTTACACGTTAAAGGAATATACTCCCCGGCTTTTTCCACAACACTCCCCACACTTGCTCTATAAACAACAGACTGATGGCATGCTTCTTTATCTGCCCGCTCTCCAAAGTTAGACTGCCACCAAAAAAATAAAACAATGCCAAAACTAATTGCTAGAAGAGCAATTATAATTATTGTAGTCAAACTTACCTGTCCAGATTTTTTCATATTCATTTTAAGGAATGCTCTCTATCACTGAGCAATAACTGCCAAGATCGGTAGCATTATAATTTACTAATCTAACAACACTGCATCCGTCTCTCGCCTCGCTTCCAACACTAACATCTCCGCAATAACCTGCAGAAACACTTCTGTCATATGCAACATTAACCTGCTGTACAATTGTAGTAACAACCGCAATGGCCCCAACAATCTTGCCTGCTCTAATTCCAGCTTTAGTCACCCCACCACTAACTTTAGTCCCGCCAATTCTCTGCCAGATAGTCTTGGGCGCGTCCCAACTACTGCCTGGAACGTATGTCGGCACAGGACTAGGAATTCCCCCAGCAGAAGGAATCTTTACACCAACAGAAACCCAAGATTTTGCCGTCTTCAAAAAAGTTCCCGGGGCCGTAATAGCACTAAATCCTAAACCGCCTAAAACAGTTCCAACCAAATTCTTAAACGTTCCCCCATGCGTCGGTGCAGTTACTTGAGTAAATATAATCCCAAGAGTATCAACACTATAATTCAAAGGAGTTAAAGTTCCTGCTTCAAGATCTTCTTCTTTTATTACCAATTGAGCTTTTTCTTCTGCACTAAGTTCATCAAAAGCCGTTTGTTCTTCCTCAGTTTTTGGGGCAGCTTCTGTTGTTTCTGCTACACTTAGAGGTTGAATGGTAATTTTCCCTCCTTCTCCACCTAAATACTCTGCATAAGTTTTGTTCATGCCTGAGATAATATGGGTTCTCATATACTCTTCTACGTTAATCTCGCTCGCATTTATTCCGGCCTTTGCCAAGCTTTCTGAGTCGAATGCAACTCTCCCGCAAACAGTGCACGTTGAATAAATCCCGCCAAAACCATAGGTGTCGGCAAACCATTGTGAGAATAAACTTACTTTTCCCTCTCCCATCATTGTCCAGCAATCAAACAAATTCTGAGTTAAAACTCTCTCCACATCTGTTTTTGTTCCAACTCTTACAGTTGTTATCCCTTTTGTTCCCTCAAATTCAGCACACTTTCCTCCAAAGAGCTTCGAAGTTATACAGACCTTTTCAGTCTGGCACTTCAAAGGCACTGCGCTCTTAAGTCCTGCAAAAGCAGGCGTAGTCGCCCTGATAATCACAGATTGATGACAGGTTTCCTTATCAGCTCTTGAACCAAATCCAACCTGGGCAAAAAAATATATTAAAATTATAAAACTCAAAATTAACAAAAGTATCACTACCAAAGTTGCTATTGGCATTCCGCTTCCTTCCTGTGCTTTTTTATTCATCATGTTGTTAAATAATTAAGCAATCTGTATAACCCATACGTCAAAAGCGCAAAAACCAACACCCATAAAAAAACTTTAAAAAATTCTTCCCAAGTACCTTTCGTTTGTCCTTTTTTATTCATCATTTTATGCAGCCCTCTTTAATAAAATCCCTGTTGATGACTTGTTCATTTGCAAATCAAATACCTTATCTATTTCTATATATTTTTCATCCCCAAAATTAATCGGTTTATCTACGTTGCTTTGACAAAGCCCGCCACTATTGCATCCGTCAACATCATAATCCTCGCATATACAGACACAATTGCCAAAACAAAGCTTTGGTCTGCTTACGGCACTATCAGCAAAAGAAACAATAAACCAATCGTTTGGTGAAGTTATAAGCATAGAAATAAATTTACCTTCAGCTAATGAATTAATTTTGCTTTTCATCTCATCAAGAGTCGCTCTCGCCTGCTCAATTTTTGTTTTCTTCGTAGTCAGCCCATATAAACTTACAGCCAGATAGATAAGAGCGGCGATGCAGATAACTGCAATTAATATTTTCAGTACTTCAGGCATTAAAATTGCTTTTTTGTTTTTCATTTTTTATTATTCGTTCTCAAGAGGTTTGCACTTGACAAGATCGTTTGTATTTTGTTCTTTTTTGGCACCATTAATTAATTCTAAACTCTCAATCGAAGGAATGTTATGGCCCCCTCTTTCAGCACTTTCATCCCAATTGCTAATCAAAATAAAGAATACTCTATTATTGACACTTCCAACAGCCTCATTGCCCCCTATACCTGCCTCATCCAATTCTAATGGTCCATTTGCAGGATTCTTGTCTGAATCGTAATACCAAAGAATATCTGTTTTTTCGTCAGTGCCTGTTTTTTCATTTTTGATATAGACTCTTACATAATCAGAAGCCCCGCCAAATAAATTAAAAAGAGTGCCGACTTTAGCCCAAGTACTCCTTGGTTCATCAACAATATGCCCAACTTTCTCACAATTATATTTCGCTTGTTCTTCAGGCGGTAGCTGAGAATAATCTAGTTCCTCGTCTTCCTGAGAGCCATACCCCGGAAGATTCTGAACCCACTCATTGACCTTCACTCTAAAAACATAAAGCAAAACTGCAGCAAGAACAACCAAAACAAGAACAATTGTGATTATTTTGTTTGTTGACAGACTTTCCCCTTTTTTGCTTATTTTTCTCAGCATTCTAACTCCTAAACCTGAATATGTTTTTGATATAATCGATTGCATTGATTCCCTTGGATTTTAGAATAATATACCCCACAACAGACAATACAAGAAAAACAACAATTATGATTATCGCAACAAGCATCTCAATTTCCATCCCTTTTTTGCCCACCCTCTTCATATATTAACAGAGAATCTCGCATATAAAAACATTGTTAGAATATGTCTAATCGCATAATTTATAATATATCTTTCTTATATTAAAGCATAAAAAAGATGGTATCTGCAGAGGAAATTCTAAAGAAATACGGCAAGAAGCTTGAGTCTCAAATAGGCACAGAAAGTGCTAATTTCTCTGGGGAATATGAAAGGTTCAAGCAAGAGATGGTTCCTGAGATAACGAGCTATGAAAAATGGGCAAAATCTCTTGGGGATATAGTAAAGATAAAGATAGTCGAAAGAGACCGCACAAGAATACAAAGATTTCTTGATATATCGCATATGGATGTTACCGCAAGCCAAGCACTTTCTCTCTCGGTTCTTTCAATGCTTGCAGTTTTCTTCGGCACAATTCTCTTATCAATTGCAATCTATCTCATTACCCGCCCAGCCGAATTAGGCAACCTTATCTTGTTTGCCTTCCTAGGGATAATCTCAAGCCTCTTCATCTTCTATTATACCTACACAATTCCAGAAAGACTTTCGAATGCCTGGAGATTAAAAGCTTCATCGCAAATGGTTCCCGCAATTCTCTATGTAGTTGTTTATATGAAACACACTTCCAATTTGGAAAGAGCAATCCAATTTGCATCCGAGCATCTTGAGGGTTATCTCGCTCTCGATTTCAAAAAAATATTTTATGATGTAGAAATAGGAAAATACTCGACGATAAAAGATTCCTTAGAAAGTTATTTGGAAGGTTGGAGAGATTATGCCCCAGAATTTATAGAATCATTCCACTTAATTGAATCTTCGTTGTTTGAACCATCAGATGCAAGAAGAATTGAAATTTTAGAAAAGTCCCTTCAAGTAATTCTAGATGGAATTTATGAAAAAATGCTCAAATATTCCAGAGAGATTCGCTCCCCTCTTACAAATGTCTATATGCTTGGAATTGTCCTTCCAACACTTGGCTTAGCTCTTTTACCCCTAGGCTCAACTCTTTTAGGAGGGATATTGCAATGGACCCACGTCTTTGTAATCTTTAACATAATTATCCCATTTTTTGTATTTTATCTAACCTCAAATATACTTTTGAAACGCCCTGGCGGATACGGAGAAACTTCAGTCTTAGAATCAAACCCCGATTATCAGGAGTATAAATCAAGCAAACACTGGACTAAAGCCGCTCTAATTGCCTTACCTCTTTTGTTAATTGGACTATTGCCATTCATTCTTTATTATGGATTTGGATACGACCCAACATTCAAAGAGATAGGATTATCATCATTTTCTCCAGATACAAAAATATTTGGATTCCAAAAAGTAATTACAGATACGGGCGCCTCAACAATTGGCCCGCTTGGCCCAGTAGCAGTTATCTTAAGCTTATTCATCCCTCTAGCAATTGCATTATTCTTCTCAATAGCATATTCAAGTAAAACAAGAAAGTTAATCAAAACAAGAAATGACACCAAAATCCTAGAAGATGAATTTACAAACTCTCTCTTCCAATTAGGAAATCGCTTAGGAGATGGAGTTCCGGCTGAAATAGCATTCGCAAGGGTTGCAGAGTCAACAAGAGGACAAAAAACAGAAGGTTTCTTCGCGATAGTTAATCAAAACATCCAACAACTAGGAATGTCTGTCGATAAAGCAATCTTTGACAATCGGAGAGGAGCAATAATTTACTATCCTTCAGCTTTAATTGCCACATCAATGAAGATTCTTGTCGAATCTGTAAAGAAAGGTTTGAAAGTCGCCGCTCAATCTTTAATGTCAATTTCAGAATATGTTAAGAATATACAAAAAATTAATCAAAGACTAAGAGACCTTCTAGCAGAGATAGTCTCGGACATGAAATCAAACATGACCTTCCTCGCCCCTCTTCTAGCCGGAATTGTCGTCGGGCTTGCCTCAATGATAACAATAATCCTGAGCAAATTACAAGAAATGCAGCTTAGTGCGGGAGCAGAAGCTGCTGGCGGAATTGCGGGGGTTGGCTTTGGCAACATAACCGATATATTTAATGTAACACAAATGATTCCACCTTACTTCCTTCAGTTATCTGTGGGAATTTACCTTATAGAAATAATTTTCATTCTCTCAAGCGCTCTAGTAACGGTTGAATCTGGCAGAGATACTCTAAAAGAAAAATATGACCTCGCAAGACATTTGAGATCAGGAATCTCATTGTATTTGATAACTGCTTTGTTTTCAATAATCGCACTTACAGTTCTGGCGGCAGTCGCTCTCGGCGCTTAAAATTTCTTAGCTTTATCTTCAAGCCACTTCTTCCATTCTGGGAAAACCCGATCGCTTAGAGGAATTCCAATTTCCTGTCTAATCTCATCGCTTATCCTATGGAACGAACTGTTGCATAATGAATTAAATCTTGCCTCAAGAAGCTCAGGCCTTCCAAGTTTATTTGCCAAATCAACAATTTCCTGCTTTACTTTTCCTCTGAGCAGAATATTATCATAAACTGCATCCCAATTTCCTGCCCAGCCTTTAACGCTTCCCGCAATATTCTTTATTATCACAGATTCCCCGTTAATCAGCTCCGGAGTTGGCTCCAAATCATCTTTCTCAACATTATACCTCAACAAATCAACAAAACCTGCTTCTTCTGCAGGATCTTTTTTCCAATGTTTTCTAACCTCAGTTAAACTCATTACCCTTTTAATAGAATGCAATCCATCCGGAGTTTTTACTGGATTTGCAATTACAATTAAATCAGTTGCCTTGAAGCTCGTTGCTGGAACTTCCAAATCATTAACTACTCTGTCAAAAACACCATAAGGAGAATCTCCATGAATTGTTCCCGCGACTACATTTGCAAGCGCACCAACCCTCATTGCTTCATAAAGCGCTTTTGCCTCAGAACTTCTAACTTCTCCGACAATCAAAGCAGAATCTCCAAGTCTAAGGCTTGTTCTTATTCCTTCTGACGCTTCAACTTCTGTTGTTCCCGAAACAAGCGCGCTTCTAACTTTCATTCTTAAAATATCATATCCTATTTTTCTCAAACTATCGACGGGGAGTTCCAAAGTGTCTTCCACAACAATAACTCTAAACTTTGGCATAATCTCAAGCAGCATGCTTCCTAAAAGTGAAGTCTTTCCGGAACTTCTCGTTCCTGCAACAAGAAGAGTTCTATTCCCATCTATCATAAAACTAATTAACCCTGCAGCAAACGAATTAAACATTTTTTTCTGTACAAACAAGGGCAATGTCCATGGCTCATCTCTATGTCTTCTCAAAGCATACCCTAATCCATCCGGTGAAAGAGGTTGAGTAATCGCTGCGACTCTTGCCCTCACATTTCCAAAAACCAAATCCGTATCCAAAACAGGATTTGCTTCATCAAGTGGCCTTCCCGATTGTAATCTTAACTTTGCAGCCCACGAATCGGCATCCTCATAACTCGGGCTTATGTTTGTAACGCACTCATCATATTTCTCATGCCTTATGAAAATAGGATTCTGCGCAATAGGCGCATTCAGAACAATATCTTGAATTCTGGTATCCAGCAATAAAATTTCAATAAGCCCGAACCCAATTGTATATCTGACAAGAATTTTAGCAAGCTTGTTCAATTCTCTATGACTTAAATCAATTCCTTTGCTTTTTGACAATTCTGTAAGCAAATCTCTCGAAACATTGAGGAAAACTTGCCTTGTTCTCTCAGGGTCTGTAAACTCCTCAGCCTTTGGCCTATGTTCAATGAGAACATTTCTCGCCAAATTAATCAACATGTGCTGTTCTTCGCTCAGAGTATACTCGGGGGGCATTATATGGTAGAAATATTTCGGATCATCTTCTCTTTTCATAATCGTAACGGGAATAGACTCCAAATCGGACTTCAATTCGTACTGGTCAATAAATTCTGCATCTTTAGGCAATTGAGCAACTAGCCTCGTAAATGTAAAATTTGGAAGGATGTCTGGTCTAAAAATTGATTTGTAAATTTCTCTGCTCCCATGGACATAACCTTCAAGCGAGCCAAGAACCAGTTTGATGAATCTAGTATTTTCCAAAAGTCCTTGAAATCTCTCAAGAAGTCTTATATAGTTTATCAAGGCAGATTTGTTCAAAACTTGCCCGCCCTCAAGCTGCCCTCTTAGTTCTTTTATTCTTTTTTTCAAACCAACATAACAGGCCATTGGGTCTTGTCTAAGCAGGGTTAACAAATATGTTAATTCTGCATGAACTTCTGGAACATTCCCGTATAAGTTTAGCTTTTCCAATGATAAAATTGCTTCCTGTTTGAACAAAAAGTTGTATATCCCCGCTATTTCAGTTAACAAAGAAATTTGGTCGAACGAATAATTGTAATTTCTCTGCTGAACAAAAATAACTCTTGAAACATTAGGGTTCTCAACCAAGGAATCTACTGTTCTTGCCATAACTGCCGGGCTATCTGCTATAGAAGGCACAAATGGGGCATTAAGATAATTGACATACATCACATCTTCCCCAGCGGTTCTTTCTATATCTATAGAATAAAGCGCTGCCCCCTCTTTGAATAACATCTATCAATTCACCTCATAGAACTTAAAAATAGATTTATTAAATACATTTCTATTCTATCTAAAAGGTATTTAAACTCTAAAAAATTAAATAATTCATGGTAAATGAAACATACCAAGAGCAACCTTCTTTAGACACTAACATAAGATTAAGAGATCTAGAAGAAAAAAATAGGCTTATTAGGGATAGAGTTCTTCTTCTAGGACAAAGTGTAATAGATGAAAGGGACAAAAGTTTTAAAGAAATTCAAGAAATGAAGAGCAATTTGATTAAATTAAAAGAAGATGTAAGCCGAATGAAAGAATTAATGCAAAGAATGTCTGAACAGATTATTCAAATGGCAAGAAAAGAGGAATTAATGATATTGCAAAGGCAGTTAGATTTGCTTAGAAAGTAAGCAAATCATAAAAAAGATAGAAATTTAAACTACCAATTGCAATTTAGATAATAAAAGGAAGTGATGTATTGAAAAATATTATAACATTTAAAGGAGGGGTGACATATCAGGGGAACCTGGGTTCCCGTATATAAAGATGGCATTGCTTAACGATATAAAGAAGATGCAAAGTGAAGGCAAAACTGAGCAAGAAATAATTTCATCTCTCAGGCAGCAAGGAATCTCCCCAAGAGAGATAGTTGAAGCACTCTCACAATCTAAGATAAAGAAAGCTGTAGGCGGAGAGCCTGCTCCCGAACCTTATTCTCCTCCAGTACAACAATCTCAATCAGCCGAGCAAGAAGCGCTTATGCCTCAAGCTGGCCAAGAAACAGGCTATCCTGACGGAATGCCTGCAACAGAGCAACCGACAGGGTATATTGCCTCTCCACAAGCTGCAGCAGAACAATCAATGCCTTATTCCCCTGCACAACCGTTACAAGCAGAACCCTCCCAACAACCTGCACAAGAACAATACCAAGAATATCCGCAATACCAGCAATATCCTCAACAGACAGCAGGTATAAGCCCAGACACGATATCTGAAATAGCTGAGCAAGTCGTTTCAGAGAAGCTTTCTACAATTAGAAAAGACATGGAAGCTATTATAGACATAAAAACAACCATGGGAACAAAGATTTCACTTCTTGAAGAGCGCCTAAAGAGAATAGAATCGATTATAGACCGCCTAAACCTTTCTATAATGCAAAAAGTAGGCGATTATATGACAAATATAGATGATATAAAGAAAGAATTGATAGAAACTCAAAAATCATTCAAAGCCATCAATCCGTCTTTCGAGTCAAACAAATCCAGAAAGCCACAACCTCCCCGGGAATAAAATATTTTATTTATCATGGAACAAAATAACACCGACCAGAAAAAACCTCTAACTCTACTTGAAGTAACTGGAAATAAGATTTCACTTGAGCAACTTGCAAATGCAGTTGATAATGGCAGAGCAGCATATGAAGAACTTGCTAAAGAACGAAGAAACACCAATTATTTCAATGGTTTTGATTGGTACAGACCAATTAATTAATTCTTCGCCTATTCCCCATAATCAGCAAGCTAATCTAAACAAACTTACTTAACTTTTATCAAAACCCAGCTCACAATTGCGCTCAATCCCAGAAGAATCAACGCACCATAAATTCTTGGCTTTGAAATCCATTCGCTTAGACTCTCAACAAAAGGAACTGAGGAAAATGTATTATAAGCTGAGATCAAGAAGACAACAAGCAAAGCAATAACTAGAATAATTCCAAGTCCTTTTGTAAATCCTTCAGGAACTTTCCCGCTAAATCCAACTAAAGCAAGAATAAACAAGGAAACAACAATGAACACTGCAAACCAGGGGGTTATTGAAACTACATATTCTCTCGCGCTTGTCAAACTAATAAAAATTGTCGACGTCAAAAACGAGACGAATAGATTTACAAATTTGCTCTCTCCAAGAATTTTGTATTTAGCAAGAACCGCAAAAACAATTGTAAAAACAAGTAAGAAGCTAAGAATTGGCAAATAATTTTGAATTAAAGATAGGTCTGCCATTTTAGTCTGATTGCCAGATATGGCGCGTAGGAGCAGTAGCACTACTGTCTCCACCGCCTTTAGAGCCAGAAGCAACAACTGCAATAATCACGCCGATAAGCAAAACCACGCCGATTATCAATCCGGCGTAATCTCCAATATACCCTCCATAAAGCCCAAACCAACCAGCACTCTCAAAGCTGCCGGCTAATACAATTAGCCATATAATCACTGCAATAGCAGCTATCCCCCACATCCAGTATTTTGCTTCTTTTGAGGTTATGAACAATCCAGTCATTATCAAAAGAGCAAGAATTACTGCAATTCCAACCCCTAATCTTGGGAAAATCTGCGCAAAGAAAAGCTGTACAAAACCAAGCCTTAACGCCAAAAGGCCAACAACAAGAGAAACAATGACATTAACCCCCTTCTGCTTGCCTAAAATATTTGTAGATGCAAGAATACCAAACACAACAGAGAAAATAAGTAAGAATGGAAGCAGATAATCAAATATACCCGCACTCTGCCATTGAGTTAGTATGTCTGCAATCGTAAAAGCCATGGTTAGATTAAAATTTATTTCTTTAAATATGTTTCGTTAAAAGAAAAAATCTCCTATTTTACTTGGTAGTTTCCGGTTTTCCGCCAAAACCAACCACAACTGCAACAGCTATAACAATAAGTATTATAAAAACTACATTTGTAACGATGTTAGACGCTCCACCGCCTACCATGCTCTTAAGATAATCCCACGTTCCAGTTAAGTAAAGCAGCCCTATAATCACTGCAATTGCCGCGGCTATCCCTATAATCCATTTAACATTCTTGTGAACCTCAAATTCGCCTTGTTTGAATGCAAAACCCCAAAGTAAAAAGAAGGCTAGCAAAACGACAAGCCCGACGGCCAAAATAGGCATAAGCCCAGTTATTATATTTGTAGCCGAACCAACTGCGACAACAAGTAACCCAACAACCAAAGCAACAATTGCATCAACTTGCTTCCTTTCCTTCCCCAATATTTCAGACTTTTGTAGTATAGCGAACACCAAAGCAAATACTAGTAGAAAAGGCAAAACTGTATCCTTCACAAAAGGACTTGATAAAATTGTCTCAACCATATTTAATCTCAATCAAATTAATATTTAAACCTTGGCTCTTTAAGCATATTTAATAAATTTCAAAATATCGTACAAGCTGACTGTCTTCATTCCGGTATACTCCTCTTTGAAGTTGAAGTTGTATTTATCTCTGCAATCATTCTTGCAACTCTTGTCAGCAGATTCGCAGCCAGACTTGCATCCAGACTGTTGATTCTTCGAAAGTGCAGCACAGCCAGCCAAGCAGCTCTTCTTTGTAGTTTCACAACTGTCACTGCAAACCTTATCCAAATCTTTATTCTCATAAGTTATGTGTATCTTTGATCTTGCTTCATTTTCGTTATACTGCTGGTTTGCTCTTATCTTGCTTCCATCGCTCAAATCAAGCTTCCATATTTCCTGCAAGATATAATTGCCTGTCTTGTCTTCTTCCTTAATCTTCACGTCTTTATCGACGGCAAAATAATTCTTCTTGCCCTTGTCTGTCAAGGCATCGATTGATTTCAAATCAAGACTGCATTGTGTTACACTGCTATCCTCAACTTTCATGTTAATATATGATGGAACCTGTACTGATGAAGCAATGCTGCTATCAAATCCGTACCAGGTTTTATCTCCCTTAACGATTGTCTCGCCCGTGAACGAGTTCGTTGCACTTATCGGATTAAGGCTCGTTGCTGCTGCTCCAGAATATATGTCAATGCACTTGCCCCAAGCCTCGCTAGGAACTCCTGCTTGATCAGGACATCCATCCTTAGGATTAACATCTTGCCCCTGCGCTGGCTTGATTGTTGGACACAAATCAAGCATATCTGGAATATAATCTTGATCATCATCTTCATATACCTGCAATGCCTCAGTTGCGTAGTTGTTTGCATTATCATTTGCCTCTACAACAACTCTATAAGAACTCATTAATGTATCAAAGTTAAAGTTCAGAGACGAATCTGTTGTCTCTTTAACTAAATTATTATCTGGATCATAAAGCTTTATTGTATAATCATGCAAACCAGAGATATCTGCATTTATGTTTGCATCTATCTTTACACATCCATGTGCAAGAGGATAAGTTACATCTCCGCTATCAACAAACCAAACAAGCCAGAAGAACCAGCCCCCTGCTGAGCATCCAGTCCAAGAATCTCCTGTGATTGACAGATTTATCGACGGTGCAGTTGAATCAAGCTTGATGATTGTCTGCTTCTGCTCTTCAACATTTCCAATAATGTCTGTTGAATGATAAGTCAAATTGTAAGCCCCGTCGGCATTGAATGCCAAAGGAATCGAATAAATTCCTGGAGCTCCATCTATCGCATAAGCTGTTTGAGCAACCCCAAATCCTTCATCAGTTGCATTTAACGTTACAAGCGCATTTGGAAGATTGCTCCAAACGTCATTGAAAGGATAATCATCAATTGTAACAGGGGGTGTTGAATCGCAATCATTATCTTCCAAATCTATCAATCCATCACAATCATTGTCCTTGCCATCAATGCAGGTCTCAAGAGTATCCTCTGCAATCGGGCCAACAGCGTCCTGGATTATGTGTAGAGCACCTTCAGAACATTGCTCTACCTGTGTCTTGCATTCACCAACATCATCATATTCATAAATATCAGTTATAATGTCTGCAATACCATCATCTACCCCATTAAAGCAGTTGTCATCGATTCCATTGCACACTTCTGTTGCGCCTGCATTTATCAGTGCATTAAAGTCATTACAATCATTTGCCAAATAGAATGGCCATAAGCAATACCATGGAGCATCATCTGGCTTGTAACCATCACTATCCTTGTCGCATAAGGCAGTGCAATCCAAGACTGCTTCTCCATCACAATTATTATCAATTCCGTCATCTGGGCAAGTGTCATTTCCATAGCTTGAACCATATTCAGTTGCAGTACATTGCTGCCATCCTCCCTCAACACATTGTGCAGCGATATGTTGTGAACCAGTGCAAACTCCTGCCTGCAAGTCACATGGAGTTATCAACATATTTGAATCAGCCGCATCAATCAAACCATCACAATCATTATCAATGTTATCGCATATCTCTGTAGTTGGCTCTCCTTGTGTGCATGTATCCCTAGTCGCACCATTCTCGCAAACAAGCTGTCCCGTGCTAGCACATCCGCCAATTCCACAGTTTGTCACAGTTGGAACATACTCATCATCAGCAATTCCATTGCAATTCTCATCAATTCCGTTGCACGTTAAATCTTCTGCTCCAGGATATATTAATGCATTATTATCATTGCAGTCGTTTCCCGTAGAACAGCTTGCCACATTATATCCATAATATCCATCATTGTCATTATCCATGCAACAACCCATCGGATTTGGAGCAATAGCTGCATCTGCTGCTATCTCACCAGCGGTCTTAGCATACTTGTAAATCTGCATTTCGTCAATAAGCCCTTGCCAACTCACAGCGTAGCCCTGCCAGCCACCGATTTGGAAAGGATTTGAGCTAGGAGATCCGGCCACCCACCATTGTTGTGATGTACTTGGATCACGATTACCATTTATATATACCTTAAGACGCTCGCTTCCTGTCGCACTTGGGTCAAACACCCCCGCAACATGAGTTAAAGTATTCGCTTGTAAGGCCCAGGTTGAATCAATCCCCACTCCTGCTGGGCCGGTATATCTAATTCTGCCGTCACTCAAGGTATGCATCTGATAATCTGCAGGCTTTCCTGCAATTAACATGACTTTATTAGGATTTGAAGTCAAAACCCATGCTTCGATTGTTTGAGGAGTGGTATTTGAGAATGCCAAACTTGTTGGCGCTCCAACAAATACATAATCGTCTATGCCATCAAACTGTAATCCTTGGTTTGAATAACCAGCAGTCCATAATACCCCATTCATCAGCGTGCCATCATTCCCATTACCGCTTGAATCAGCCACAACAGTTCCTGCGCAGCTGTCAAAATGCCACACTGCAACAGGCACTTTCCATCCGTCCTCTACGCAGAATGGATAACTATCCTTGGCATCCGCTCGGTTGCTATCTGTTCCCGCTACGAAGCACGGCGAGATTGTCTTGCCCCACCAATTGCCCTCGTTGTTGTAGGAGAGCTCGATTGGATAATCTGATTGCACTTGGCGCACAGTGTTGTTGTAGATGTCGTTGTGATAGACTGTGAGAGGATTTGAAGTATAATACCACTGGAGAAGCAACCCATATTTGTTTTTGAAAATGTCGTTATCTGATATTATGTTGGTTCCGAAAAGACGGGTCGTCCAAACCCCTGCTTCAGTGTTGTTGAATATTGTGTTTCCTATAACTTGGTTGCCCAGCGACTCAACCAGATAAATGCCGTGGCCGCGATTGTTGGTTACGGTATTATTTCGAACCGTGTTATTATTGGAAGAAGATCCTACAGCTATTCCTCCAGGAACAGCCCACCATGATCCCCAACTCGCATCGCAAGTTGTGCCAGTGATGACGTTGTTTTCTACAATATTTTGGCTGCTAGATAAGATATTTACTGCACTACCCAAACAGCGCTGACCTAGGGTCCAGTTACCGACTCCAGTATTCTCAAGCCTGTTTCCAGAAATGACTATCCCTGTTCCGCGGATTTCTATTCCATATGCGCTATTGCTAAGTACATTGCCAACTATCCTGCCACTCGCACCGCTGTAGCTGATTCCGCCGTTGTTGTTTATAATCGTGTTTTCAGAAATTGTACTTCCAGTTCCCCCAACGCCAATTCCTCCAGAGTTTGAAACTATATTATGCATGAAAGTCGAGTTAGCACTATCTGCACTAATTGCCGCCCCTTTCACATTTATTATGGTATTGCCTTCGACTGTATAACCTGGAGAGCCGTATCTAATGACGATGCCTATGTTCGAAGTTACACGGTCAATTGTGTTGTTTCTCACAATCGTATTTGCAAAAGCTCCCCATGTACCAAGCCAGATTGCAGAACCCGACAATTCGGCGTTGGGAGTGCCTCTGCCACTTTCGTTAAGTATGACATTGTTTTCAATTACATTGCCAGAGCCCCATATGACTGAGAGGCCTCCAAGAGTAAGTGTTGATAAGCCGGCGTTTTCAATGCGATTGTTTACAATTGTATTATTGCTTCCATCAATATAGATGCCACCTGCGCCGCAATTTGAAACTTCGTTGCCACGCACTAAATTATAAGCTGGTGCACGGTAGTTTAAGACAAGGCAATTGTCCATGGCGCTAAGAACTTTGTTGTCTACGATTGTGTTGCGGGCTGTGCCAAAGGATACCGCATTCGTGAAATTTGCAAAAATACAATTCTTAACGGTTGCGCTTTGGCCAGAGCCGCTTACTCCACGGCCAGTGCCATAACCAGTAATGGCATGCCCTGCGCAGTCAAGCGTAATGTTATTCGCCCCAATCGTAAACGCATTTCCGTAACAACTGTAATCTTTACTGAGCACCGTATTTGTGGTTATTGTCTGTCCACAACCTTGTGTGCTTTCACAACCTGTTGTCCAGTTATTATCAAGATTCACCCATCCTGCATCGCAGACACAATTGCCGCCAACATTAGTTGAATGCGGCCCGCAAACAATGTTCCATGCATTAGCTGAACTATAAGGATAACTATCAACAACATTCGCGGCATTACTATCTGTCCCTGCAATGAAGTAAGGCGCGGTTGTTCTTCCCCAGAAATTGCCTTGTCCATTATAAGAAAGTTCAATAGGGCCATTTGAATAAACCTTGTATATCGAACCATTGTAAATATTATTATGGTAAATGCGTGACGTATTAGAGTTTTCTAAGTAAAATCCATATTTATTGCTGTACAAATTATTTTCGGCAAACGAGTTATCCGAACTGTAATATATCCTGATGCCATAACCATTGATATGCAAGCTAGCATTGTTTTTTATAACCGTGTTGTTTGAGCTAGAAGCAACGTAGATACCAGAGTACGTATTTGAATTGGCTGTATTTGATGTGATGTTATTATTTGTGCTTGATGCAATCACAATACCATACCCATTAGCATTAGAATTGGCTATATTCGAGATAAGACTATTAGAATTTGAGCTGGCGGAGAGAGAAATACCATTTCCGCTATTTGAGCTAGCCGTATTGGAGATAAGAGTATTGTTGTTAGAGTTCGACCAAAGATAAATACCAGTGCCATAATTTGAATTGGCTATATTGTTTATTAAAACATTATAATTAGCCCCGTTATAAAGCCAGATGCCTGCGTTAGTATTTGAACCAGCTGTATTGTTTGCGAGAGTGTTATAGTTCGAGCTGGATTCAATATATATCCCAGCGTATGTGTTCGAATTGACAGTATTCTGACTGATATTATTATAGGAGCTTAGATAAGTATGAATTCCATAAATGTTATTGTAGACATTGTTGTTCGTGAGAGTATTATTGGATGCTGTGTGGAGCCTAAGTCCAATGCTGCTTAAGCTGACTGTATTCCCTATAACCATATTGCCTGAGCCAAGATAAATATAAATGCCATTGCGACCACCAGCAACAGCTGGGCTAACTACAATGTTATTTGTTAAAATGTTATTGTTAGAGCCGCCGCCACCGCCACCAATCTGAATTCCATCTACTCTGTTGCCAGTTATTGTATTGCTGGCAGAAGATTCCAAAAGAACTCCAGTATAGCTGCTTGCATTGACTATGTTGTCTGCAATGGTATTGTTGTTAGAGCTTGAGTGGATGTAGATGCCATAATAGTTTGAGCTGGCGTTGTTGGAAGTGAGGGTGTTGCCAGAAGCAGTATAGAGCCTGATCCCACTGCCGCTTGAGCTAACTATGTTTTCAGTCACTGTGTTGTTTGAGCCAAGGTAGATGTAAATAGCATTGCCACCCGGTGCAGTGACTATATTATTTTTTACGATGTTGTTTTTAGAGCCACTTCCAGAAAGCACAATGCCATCGCCCTTATTTGCAGTATTGCCAGTTAAGATATTATTGGCGCTATCAATCACGTAAATGCCACCGTAGGTGCTTGCATTAGCGATGTTGTTTGTAATGATATTATTATTAGAACCTTGCTCCATCTGGATAGCGCGCCAGTATGCAGATATGGTATTGCCAGTTAGGTTATTATTCAAGCTTGCTCTAATCCAGATTCCATATACTTGTTGACCGCTAGTTTGGTCATGAACTTTGTTTCCATCAAGGGCATTATAGTTAGAGCCGTCCAGGAGGTCAATTCCGCGGCCTCCTGAGCTAATGTCGTTGTTAATTAATTTGTTGTATGTAGCTGCATTTTGCAAAGAAATTCCAGCATAATAATCAGTAATCACGCAGTTCTTTATTGTAACTCCATCAAATCCATAGTTGTAGATTCCACCATAACTGCCAACATCGGTTCCATCAATTGTGTGCCCGTTGCAATCAAGAGTTATATCATTTGCGCCGATTGCAAGCCCATGCGCAGTTGCAGGGCAATTCAAAAGATCATTCCCCATTATAATATCAGAAGTTATTGTCTGCCCGCAGCTTATTACACTAACACAAACACTCGGCTCTCCAGTGCAAGTATAGTCTGGTTCAATAATACAGGTCATATCGCAACCATCTCCATCATTTGCATTACCATCGTCACATTCCTCGGCGCCCTCAATAACTCCATTGCCACAGACTTCCTCTGGCACAGGCGCTTCTTCCTCTTCAATTATAGACCATTCTGAGAAATGAGTTAGCCATACTGTGCAGATATTGGCATTGGTGTCGCATGTTGCACTTTGCGAATCCCATTTCTGAGTTGTTGGATTGTATAAATAAACATCAATCTTATTTTCATTTACTATAGAACTCTCAACGCTAGAATAATCAAATGTTACTTCAACAGGCTGACTAAAAACAGCTCCTGCTGGGCTGATATCAAAACTCATCAATGATTTCCCGCTTCCCTTGTTTGTGCTGACAACAATTGTTGAACGCTTTTCAGATACCGTAACTGTTAAATCTTCACTCAACACCCCGGCAGGAATATCAACCGTCATTCCTCCGCCTGCAGATTGTACTATTCCACCAGTTGCAGCAGCAACAGGCTCCTCAACAATTGGCAAAATGCCTTGTGTCCAAGCGCTCTCAACATTATATGACCAAGAGTCCACTGCATCAACAATATTAGTATCAGTGCCTGCTACAAAATATGGCGAGCTAGTCCTTCCCCAGTAATTTCCTTCTTGTTCATAAGATAACTCGATTGGACTATCGCTATAAAATTGATAAAGACTATTATCATAGATATTATTGTTGCGAACAACCGTGTCTGGGCTTGTTAAGAGACGGATGCCGTATTGGTTGTTCCATTTGATAGTGTTAGCCTCGATAATAGTATTGGAACTTGATCTGATGTAGACTCCATAATAGCCGTTTGAGTTTGCACGATTGCCTATAAAAGTATTAGATGAGCCAAAAGCATCATTGATGCCGAAGTAGTCGATTGAGCTAGCTTCGTTATTTGTAACGTTATTGCCAGTGCTGTAACTGAGAGCGATGCCATAGTTCGTATTTGCACTGACATCATTGTCTATGATAGTGTTATACTCGCCGTAGTCTACACGGATACCCGAATTGAAGTTTGTGTTGAAGTAGTTATCGGCGAGGTGGTTGTTAGAACCGTACCAGATGTAGATACCGTGATATTCATTTGCACTAGCATAATTGCTTGTGATTATATTATTCGAGCTGCGTTTTGCAGGGGACCCCTGCAAATAAATGCCATAATTGTTAGAATCAAGGGTATTTGAAGTAATTGAATTGCTAGAGCTCTCAAGGAGATGAATCCCGTTTTCAAAAGTAGTAATCACACAATTTTGAACAGTTACACCTTGCCTGCCTGAAATTTCAACTCCGTTCCCAGAGTGTCCTCCAGTAATTGTATATCCATCACAATCCAAAGTTATATTATCCGCCCCAATTGTGAAACACGTTCCGCTAGCAGAAATATCATTCATTAAAACATAAGTTTCTCCGGGCGAGTCAAGCACACCACATTCACTAGTTTCAATAACAAATCCAGTAAATGCAGCGTTTGCAAACGCAATTATAAGAACAATTAATCCAACGAGCAAAGCGACGGTAACATTTTTTCTCTCTCTCTTCTCATGCATCTTTCTAAAAGAAACTGAAAGAACATTATCACCCCTCTTGCTCATAAATATCTCACATTAAACCTAATATTTAAATCTTACCCACTTTCATTCCCGAGCACAGTCCTATATTAATATACCAAAACACCTTTTCTCTCAACCAAGATATTAAATTTATCAATTAAGTCTTAATTAAAATAATAGCCTTCCTAAACTTAAGAAAATGTGCTAGAAGAATCAGATTCTGGAGAAGGTGTTTCGATTGCATCCGAGTCAACCATTGGCAATGAGGCTTTAGTTATCACAAAAACGTCGCCTATTGCTTTGACAAACTGGTGAGGAATAATTACCCCTCTTGCCCCGCCAATTGAACCCATCATCCCGGAACTAAGCCTTATTTTCCAGCCATCAATCTTATTATCAACTAGATTTACCTCTTCAACCTGTCCAAAGTAATCTCCCTCAGAAGTATATACCTGCTTCCCAAGAACCTCGCTTATTTTTTTTATTCTCAACATAATTAAGTTCTATCCCAGTGAGTATTTATACTTTATGTTTTTCTAAGATATATTAAGACTTTTACGTCACTATCATCACAATATTTATTAAATCCCGAAATAGCATTAAAATATGAGCTCAAGAGAATTTTTTCACATTCTGGCAGCAATAATACTTTTTACAGCCATTGGAAGCTTCTCCTTTTTGATAGATTCTCAATGGATTATGCTTCCGAAAATTCTTCTTTTTACAACAATCATAATTTTTGTCTCAATTTTTGCCAAAAAAGTTATGGCTTATTTGCTAGATACTGATGTCGAACACGAAATTTGGAATGTTTCGAGATATGGAATAATAAAACACCAAAGATTAAACAAAGAAATTCCGGGAGGAATAATTTTCCCGCTGATTATCTCCCTCTTTTCCCTAGGATTTATCAAATTTGCAGCTTTCATAACCTATGAGGCTAGAGCACTAAAAAGAAGAGCTGCTAAAAGATTTGGATTTTATAGTTTTGCAGAGTTAACAGAATGGCATAATGGATTAATCGGCGCTGCAGGGATAATTTCTCTATTTATCATAGCAATAATTGCATATCTCCTCCCATATAACCTAGAACTTTTCTCAAAACTTGCAGTTTACTATACAATTTCTAACCTCCTCCCAATATCAAAATTGGACGGAACACAAATTTTCTTTGGCTCTAAAGTTCTCTGGACAGCCCTGGCACTAATCGCACTAATCCTCGGTGCCTTCGCTTTTGCTATCTAAGCCTCATTAAAACGTATCAAACATTATTCAAGCTAAATCACAAATTATAAATAACGAGAACACAAAAGTATATTCATGAGCAAAAAGAGGGGGATTTCATTCAGTTTTATAATAGCAATAATTTTAATGCTCGCTGTGTCCAGCTCATTTGCATATGCGATAATCAGCCACTCGGCAAGCCAGGTTACAGCCGGGACTTTCGGCATCGGCGATTTTACATTTAATGGTTCTTTAGGCATACAGAATTCTGTGGGTGGAATCTTTCTTTATGCAAATGCTACTTCCGGAAATGTTGGGATAGGGACGCCGAGTCCCGGGTATAATCTCGACATTCAGGGAAGTGGCGGATTTGGACCAGCTATAAGAGTCAAAAGTATCGGCGATTATTCGAGCAAACTTATTATCGATAGCGGCTCGACAGCAAGTCAGGTTTCTCAACTTGTTCTAAGCGACCAGGGTGTGGAAAAGTGGTATGTTAGAAAAAATACAGATAATGCATTTTGGCTGCTTCGCTCAGGGCCAGGTGTGCCAGATTTATCGATAAATTACACAACAGGCAACGTTGGCATCGGCACAGCAACTCCTAGCCAGAAGCTGAATGTTATCGGTGATGCGAATATAACTGGAAATTTAATTGGTGGAAATGCTTTTTTTGAGGCGCAGGACCAAAAGACAAGCGGGGTAGCTGCACAAGCCTGCGTATCAGGTTCTTGGTTCGCAAGAAATTTGACAATTGCATTAACAAATGAGATTAGCGGGGCTTCTTTATCTAATAATAATATAATTCTCCCAGCGGGAGCTTATTATGTAACAGCTGAAACTTCTGTTATTGGCAGTGGTGGAGACAAATTAAGATTATATAATATAAATGATTCTATTGCTCTTGTATATGGACTAAATAGTTATAGTTATGCAAATACTTATCATACTTCAACAAACCCTTCATATCTTGCAGGAAGATTTACTCTTACGGGAACAAGAACCTTAAGGTTACAACATTATGTTATATCTTGCTCTAATTTAGGAGTAGCAATGTCTCTTTCTGGGATAAATGAAACATATACGGACATTAGTATATGGAAGATAAGATGAAAAACAATGATTATTTTGCTCCAGTTTGATATAAAACTTCTGCACTCTCTCTTCTTTACAATCTAAACATAAACGATGGAGCACAGATAACTTTAAACTCTAGTTCATTACAATTATTTCCATGACAATTGTAGATATAGAACCAAGAGAATACCAAAAAGCAATTTTTGAAACTGCAAGAAACAATAACACTCTGGTTGTCCTTCCAACAGGAATTGGAAAAACTCTAATCGCGCTTATGCTTGCTGTAGAAAGATTAAAAAAATATCCAACATCAAAAATTCTCTTCCTCGCACCCACAAGACCCCTAGTCGAGCAGCATTTTGAGTATTTCAAAAAGCATCTTCATGAACTATTTGCAGAACTTCACCTTTTTACCGGAGAAGTTCCCGCAGGAAAAAGAAAAGAACTCTGGCAAACTACAGAAATAATTTTCTCAACCCCCCAATGTATTGCAAATGACCTTGAAAATTATCTTTACGACTTAAATGATACATCTTTATTAATTATCGATGAAGCACATCGATGTCTGAAAAATTATGATTACACAAAAGTTGTAAGTCACTATAAAAATAAAGCGAGAAATCAGAGAATTTTAGGCCTAACAGCCTCACCAGGACACGATGCAGAAATAGTAAAACAAATTAGCAAACACCTTTCTCTCGATGAAATAGAAGTCAGAACAAGAGATTCTGACGACGTTAAACCATATATGAAAGAAAGAGAATTTACTAAGATAGAAGTTTCTTTTCCCCCTTGTTTAATGGAAATTCGAGCACTTCTAAAAAAGTTCTACGATGAAAAAGTCAACAAGTTGAAAGAAAAAGGGTTCCTTTTCGGTCCGGGAAATAAAATAACTCTTCTCAAGCTTCAACAAAGACTATTTTCTCAAATTTCTCCAAGAAATTTCGCAGCCATGACTGGAGTTTCATGGACTGCACAGGCGATTAAAATTTCACACGCCCTCGAGCTTTTGGAAACACAAACTTTGAGTGGATTAAATGCTTACATGAAGTCTATGATTGAACAATCTATCCAGAAAAAAAGCAAGGCAGTCCAAACGATTGTAAAGTCTCCAGAATTCAACGCAGCAAATATTCTTCTGCAAGAGTTAATAACTAAAAAAATTGAACATCCGAAGATAGATGAAATAATAAATCAAATCACGTTAGCATTTCAAGAAAATCCAAACTCAAAAATAATCATTTTTTCCCAATTTAGAGAAACGGCACAATCAATTTCCCAAAAAATAAATGAAATACCAGCTATTAGATCTGCAATCTTCATCGGACAAGCAAAAAAGTTGGGAGCTGGACTCTCCCAAAAAGAACAAAAGCAGGTTATTGAAGATTTCAAGGAAGGAAAGCTAAATGTTATCTGCGCAACCTCGATTGGTGAGGAAGGTTTGGACATTCCAGATGTCTCTGCAGTAATCTTCTATGAGCCAATCCCAAGCGCAATCAGAAAAATTCAAAGAGCCGGAAGAACTGCAAGATTACAACCAGGTAAACTAATAATTTTAGTAACAAAAGGCACACGAGATGAGATTCATCATTATGCTGCAAACGCCAGAGAAAAAAAGATGTACAAAACAATAGACCTTGTAAAAAAAGAACTCAAGGAAAAGGCAAGAAATAAAACCCTTTCCGACTTTAAACAAGAGAAGTAAAATGTTCCAAGATATATTTTCAAGAAAAAAAGAAAAACCAAAATCAGAAAACCAAAAACCAGCAAAAATTCTCATAGACAACAGAGAGAAAAACTCTCTAGTTCCAGCAATTCTCTCAAAACTTAATATTGACTTTGAATTTATACATCTCCCAACAGGAGATTATATAGTAAATGATGTTGTAATAGAAAGAAAAACAATTCCTGATTTAAAATCCTCGATAATAAACAAAAGAATTCTTTTCCAGTTAAAAGAATTAAAACAATACCCAAAAGCAATTCTTCTAATTGAAGGCATTTCAACATTTGAACTTTATGAAGGAATAATTCACGAAAACGCATTAAGAGGTTTTATTTTATCAACGGCTTTAGAACACAAAATTCCAGTTATTTTCACAGAAAATGAAGAAGACAGCGCAAAATATCTTGCGGTCTTGGCAAAGAAAACAAAAAAAGCATCATTATCATTAAGACCGAAAATTCAATTAGATAAAGATGAACAAAAACAATTCATTCTAGAGGGTTTTCCTGGAATAGGCCCCCAGACAGCAAAGAGATTACTTCATAAATTCAAAACAATAAAAAATATAATAAACGCTGACGAAAAAGAAATAAGTGAAATCTTAGGAAAGAAAGCTGAAAACTTCAAAAGGATCATCGATGAATAAAAACCTTTAAATGTCCTAGTTCCTTAATTTCGTAATGAAGAAATGGCTCTGGTTCCTCATAGGATTTTTTGCTATTCTAATTATACTTGGGGTTCTTTTCTTCGTTTCACTAACTTCTGGAAAAATTATTGGTGCGCTTCTTTACATAGATGAAGGCATAGTCCAAGTCGATACCGGAAAAGGTTGGGCAACTGCGATTGATGGAATGGAGCTCTCTATAAATGACAAAGTTCAAACTCTTGAAGGAAAAGCAACAATTGCACTTTATGAAGGAGAGATAATAAGATTAGAACCAAACACTCAGATTAGTATAAAAGAGCTAAGCCAGAAAAAAATAACAATAAGCCAAGAAGCAGGAAGCACTTGGAGCAGATTAACAAAACTCGGAGGCGTCGCAGAATATAACGTTGAAACTCCTACAACAGTTGCAACAGTCAGAGGAACTGGATTCGGAATGGTTATTTCAGAAGAAAAAAATGATTTGCTCGTTGGAGAGGGAACAGTAACTTTCGGAGCCAAAGGAGAGTTGGGCGAAGCCATTCCTGAAGGTTGGAAAGGAACAATAGCAAGTCCACTTGCAAAAGTTCAAATGAATCAAGAAGAAAAAGATTGGGTTTATGGACAAGAAACAAGAGATATTGAAACATTAAAGAAGATAAGATGGGAAATAATCAACAGACATGGATTTATTCTTGGAATGATAAAAAAGACTACTGGATTAACTGACGAAGGTATAAGGCAGGGATTGAGAAGCATTGATGCGGGAGAAGGGGACTTAGACGAAATGGCAAAGAAGGCACCCATAAAAATCAAAGACCTGGACAGAATCGTGCAAATAACAAAAAAGATTAGAAGTATGCAAGGAACTGCATAAACTTATATGCAAATTCAAAAAAACAGATTAGTTCTTTGTCTTTTAATTTCTGGAATTGTTGCAATCTTGCTATCGACTCTTTTTGCCTTGGGATTATTTTCAGGCTGGCAGATGAAACTTGGGGACGCACTCTACAAACAAAAAGAACCTCTCAAGAATATTGTAATCGTTGCAATTGATGATGCAAGTCTGCAAGAAATTGGAAGATGGCCCTGGCCAAGAGAAAGATTCCTAGAACTTTTGCCAAAATTATCAAAAAGCGAAGTCATTGGAATTGATATTGCCTTTTTTGAAAATTATAACGCAAACATAGACAATAAACTTGGAGAAGAAATAAAAAAACTTGGAAATGTTATTCTTCCAGTAGAATACACCAAATTCGACCAGGGCAAAGGCGTAGAAATCTTAAAAACAATCGAGCTCATAAGAAAAGGAGCAGCTGGAATCGGAGCAATCAATGTTTTCAGCGATTCCGATGGAATTACAAGGGCAGTACCCCTGCAAATATCAGGAGATGAATCTAAAGAAATCGAGAGTTATGATGGCTTTACTCTTGCAATTTACAAACAATTATTCTCCAGAAACTTAAGTTATGAAGGAAAGACAAACCGATTTCTAATAAATTTTGTAGGCCCTCCCGCAAGTTTCAACACCATATCATTCTCAGATGTCCTAAACAATAATTACCAAAAAGACCTATTCAAAAATGCAATTGTTCTCATTGGGGCTACCTCCCCGGACTTACACGATGATTATTTTGTTCCAACTTCATCCGGAAAATCAATGCCCGGCGTTGAGTTACATGCAAATGCATTACAAACGATGATTACAAAACAATTCTTGCAAAATGAAAGTAATTTTGCAATTATTCTCACAATATTTGCAGTTAGTTTGGTTGTAGGATTGCTACTATGGAAATTCAGACTTCTATTCGCAGCAATGGGATCATTAATGTTAATCTTTGCATGCGCATTGATTGCGATGATTATGTTTAACAAAGGAATTATTGCGAATATCTTCTATCCTTCACTCTCCATACTATTAACTTACGTTATTACAGTCGGAGTTTATTATGTATTCGCAGAAAAAGGAAGAAAACAGGTGCTTAATCTATTTGGCAAATACGTTTCAAAAGAAGTCGTTAACGAGATAATGAAAAACGCAAAGGAAGGAATAACACAATTAAAAGGAACCGAGCGCGAAGTTACCATTCTTTTTGCAGATATAAGAGGTTTTACTTCAATTTCTGAGAAATTGAAACCTCAAGAAGTTGTAACAATGCTTAACACCTACCTCGGCGAGATGACAAATGTTGTTTTCAAGTACAAAGGAACTTTGGACAAATTCATCGGAGATTGTATTATGGCAATATTCAATGCCCCAGTTGAGCAACAAAACTCCGCACTGCTTGCAGTCCGAGCAGCTCTGGAAATGCAAGACAAAATAAAGCGCATCCATACTGTTCACGGCAAGAAAATCCCAATAATGCATGCTGGAATCGGAATAAACACGGGGCATGCAGTCATTGGAAACATCGGAACAAAAGAGAGAATGGAATATACCGCAATTGGAGATAATGTAAATCTCGCCTCAAGATTATGCGGATTCGCAAAAGGCGGGCAAGTAGTTATCAGCCAATCAACTTACAATCTCGTAAAAGATAAAATCGTAGCAAAAAAGCTTGGAGAAATCAAAGTCAAAAACAAAGCCAAACCCCTAACAGTCTACGAAGTTAAGAGCTTGAAGTAAAAACAGCTATATCTGTATAAATCGGTCCAATTGGTTTTAACTCGGATTTTTTCAATTTGAACGAAGAAACCTCAAAAGAAATTGGCTCAACATGAATAGAATCAACATGTCCAAAAAATCCTTTCTTGTCTTTAACATATTTTATCCGGGCAATTGTCAAATGCGACATAAATCTTCCCTCAGATTTAAATAAATCCTTCAAAGCTTCATCGATTTTCTTCTGCAAATCATGAATTTGTTTGCCCTCAACTTTAATCCAAACAATATTTGGTTTTCCGCGAATCGAAAAAGTTCCAATTTTCCCCAATTTCAACTTCATCTCAGAAAATTTAATCTCCCTCAACTTTTTCTCAATCTCTCCTATTTTTTCATCGTCAATCTCTCCAAGAAACTTCAAAGTTAAATGTAAATTTTCCAATTCAGTCAACTTTCCAGTGAATTTTACCTTCCCCAATAGTTCCTGTATGCGTGCAATCTCCTTAATAACCCCATCAGAAAATTCAATCGCAATAAAACATCGTTTTAACTCGTTTTTTTCTTCAACCATTTTCACTTTGGGGTTATAGCAGCAAAACTATAATCTTTAATCTTGGCTAGTTTCTTAACATCCTCAAGAGTTACTTTATTTATTTTCTCTTCATGTTTATAATAATCTTCGGCCTTTCCAAAAAATTCATGGAAAAGAAGTTCATTCATTGTATTAACGCTCTCTTCAGAAAGAACCTTATGAAGCCCATTAACTCTCTCTTTCGCCTCTTTCAAATCTTTCTCACTCATATTTTTAACATTTTCCAGCTCTTCAAGAATAAGCCTCTTAACTTCCTCTACTTTCTCTTTAGTTGTCCCAACATAAATACTATAATATCCGTAAGAACTGCCTCCGTCAATATTACTTTTGATAGCATAAGCAAGCCCTCTCTTCTCCCTTATCTCTAAAAATAATTTTGAAGACATCCCATTTGCTAAATAAGCATCGAGAACTTCCAAAGCACTAAACTCTTTGGTGTTTGGAAATGGGGCATGAAATGCAAAAATCAAATTAGCTTGATCAATCCCCTCTCTTTTTTCTATAGTCTCTGCATTTTTATCTTTTATGGGAACTATTTTGGGCTTTTTACCTTCTGCCTTGAAATTTTTCTCCATATAATCACAAACTTTTCCAAAATCAGCATCTCCAACAAGGGTTACTATAAAATTCTCAGGTGAATAAACTTCCCTAAAGAATTTCGCAACAAAATCCCTCTTTAAAGAAGAAACACTCTCTTTATTTCCAATTACAAGCTCTCCAAATGGTTTTTCGTAAAGATTTTTCTCAATCTGCTGACTAACAGCACTAGAGGGATCATCATGATACATCTTTATCTCTTCAAGAATAACTTTTTTCTCTTTCTCGAACTTCTTTTCATCAAACCTTGGATTCTTAAGCATATCAATTATTATATCAATCCCAGAAAAAAGATGCTCACTAGGAAGCTTAAACCAGAAGCTAGTCATTTCATGGGAAGTAAATGCATTCAAAATTCCTCCTTTCTTTTCAATCTCCCTAGAAATATCTTCATGTGTTCTTGTCTTTGTTCCCGTAAATAATAAATGCTCAATAAAATGTGCAATTCCTTTTATTTCAGATTTTTCGTAAGCAGCTCCAAATCTGTTAGTTATACCGAAAGAAATAATAGGCATTTCTCTTTTTTCCATTATAACCATCATCCCATTTTTCAGCTTCTTTCTCATGAATTTCATACAGGAAAGAAAAGCAAATTCTTAATAAACCTTGTGAAGTAAAGATTATCATGCCAGTAAACGCCGGATATGAATATTTTAACGCAGAAAAGAAGTTTTCTATAGCAAAAACTTCAGACGAAAAGATAGCTGCCTTAGAAGAAATGATTCGCGCAGCGCCAAAGCATAAATCGAGTGAACACTTTGTTGCAGAGCTTAAAAATCGTCTTAGAAGATACCAAGAAAAACAAGAAAAAGCGAAATCTTCTGGAAAAACAACAAGAAAAAGCATCAAAAAAGAAGGTTATCAATGTGTCCTAGTTGGCCTGCCAAATTCGGGAAAATCACTTTTACTATCAAAACTAACAAACGCAAAACCTAAGATTAGTCCGAATCCTTTTGCAACAAAGGAACCAGAGATAGGAACGATGTTTTATCAGGGCGCAAAAGCCCAAATTGTAGATATTCCATCAATTGGCTCAGAGTTCTTTGATGTTGGAACAATAAATACAGCAGACTGTATCATAGAAATCGCAGAATCTATAGGAGATTTAGAAAAAATCTCTGCAGCCCTTACAAAAGCAATCGGAAAGAAGATTATTGTAATAACAAAATCAGATCTTCTCTCAGAAAATGAGTTAAGAAAACTAAATGAGAAGATAAAGAGCAAAAGATTGGATGCAATGACGATTTCAGCAGAAACCGGCCAAGGAATCGAGCAATTAAAAGAAAAAATCTTTATCGGAATGGACTCGATTAGAGTTTATACAAAAGAACCTGGAAAACCAGCATCCGACGATCCAATAGTCCTTCCAAAAAACTCTACAGTTAAAGATATTGCAGAATCAATCCTTAAAGGTTTCTCACAGAAAGTAAAAGAATCCAGAGTTACGGGCCCAAGCAGCAAGTTTGCCAACCAGCGTGTCGGCTTAGACCATCAATTAAAGGACAAAGACATTGTAGAGTTTAAAACCAAATAAGAATTATCTTGTAACGAGAAGTTTATCCATTTCTTCCTTCAACTTCTTCATCTTTAGAGTTGCGAAATGTTTTCTTGCAGGCTCTAAAATTTCATTTAATTTTTCAGTCATCGCTTTCTTTAAATCCATTGGATGCAGCTTTTTGTTTCCAAAGTCTTTTACAAGTTCATCAAAAGATTTGTAAATCTTATCTCCGCCAAATTTCTTTTCTCTTTTAACTTCGAGTTTTGCCTTTTCATTTATGAAAACAATATATTTTGCCCAATCAATCAAAGGATTGAATTCAATCTCTCCTTCCGGACAAAAAGCATTCATTATTTTTCTTTCAACATCTTTTTCATCGTCAGTCATATAAATTGCAGTTTCTGGCTTTGATTTTGACATTTTCATCTCCCCCCAAAAATCCTGCATTTTTTCTTTGGGAACTGGCCAAATCGATGGTTTTTGCAAGCCAAGAATTAAATGCCCATGAACTGCAACTGGTTTTATCTTCTCTCCTTTCTTATTTTTCAAAGGATTTTTTAATTTCAGAGCCACATCTCTTGCAATAACCTGCGCTTTTCTCTGGTCGTTTCCTGCATGAATCAGATTAATTCCCTGAATAAAAATATCAGCAACTTGCATTGGAGGATAAATTAATTTCGCAAAATCAATAGAATCTCCCTCTTTTCTGCCCATTATTGTAATTGAACGTTCAATTCTCGCAAGACTAGTATGTTTGCTTACATCAATAACTGTTTCCCAATATTTATCATTGTTATGATACAAATCGCTTCCAAGAACAAACTTCAAATCTTTAGGATCGCCGCCAACACATTTGTAAGATGCAATAAGCGCCTCCCTGAAATAGTTTGCGCCTATCCCTTGTATGATTTTCATATCTCCCCCAAGCTTATCATTAATCCAAGAATGCCAATCGGCCAAAAATATAGAACAATCAACTCCTGCATCGACAAAATCTTTCACTTTTGACATGCAAACAAGTCCATGCCCCAAGTGAGGCTTTCCTGATATCTCAAAACCAATATAATGCTTTAGCTTTTCTCCATCTTTTAACATTCTAAGAAGATCGTCTTCAGTCATTACCTCTTCAGTGTTTCGTTTTACCAGCTCAAACCTCTTGTCCGCATCCATATTTCTTAAAGCAAAAAACTTAATATAAACCTTTCCCCTTTCAAAGCATGAAAATCCTCGCTCTTGGAATTACTCTTCTCGGCATTTTTATATTAATTGTCCTGCTAAACCTCTCTTCTCCCACTGTCATTAGAAACTATTCGGAGCTTTCAGAACTTCAAGACTATACAAAAGTCCAAACAACTGGAAAGGTGATTTCAGAAAGAGTCCTCTATGAACAAACAAAACTCCTAAATTTAGACAATAATATAGAAGTCCTTTGTAACGCTTGCCCCGTATATATTAACCGAACTTTAACTATTATTGGAACGGTTGAAACCTATATTAACCGAACTCAAGTCAATGCGCTAAAAATAATCCTCCAATAACTTTATTTACTAAAAAGCCCTCGATAGGTTAGTAAAAAGAGATAATGAAGTTAAAACTCTCAAAAACCGCAGAAATAGTGCTTAGTCGCTATCTTGAAAAAGACGAAAATGGAAATCCAATAGAAAAACCAGAAGATATTTTCAAAAGAATAGCAAAGAATCTCGCAAAGGAAGATCTTAGATACGGCGCAACAAAAAAAGAACTTGCCAAAACAGAGAAAGAATTTTTCGATTCCATGTTAAATATGGAGTTTCTCCCTAATCTTCCTGCAATCGCGAACGCTGGAAGAAGATTGCAACAGCTCGCTGCCTGTTTTGTAATCCCCATCCCAGATAATACAGAAGGAATTTTTCAGGCAGTTAAAGAATTAGCCCTAGTCCAACGAACTGGAGGAGGAACCGGCTTCTCATTTTCACGCCTAAGACCTGAAGGTTCATATGTTAGCGAAACCGGAGGCATAGCTTCGGGCCCAGTTTCATTCATGAAAGTCTTTGATTGTGCAACTGCTGCAATAAAAGAAGGTGGAATAAGAAGAGGTGCAAACATGGGAATCCTCAGAATTGATCATCCAGACATAGAAAAATTCATAAAAACAAAAGAAAAGGGAGAACTTCAAAACTTCAACATATCAGTCGCAATAACTGACAAATTTATGGAAGCAGTAAAGAAAGATAACGATTTTGATTTAGTTTTTGACAATAAAACCTATAAAACTCTAAAAGCAAGAGAGATATTTGACAAATTATGCAAGAGCGCCTGGATAAATGGCGACCCTGGAATCATATTCATAGACAAAATAAACAAATTTAATCCAACTCCCAAACTTGGAGAGATAGAAGCGACAAATCCTTGTGGAGAACAACCACTTTTACCCTACGAATCCTGCGTTCTTGGAAGCATAAATATCTCAAAGTTTGCAAAAAACAAAAAGATAAGTTTCAAAGCGCTCGAAAAAACAATCTCGCTTGGAGTTCATCTTTTAGACAATTCAATTGATGCATCATCCTATCCAATTCCAGAAATAGAAAAAATGGCAAGAGGAAATAGAAAAATTGGTTTGGGAATTATGGGTTTTGCAGACGCGCTTGTACAATGCAATATTGCATATGACTCAAAAGAAGCAGAAAAATTCTCATTGAATTTGATGAAGTTTATAGAAACCACTTCGCACAAAGCAAGTGCAGAACTTGCAAAGAAGAGAGCACCTTTTTCAAACTTTAGAGAAAGCATATACAAAAAGAAACCATTGAGAAATGCAACCCTCACAACAATCGCACCGACTGGAACAATCGCGCTTATAGCAAATTGCTCAGAAGGCATTGAGCCAATGTTTGCCCCAATAGCCCACAGGCACTCAACATTTGGAATTCTAGAAGAAACAAACTCGGCATTTGAAGAATTAAAAAAGCATCAAAAAATAGATGAACCAACGCTCGCAAAAATAGAGAGAGAAGGAACCTTACAAAACACGTCCCTTCCTGACAAAATAAAAAGAGTTTTCAAGGCCTCAATGGACATCTCACCAGAATGGCATGTTAGGATTCAAGCAGCCTTCCAAAAATACACAGACAATGCAGTAAGCAAAACCGTTAATCTTCCTGAAAAAGCAACTCCCGAAGATATAAAGAGAACCTTCATGCTTGCATACGATTTAGGATGCAAAGGCCTTACTGTTTACAGATATCACAGCAAAAAAGAGCAAGTCTTAGAATTCTGCAAACAGTGTGAAGTCAAGAAGTAAGCTATGCTAGTCGAAATAGTCCTTGCCCTTCTTCTTGGCCTCATCGCAGGCACCCTTACAGGCTTATCTCCAGGCATCCACATAAATCTCGTTGCGGCATTTCTCACAGCATCAATAGGCTACTTCTCAGGAATTCCGCTTATTGTTCTCGCAGTCTTTATTGTTGCAATGTCCATTACACACACTTTCCTAGACTTTATTCCAAGCATTTTTCTTGGCGCTCCAGAAGAAGATTCTTTCCTCTCAGTTCTTCCAGGACACCAATTACTCAAAGAGGGAAGAGGACATGAAGCATTTGTAATAACAATTTATGGCTCTCTGACTGCGCTAATTATAATCCTTCTCTTTACGCCGTTCTATATCTGGTTTCTTCCAACAATTTTCACAACAATAAAATTTGCAATCCCATTTATTCTCATCTTTGTCTCCCTTTACTTAATTCTGAGAGAAGAAGAACCATTCATCTCGTTCATAACTTTCTCTCTTGCCGGACTTTTAGGATACTTGGCGTTTAATCTTCCAGTAAAAGAGCCCCTGATGCCCCTACTTTCAGGACTATTCGGTCTCTCAGCTTTGATAATCTCCCTAAAAACAAAATCCCAAATCCAAAAACAAACCATTCAACCACTAAAGAAAATAAAACTAAAGAAAAAAGACTTTTTCAAATCAATCGCTGCAGTTTTAATCTCATCCCCATTCTGTGCGTTTCTTCCAGGCATCGGCTCTGGACATGCGGCAACAATCGGCTCAGAGATAATCCCTCAAGACAGAAAGGGATTCCTATTTCTAGTTGGAGCAACAAACACAATAATTATGGGATTAAGCTTCGTAACTGTCTATGCAATAGGAAAAGCCCGCTCCGGCTCCGCCGCAGCAATCCAAGAAATTCTAAAATCAATCTCTCAAACAGATTTGATAATAATTCTGGCAGCAACAATGGTCTCAGGAATACTCGCGGCGATAATTGGAATTAGTCTATCAAAGCTCTGTGCAAAATATATCTCAAAAATAAATTACACTTGGCTCACAACCATAACAATTGCAATAATTATCTTGGTTAACTTATTCTTTTCTAATTGGTTAGGAATATTCATCCTCTTAATTGCAACTGCCCTAGGAATCTTCACAATTACCTCAAATTCCAGAAGGATAAACATGATGGGAGCTCTTATTATCCCTGCGATAATCTACTATTTGATATAATCTACTAAAAGATAGCCCATATAATAGCATATCCTAACATACTTGCTATTGTATCCCAGACTATATCGACAAATTCTTCAAAGAATAATTCATGATAAAATCCTTTTAATGCTAATAAAAATTCAACACATTCCCAAACAGAATGAGTCAGCAGCCAAACCCAAAAGCCTAAAATAAAATTATGGGAAAAATCAATCCAGATTAAAAAGAAAATTATTCCCCAAACAAAATGGAGTATATGCCAGAAATTTAAGTAGACATATTTTGTTTCAACGAGCTGCATATTCAAAAATTTTACAAGTTTGTAAGGTAGGATTGTTTGAACAATTTTATCCAAAATACTATTGCACTTATCTGTTACACACGCTCTTTTCATATTCCTAGAACCACTTCCCAATCGTTTCCTGCTTTTCTTTCTCTCTTCCAAAGATGCTCTGAATATATTTTTCTGTAAGTTCCAAACTTTCCAGCAGATAAGGCGAAGCATTGTAAGTTCGTGCCAAATCCAATGCGGGTTGCATATATTTCAAAATGCCCCCCTCAGAAATTGTAAATATCAGCTTCCCTCCACAATTTGTGCACTTTCCAACCAATGGAGGCCTTCTGAATTTGGTATTGCAGCCAACACACCTAAATTCCTGCATCGAGAACTTTCTCAGATTTCCTCTTATATCTCTTATGAAATGTCTCTCGATAATTAATCTAGAAACATCTTTTATATCAACAGCCCTTATTTTTCCGCAAAGTCTCATCTGAGAAGCGACTTTTTCTTGCATCGTCGGCAATGACTTGTATGAAGAATTAAGAGAACACTTATTTATATCGGCACACCCGTGAGTAAACAAGAAATTCGAAAAAGGATCTGTTCCCTCTTTTAATCTCTGTTTAACATTCTCTACTTTTATTTCCGAGGAATGTTTACCTAGCTCCGCAAACTCATAAAGTTCCAAAGGATATCTCTCGCATAACTCAAAATCAAGAATTTGGTCGTCCACTTCTCTTGCGCTGATGCAAACGTTCAGAACAAGCGGAGAATCTTGAGTTCCTCCCCTATGCGAAGGTAGAAACTTTCTTGAAAAGTTTAATAACAAATCAGATAGAAGCATTACAGCAGCCTCATCTCCATCACAATCTCTTCTCATTGCAGCATGCATGTAAGGAGAAGCCAAAAATACTTGCGTTTTTGAAAAGCCAATTATTCTTCCGACCGTTGCAGTGCAAATATGAGGAGCAATGCAGACAACCATCTCACCAAGTAAATCCTCTCTCTTTTGGGCATTGTGCATTTTTGCTAAGCCATATAACTTTTCAAGCTCTTCATCAACAAACTTAGTTACTCTTATGAAAACATCATCTGCTCTCTCATCCTGCGAATCTGGGCAAGAAGGTAATATTATATCATGAGGAAATATAGTTAAAATTTGTTCTTCATTCTCTAGATTTTTTCCATAAGAATCTTTCTCATATCCTAATTTCTTTAGAATCTCCACGCTAGCCCCGATTTCCTTAGGTTTAAAATGAGTTATTGGCATTTCAGTCATATCATACCTTATTGTTCCATCCTTATTCACATTAAGATTCCATTTTGCTCTAAGAATTCCTTTTGCAAGATTTTCACAGCTATGGTCCTTGCTGCTCGTTCCCCTAATCCCCTTGACAACTGAACCTATCTCTTCCAGTTTAATTCCAACTTTTTTCTGTGCAGCATCTAAATAATGTTTCACATCGAGTCGCCTCTCCTTAAAACCAAATGTTGTAGGATGTTCTTCACATCTTCCAGGATAGCTGTAATCACAATCAGGACAATAATTCATTTTCTTGCAAAGCTCCCCACAAACTTCACATGAAGGATAAACCGTTTCCTTTTGGCATTTCTCACAATAATAAACAGGGAAATCTGAAATAATCACTCCACCTTCTAAAGCAGCTTGAAAACTTCTCAATCTCCCTCCTTCTTTTCCAACTGGGAAAAGTGCATGTGGGCTTCCTTTCAATTTTCTGAGTTTTGCCTTCTCTGGCCTTCCCATTCTTGAGCCTATAAATGTTCCAGATTTGTCTTTTATCTCAAACTTTGATAAATGAGATACTACTTCAAGTACAGGACCCTCAGAAATAATCTTGGCAATATAATCTATCTCCTTTTCCAAATTAAGAATATCTACATCCATCCCCAAATTAATCAAAAGTGCTCGACTAGTTGTTTCGTCAAGCACAACATTTTCAATACTTACCTTATGTTCACATCCTATTAGTTCAAGCGCTCTTTTTCCTTTTACAAATCTCCCTTTATCCTGGAGTGAATAAGGCAAGATAATCTTTTTACCAATAAGACTTCCATGAGCAAGCCAATCAAGAAGCCCTAAAAAATGCTCATAATTAATTTCCTTCCAATAAAATATATAACTTGGATGCAGAGGGATATTATACTTTTTTGAAAGTTCAACTGCACTCTCAATTCCAATTTTTCTCTTGTCTATTTCTATTTTTTCCTCTCCAGCCGCCTTTTTTAGTTCAAGCTCCCACCACTCTTCGACGTATCCTGGCTTCAAAAGTTCAAAATTTCTATTTGCTACATCCCCAAATGGAAAAAGTATGTCCCCAAGATAGATTATTTCCTCCACTTCTAAATAAAGCTTCTTCGCTTCTTCGTAATTCTCCACTTTTCTAACACTCCCATTTCTAAGTTTTACAATTGGTCCATCCATTTCATCACAAACTCCTATTGCACACCCTTTTGTTGGTTTCTCAACTTTAAGCTGCGTTCCGACTGCTAAAAAACAATCTGAAATACCCATCGTAGCAGGATGAACTGCTGCTGCAGAGAACCCGCTTGTCCTTGTTCTTCCATATCTAAATCTAAATGCTCCAGAGCGTGAAGGATGACCGTAAACCGGCCTGCCTGCAACAAGATCCTTAATGTATGTTGGAGAAGTATCTGCACTTCCTTTCTCTCTTTTCTTATGAATTTTTAAATATTCATGCAAAAATTCCCATCCCGTTGATTTGAAACCTCTCTCTTGTGCACCCTTGAGCAATCTCAACCCTTTCTGAGCTTTTTGTGCAAGCCCCTCTGAAAAAATAAGGCACATCCCTCCACGAATAAGATTTGATTCTATTCTTGGAAGATCCTTATAGTTTGAAACCTCTCTTTGTTCACTAGGCTCTCCAGTTATTTCAATTGGAAGATTTTTAGCAAGAAAAGTTATCTCTTCTTCTGTCGGCAAATACTGCAAATTTGTAACCCTCTCATGATAATCATAATTTTCAGTTACATATCTCTTAACTTCATCTTCGCTAGGATCATATTTTGCAAATCCAAATAATTCTCTAAGATAATCTATTAACATCAAAACAACACAAGAAGCAGTTGTTCCGGCACTTCTTATCGGCCCAGAGAAATATGCTTTGAAATATTCCTTCCCTTCTTTTGTTTTACCAAGTTTTAATTCTGTGAAACCTTCCAATGGAGAAGAAACAACTCCAAGCGTCGTATAAGCAAATCCAACTCTTATTCCCGCTTCTATTGCCTGTAATAAACTTTCAAACTTGCAATATTTTTCTTTGGCAATTTCTTCAGCAATCTTAAAAGAAACTGAAGTTGTAAGCGGGCCATACTCTTCTTCAAGTTCAATTATTCTATCAACAATTTTTTTATCATTCAATTGAGGATAAATTGTTGAAACTAGCCCCAAAGATTTTTCCGCAAGGCTTTTCGCAATTGGGATCTCTACTTTCATCTCCGGATCTAATCCTTTTGCTCTTGCTTCTTCAGCTACCTTAAACTGCTTAGCAACTTCCTTCTCAATATGCTCAAAATATTCTTGTGTATTCATTAGTTAAAGTCAAATATCTTTAATTCTCTGGTTTTCAAATTAAAAACAGGCAATTTGCAAGGGTCTGGCAAGTTTCCTACCTTTTCTTCGAAAGGAGTCTGAGACTGCCAGCAACTTCCCGTAACAATAAGAACACCATTATAATTTTCTATATCCATTCTGTGTAAATCTCCTGTAGTTAATATGTCCGGAACCTCTGAAATGACTAAAGAGTCTTTCTCGGCATTTGGAATATAAGTTACAGCTGAATGCATTGGAGCCAGATGTCTTCTCTTGAGCATATGTTTTGCAACCCTTGCGGGAGTTTTCATAGCTTTTGCCTCTCTTAATTCAGGTATCCCATTAACAAAATGGATCATGCTTGCTCCATGATACATTAAAATCTTGAACTCCTTCTCTTTCTCGAAAAGACTAACGAGTGTAGGATTAGTAACGAGTACTAAATTGTCTATCCCGTAAAGCGCACTCGCATAATCCTTGTCAACAATTGGCTGCGGTTCTGCAACCCTTGAAGCATCGTGCTGTCCAGGACACAAAAACATAGTTATCTTCTTTGGAACTTTTGAAAGATAAGATGCAAGCAAACCATACTGCTCTTTTAAACTTTTAAGAGTCAATACTTCTTCTTGGTTGGGAAAAACTCCAACTCCATCGACATTATCACCCACAATAAACAAATATCTTATCTTCTTCGCAGTTTCATCATCACTCTTCAGCCAATCAATAAATTTCTCAAAGTTCTCTCCTAAGTGCATCTTGCTCCCACAATGAATATCTGAAGTAAAAGCAACACAAATATCTTCATCGAATTTAGTTTTTTGGTTGATAAACGCATCAGGATAAAATACATCATAAATAAAAAGCAAGTCCCTGTTTCCCGAAGCCTTTATTCCAACGACATCATCAACTTGCAATTCCTCTGCTTTTTTAAAGATCTCTTCATTATCGACCTTGACAAGTGCGCTTATCTCCCCAGTCAAATCCTCAAATTTAATAATGAGATTCTTGTTTTTGGTAATCCTCTTCTCAATTACCATCCCTATTATTGACAGACTCTGCCGATTATTAGAGATTTTATTTATAGAAACAAGATTTTGTTGCAATTCCTGGCGATTCATTAAAAGCCTTTGAAGCTGTTGATACCTTGTTCTGAAACTTCCAACAAAATCTGAAACTTCCAACTTCTTTGTAACAGAAGTATCTGCACATAAAACCCTAAAAGAATTTTTGTTTTCCAGCTCTTTCTCCAAAACAGCCTTCTCTTTTCTTATCTCAAGACTTAACCCCAATTTGACAAAAATATTTTCTATGCAGTGCTTGTTCTCCCCAGGAAGTTTGTTTACGATGCTTTGAACATACTCAAAATTCTTGTTTAAAGTCGATTTGGTTATCATCTTCTGTCCAGAAAATCTCTCCAATCCCTCGAGAAAGTCTTTAGCAAGTTTCACATCTCCAAAATTATTAAGTAAATCAAATATATCCTTCTCGAGCAGAAGCCCCTTCTCCCTCACAACTTTTAAAATTTCGAGATTCATATTTCAAGGGACTTCTCTATTATCTCTTTGGCTTTAATTTTAATATTTGGAGTAAGCATTATTTTTATTTCTCTAGTTCGCCCATATCTCCCTTTACTTATTTCTTTAGCGTTTATCACACCAAGCATATCGAACTCGCCAAGAATATCGGAAACCCTTCTCTGGGTAAGAAATTCTACCTTCAAATTATTACATATCTCTTTGTAAGCATTATAAATCTCTCCAGTATACATGCAATCCCCTATTTCTCCATTTTGGAGTTTGTTCTTTTCTCTTTTCTCATCTAGATGCATCATGGCGTAAAGAACTAATTGAAACTGCTTAGGTTCTCCTTCGATTATGTCCAACATCTTATCTCTCTCTATTTTTTCCTTAGCACGATCAATATCATTCTCAGAAATTTTGTGTCTTCCTTCTCTTTCTGTTATCTCCGCAGCAACACGAAGCAGATCAAGCGCCCTTCTTGCATCCCCGTGCTCTCGGGCAGCATAAGCTGCACACTTCGCCACAACTCCTTCATCAAGGACCCCTGGATTAAAAGCTTGATCAGCTCTTTTCTTCAAGATATCCTGCAATTGAAGAGCATCGTAAGGAGAAAAGATTATTTCTTCTTCTCCAAGAGAGCTTCTGACTCTCGGATCTAAATGATCCATAAAAGTTGCATTATTGCTTATTCCGACGATGTTTATCTGGGCATTTTTCAATTCCGAATTTAACCTAATTAAGCTGTAAATAAAACTATCACCTATTTTTTCGATTGCATTATCAATTTCGTCAAGCACAATTAGCACAATTTGTTTCTTTTTATCTACCAAGTCTGTAAATCTTGCATAAACGTCGCTCGTAGGCAGCCCCGTCGAAGGCACACTCGAACCCAATGCGCTGATAATTCTAGCGAGTATTCTGTATTCGGTCTCTGAACTCTTGCTTAGCTTACAGTTTACATAAACAAACTGCAGATTATCGTCGCCTCTCTCTTTGTTTTTGGAAAGCAATTTACTCCCAACATGCTGAATAGAAAGAGTTTTCCCTGTCCCGGTATTCCCATAGAGAAAAAGATTACTTACTTTCTCACCTCTTAGAGCCGGCGCGAGAATAGAAGCGATGTTTTCGATTTGTTCCTCTCGATGAAATATCGTTTCAGGTATATAATTTGACTGTAAAACTGTCTTATTCTTGAAAAGACTATTGCTCGCGATTGCATCAAAAATTTTATCAACTTTATCCATCTTCAACCTCTTTTAAGTTATCAAATCCAAAAAACAAATCTTATTATAAACTTATCTATACTTCAAGCTCTATTTCTAGTGGAACACTTACAAAAAATAACAAAAATAAAAGGAAAAACTCCAAAATAGCAAAGTACAACTCTAGAATTACAAAACACCCTCAGACCACCATTTCCCTTGGAAATGCTAAATAAAAAGAAAATAACTAAGAATATGGCCAGAAAACTCAATCCTAATCTAGAACAGCAAGAACATTAACCCGAACTAATCTAAACAATTTATAATATATAATATATAATATAAATATTTATAATATAAAAATAAAACCCTAAAACTCCTCACCTTCATATATAAACTCTTTCCATATTTCCACTAGAAACCAGGGTGTCAGGGTCTTACCAAGGAAGCTCAAAATTTCTTCTTGTAAAAATAATCTTAGATGGCGCTTAGACGTAATAGAAATTGCGGAATTTTACAAAATTTCCATTTACTTTTCTTCTAATTACCCCAAAAATCATGTGTTTTTTATCAGAGAAAAGTTTAAATACAAACTCTCTCTGAAATAAATATGGCTCTTGATAAGAAACCTTTGAAAGAAATTATAGGAAAACTTGTTGTAACAAAAGAAGGTAAAAGGCTTGGCAATGTCAAGGACATAACTTTTGAAACCCGAACAGGAGAATTGCTCCAAATAGTTCTCAAGGATCCGACAGTCTACACGAAGGGTCTTAATTTAGACACGAATGGCAAAGAGGTGCTTGTTCCGTATAATAGTATAATCGCGGTTGGTGATTTTGTAGTTGTTTCTGAAGAAGACCTTGCATAAATCTTTACACATAAATTTAAAAATAGTCTAAAATAACTCTAATCATGAGGATAATCGGTTTTAATTTCACGAAAGTTTCTGCGGAGAAATCTAAAGAGTTCAAGCTCGGCTCAAAGATTAATACCCATATCAACTTTTTAGATATGGAAAAAGAAGAGGGCGGAATTGTCAAAGAAGAGTCTGAAGCTCTCAGAGTCTCGTTTAATTTTTCAGTTACATACACAGAGTCAGAAAAACAAGAAAAGGAGTCGACCAACGGAGAAGTCTCATTAACTGGGTTTATTATATTGATGGTTACTAAAGAAGAGTCTAAGGTTCTTCTTGACAGCTGGAAAAAGAAAGAACTTCCTGTTGCATTCAAGGTTCCCACCTTCAACTTCATCCTTAAGAAATGTTCAGTTCGTGCTTTACAATTAGAAGAAGAATTGGGCCTTCCGCTACATCTTCCACTGCCACAGTTAAAGGCAGGCAAGAAAGAGCAACAAGAAGAGAAGAAATAATAAGATTATTTTTTGATATTCTTCAATTTCCCAAAATCAAGAACTTCTAACTTCTCTCCTACAATTTTCACGTCAAAATTATTATAATTAACATCCCATGCAAGAACAACCTCTTCCTCTCGAGGATCGCTTCCAGCATAATACTCGATAAAGCTGGGCACAACAATCATATTCTTCCTACGAAACTTCCCAACTAGAAAACATTTATATTTTTCCATCTTAGAACCTTCTCGCAATTTAATTGCCGGATGTCCATGTCCAACAACTAACCACTCAACCTTCTTTTCCCAGATTTTATCAAAATCCTCATCTCCATGCACAAAACAAAATTCTTTCCAAATGCAATAATCTTTAAGTTTTAAGCCGATTTTTTTCATAATAGGTTCAAGAATTGTATCGTGATTCCCTCTAAGCACAATTATTTCATCTCCGAGCGGTTTTAGATAGCGAAGCAACCGAGTTACATCGCCCCACTCCTGTCCAGAGATTCCTCCAAAATCGTGTTTTATATCTCCCAGCAAAACTATCTTATCAACATGCCCAACCTCTCCAAACACTGCATTGAAATCGGAAATCATCTCATCAAACATCTGCCTCGATATAAACACCCCCGATTTATTCAATGCTTCTTCGTATCCTAGATGCAAATCCCCAATAACAAGCACTTTTTCTTTTTCGTGTTCAATTAACAAACACTTGCCAACATACTTTATTTTTGATTTACTCTCCATTCTCACTCCTCGACTTTATTATTTTGTTATGCAATTCGTGCATTCTCTTAAGGAAGCTCGCACGGTCTTCTATCTTTATCAGGTCTGAACGCCCTTGCAGTATTAAATTAAGTCCAAAAGGAGATACAAGGGGCGTTCTAATATTTTTTATCTTGACTTCCCCTGATTCAATCCATTTCAACACCATTTCAGCACTCTCAACATCCATCAAATCCTCGCTAACCTCCCTTCTTGCCTCTCTCAAAATAGGGAAATCTTCGCTTAGCTTCTTAACAGCAGAAAACAACAGTTCAGAGTGAACTTGTTGTTTTCCAACACTTTTCTCCCTTCCTTTATAGTTTCTTAATATCATAAGCGAACGCGCAGCGCAATGTCTAAACCTTCTTCTCAATATCTCTGTTTTCTCAATAGCCTCCTTTAAAATGGCTCGCAAATCCTTGCTCCGAACATAGGCGATAATCTTGTTTTCATCCAAACTCTCTCCAGCAATAAAGAATCCATTATCATTTACTCCAAGTTCAATGTCTCTATGCTTCATTCTAGCAGCCCCAAATGCATAAGCACGGGCCAAAGCATCGTTAACTCTTCTCCCATAGAGCGAGTGAAACAATAGATATTCCTTCTCTTCCTTGAATTTTTCTACAACAATTGTCTTTTCATTAGGAACTTCCGAGAAATCTTGTTGCTGTTTAATGTAATTATAAATTTCCTCTGCAATATACTCTTTGCAATAGAGAAACTCTCTGATAAACTTAATACACTTCTCTCTATCGCCTGTTTGTTCCATCACGAGCTTCCTTAATCTTCCGATACTCCTTGCCAATTCAAAATTTAGAGGAAGCATTTCCGAAAACCAAGAAGGAATTGTTGGATTTCTCGTAACTCCTGCATGTACAAATGCTTTCATGCCCATTGAACGTATGAATTGATATTTCTGTCCACCAAGTACAAAGATGTCTCCTCTCTTCATCTTCTCAAGGAAAGCTTCATCAATCCTTCCAACAACCTGCCCTCTCTTCTCTCCAGCATTAACAACAACTTGCACGCCTTCTTCGCTCGGGATTGTTCCAAGATTTGTAAGGTAAATAACTCGTGCGAGCTTTCCTCTCTTCCCTATTTGTTTTTCTGTTGGATTGTACCAGACTTTTGCATAGACATTTCGATGTTCAAGAGCGTAGTCACCTGCGAGATAACTAATAACTGAAAAGAAATCTTCTTTTGTCAAATTTTCATAGCAATAACTCTTTCTTATTTTTGAAAGCATGTCATCAACATCCCAAACTCTTGATATAGCCATTCCATAAATCTGCTGTGACAAAACATCCAAACAGTTTTTAGGAATGTTTGCCAAGTCTACTTTACCTTCAATCATTTCTTTCATAAGAACTCCGCACTCAACAAGATCATCTCTATCAAGAACAATAAACTGGCCCCGTGGGTTCTCATGGAGCCTATGCCCCGCTCGCCCAATTCTCTGCAAGGCTCTAGAAACAGATTTAGGAGAACGAAGCATTACAACAAGATCAATACTTCCAATATCTATTCCCAATTCAAGAGATGTAGAGCTCACAACTACCTTTAACTCCCCTTTCCTAAGTCTATCCTCTATTGAAAACCTTGTTTCCTTAGACATAGAGGAGTGATGCGCTCCGATTAGCCCTGCATACTTCCCAGGATAATACAAGTCCAAGAAGTGGACTATCCTTTCAGTGGCATTTCTCGTGTTCGTGAATATCAATGTTGTCTTGTTTTTACTTATTAATTCATCAAGAATCTGATAGAGCTTTCTCTGATTTTCTGGGTTCTCTGCTTCTATAATGTCCTCTCCTGGAAAATCTAAGCTTATTTCAATCTTCTTTAGCAATTTAACATTTGCGATTAGGCAATCTCTTTGATTTCCCACAAGGAATCTAGCAATCTCTTCCAAGGGAGCGATAGTAGCTGAAAGACCTACCCGAACCGGCTCAATCAAGCTGGCATCAGAAAGCCTCTCCAGTGTCAAAGATAGGTAAACCCCTCGTTTGTTTGTCATTGCGTGTATTTCATCAACAATCACAAACTCTACTCCTCGCATGTTCTCAACAAACTTAGGTGAAGTCAACACAATCGCAAAAGTCTCTGGAGTCGTAACAAGTATATGCGGCACATTCTTTAACATTTTAGCTCTTTCGTTTACAGTTGTATCTCCAGTACGCAAACTAACACGAATGTCTTGCATTTTCAAGCCCTTTTTCTTTGCAAGTTCCTCAATTTCCTTCAAAGGTGTTATTAAGTTTACATAAATATCATTAGATAACGCCTTAAGCGGAGAACAATAGAGAGCATAAATCTTGTTTTCTAGTTCATTCTTCAAAGATAATCCGACAAGGTAATTGATTATTCCAAGGAAGGCTGTAAGCGTCTTTGTTCCTCCAGTTGGAGCACATACAAGAATATTCTTCCTATCATAAATATTTTTAACACCATAAAGCTGCGTCTTCGAGAACTTTTCAAACTTGGAGAAGAACCATTCCCGAACGAGCGGTTCCAGTATTCCATTTACCTCTGCCTCGCTGTGCGCTTCAATATATTCTATCTTGCCATTGGTTTTGGTCATTAGCTTCTCGAAAATAAGATAATTAGTCCTATTTACTAGATATTTAATCTTATCTCTTCAAGAATAAATAACTTTATATAAGTTATTCGGTTTTATTCCACATGCCAAAACTAAGCCAAGAGAAAAGGGATAAGATATCCGAACAAATTCTCAATTATTTGTTTACAATCTCTCCAGAACCCAAATTCACATCTGAAATAGCAAAGGAAATCGCAAGGGATGAGGAGTTTACAAAGTCAATTTTGCAAGATCTATCTAAGAAGAGTCTAACAGTTGGAGTAAACAAGAACAAAAATGGTGTAGATTACTTGAAGAGACAGAGATGGAGGCTCTCAAACAGAGCATTTGAAGTCTACAAGAAGCACCAACCTGACCAAAACACCACATTCTCTTCTCAATTACAACAATCTTTATAACAGATAACCCTCTGAAACAAAAATGGATCCAATAAAAGAAGCATTCTCACGAATAAAAGAGGATATTCTGTCTCTTCAAGAACAGATTTTAGCACTCAGCAAGCAGATAGACGAGATTAAACGAACACTAGAGAGTAAGACTCCAACACAAATAGAAACTAATCAAGCAATTCAACGGATAAATCCAACACTAAATAAGACTCCAACAGATAATTTGCCGTTTAAAGCCTTAAAAAGCCCTATTTTGGGCAGTTCCACAGGAAATGGTGGGGTTCCAACAAACAGTCAAACAGACAGACAGTCAGACCAACAAACACAGAAATCTATCGATTTTTATTGCTTCAATTCCAATAATAATGAGAAATCTGATCAAATTAGTCAAATCCAGCGAGTCTCAGAAGTCCTAGAGTCACTCGATTCTATAAAAAAGGAAATTCGGTCTAACTTTAAGCAATTAACTAGTCAAGAGATGACTGTTTTTTCAACAATTTATACTTTAGAGGAGCAAGGTTTTGTCGTCGATTATTCGCTGATTTCTCAAAAGTTGGGCCTCTCAGAGAGCTCAATTAGGGATTATACTCATAAAATTATCAAAAAAGGTGTGCCTTTAGTCAAGCTTAAGGAAAATAACAAGAAAGTTACCCTAACAATTTCTCCTGATCTCAAGAAAATTGCCTCCTTGCAGACAATTTTATCCCTTAGAAACTTATAAAAAAGTTTAAATAGTTATTCGCATTAGTAATAGAGTGGAAAGCCCTTCTAAAGATTGGATAATTGGATTTACCGAGGGAGAAGGTAATTTTAACGTTTCTTTAGCTAGAAATTACAAGACCCCCACATGGAAATACCCCTTCGAATTCTACCCAATATTGCAATTTCGGATTTTTCTCAGAGAAGATGATTTTCCAGTACTTGAAAAAATCAAAAATACCCTGGGAATAGGCAAAATATACAAGAAAAATAATCAATATCAACGTAACAAAGGTGTAAATTCTAGGGATCAATGCGTTTTCTACATCACTTCTTCAAAAGAGCTTCTAAAGTTAAAAGACCTCTTTTTACCGTCGACATTCCATTCCAAAAAAGCCAATGATATGAAACTTTTCTTTGAGATTCTTGATCTTAAACTCGATAATCAACATTTAAACAAAGAAGGTTACAACAAAATAATCGGTTTAGCATTGCAGATGAACAGCAAGAACCGCGAAAATTTCAGTTATAAACCTAAAGATAATCCGGTCACCGAATAACTTTTATTGATATTATCAACTCTTTTTTTCACCTCCAATTTCCCCTTGACAGACCGTTTATTAGTTCGCTTAATATCATATCACTCCTTTTTACACTTTCAGCTCAGTTTTAATCAACCCTTTTTCCAGATTTTCTCTGGTTTCTGTCTATTTTTTATTTCCCCTAACTCTCACTTTTGCATATTTGAGTAGCTTTTCTCTAGCTTCTTCAGGGATAAACACCCTCTTTTTCCCATTTTTCTCTATTATTTCCTCTATTAACCCCTCACTCTTCTGTTTTATTGTGTTTACTTGCCCTCTTATGGTCGTTTTATCCTTCCCAAGAAGCATCGCTAGATCCTCATAGCTCAATTTCATTCCATTTTCGCTGTTCAAAAGAGTAAAAATGATGAGCCTCTCATTAGAACTTAGATTTCTAAGAATATCGTAAAAATTGCCTGCTTGAACAGGTGTTTGAACAGCTTCTTGAACACCATCAACAGCTGTTTGTTTGTGCAAAACAGGTAGTTTCTTAAACGCCTGTTTGTTTGCGCGTTGTTCAACGGCCAGGTCAATCGACTCTCTAATCTCACAAATCTCTCCTTTTATCGTCGTCAAATGGTGTTTAAGCTCAGAAACCATTTCAAACAGCTGGTTGTCCTGTCCTTTAAGGTGTTTAAGCCAAATTCCAATCTTGTCAATGTCATCTTTAACTGCAGAAAATCCTTTCTTCGTCTCTTCTTCAAGCCTCTTTGTTTTGTTTCCGAAGATCCATCCAAACATAAACTATTAACACACAATCACTATTTAAATCTTTCTCAAAAAATAGAGGAAACGACGACAAAATCTTCCAGTTCCAACATATACACAACAGACATCAAAATAAGTCCAACAGATAAACTTAAACACCCCAAATCTCAAGTTAAACGGTCGTTTAAACACCCTTAAACACCTTCGTCGTCGACAGATTTTTCTACAAGAAGAAGGTGTATCCTAGGTTCGTTTTAATTATCTCTGCCACCTTTCTAAAAACTATAATTTAACCTCAATTAAAGGAGAGGCGCGAAGCGCCGAACGCGCCCGGCATCAAAAATCATAGTTTCCGACGCAAACAACATTAAAAAATTACTAAAAACACAAAAAAACAAGCACAAAAAAACATAGAAACTTATAAAAACCCTAGAGAGTTATATGTTTTATAAAGTTTTTAGCAAAACTTAATCAAAAGGAGGTAAAAGAAATGGCAAAATTGACTGCATGGCTTGTAACTATTATCGGAGTTTTGTTGGTACTGCCCCTATTGGGTGTAGTAGCATTGAACTCGCTTGCTACCTGGCTAATCCCATTGTCAGTGCTAGTAATCGGTTTAGGCAAGCTTATGAGAAATTATAAGGCAAAGAAGAGAAGATAATTCGACTCTTTAAAATTTTATTTTAATTTTTAATATAATTTAGTAAAAAATCTGGGAAAAAGGGAGAAAGTTAGCAAAAACCTTCAGTTTTTGCTAAGAAGTTTGAGCATAAAGGAGCCCAAAAAGTGGAGTTCGCTTTAATGCCCAAAACAACCTATCTAATAGGATGGTCAGTTAAAGGTTCGTGTTAATCCCAACATAGAAACAAATAAATACCCAAGATATCTGAGGAAAATATGGAAACTTTAGAGAAAAAAGCCAAAAAACAGGATGGCATCGGAACAGCATTGGATCTACTCTTTGTTCCTACTTCAGGTATCAGAGCAATCAGAACACTTAAAAAAAATTTAGGCCATCATCATTACCATTGGACTGATTATATACCCATTTCTGCAGGCGAATTGTCCAGAGCATATCTCTATGGAAGTTTGATTTCCTTTGTGTATAATTCATTTAAGGGCTAAAAATAGCCAAATCCCCTAATTTTACCCAAAGCTTCGCACAAGATACATTAGGCGCCGTTTTGGGAGACCTAAAATACACAAAAACCTCCTCTTTTTAGAGCATTTTTTAGCACCCTAATAGGATAATGACAGAAACCCCCCGCAACACCGAAATTGGATGTTAATAAATCGTTAAAAACAAAGCTTTTTCAAGGTTTTAAGTTCTTAGAATTATACTGTTATCTGTTAAATGCTTTAAACAGAACAGCTCCTGCTAGCAAGAATGCACCTAAGATTAGGGCCTTCAACGCTCCACAGATGTGCTTTTCATAGTTGTTCATAAAACCCTCAACAAAAGACCTCTTTTAAACCTATCGGATTTCTAGCTCAAACCTTTAGGCGTCGCTAGAAACTTTAAGCATAAAGGAGAAGTTCGGGTTAATTATAAAATAGCAAAAATTAAATACCCAACACTCCTAAAAAAACCATGGAAAATTTAGAGAGAAAAATAATTCCTAATAAAGAAAGTAAATTTCATAGAATAGCAAAAAAAGTAAAATATGAATCTGCCCCCTACTTCATTCTTTCCATGCCAGTACTTGTCGGGTTAATTCCTCTTGCATTGACATATATCTTTCCTCCTTCAGAAAACCCAATCCAAGTTGATAGGTCTCTTCCTTCGGTGATGAAGTTTTATGACGCAAACAATAACAATGTGCTCGAACCAAACGAGGCAAAAGACATCGTAAGAGATTATAATCTAGAAAAAAGGTAAGAAAACAACCTAAAACCCTACCTTTTCAAAGCATTCGAGGCATATTACAGATAATAATTATTTCCCAAAAGTCTTCCACATACCAAAACACATGATGAAAACCAAAGGTTTTTATAGTCAGGTAAGGTATGACTTACTATGGTAGAAATAGAAACCGCGACTATAAGCTCAAAGGGACAGATTGTAATCCCTGTTAGCATGAGAAATGATGTAAAAGAAGGAGATAGGTTCTTGATTATAAAAGACAAGTCAAGTTTTCTTCTAAAAAGAGCAGATGATATAGACGAAAAGTTCAAAGAAGATTTAGAGTTTGCAAGAAGAACTGAAGAAGCATGGAAGAGACATGACAAGGGAGAATTTACAAGAATGGATTTTAAAGATTTCATAAAAGAAATGAAAACATGGTGAAAATTGATTTTGATGAACAATTCAAAAGAATAATTTCTAAGATCAAAGATACTTCAATTAAAGAAAGAGTTATAAAATTAATAGCTAAGATAGAAGAAAACCCAGAGATTGGCAAACCAATGAAACACCAGAGAAAGGGAACGAGAGAACTCTATCTCCCGCCATTTAGACTTTCTTACGCCTATAATAAAGCAGAAAATGTTGTTGTTATTTTAGACTTTTATCATAAAGATAGTCAGTAGATACTATTTCCCAAACGTCTTCCAGGTACCAAAGTGCTTGAAGGCCTTAACTCTGGCGTAAGGCCAAATATCATGTTCCAAGCTGCCTCTTTCTGGGAAAGTTTCAATCATTCTTCTACTTAAGAAATAAATTCCGCAATTTGCCCAGATATTTCTCATAATTGGTTTCTGTCGGTATTGTTTTACATCAAATCCCTCAGTCTCCAAAACTCCAAAATTCAATCTTGGATTACAAACACACATAGTTTCTGGCCCGAAATCAAGCAACGCATTAAGGTCTATGTCAGTTAAATCATCAACATGGCAGACAATAAAGTGTCCAGCCTTTGATCTCATAAGTGCTTTTTTTGTTGCTCCAGCAGTTCCAAGCAATTGCGTCTCCGTGGAAAACTCTACACCTTCCAATTGCCCAACCTGTTCTGATATTTCTTCACATTCTTTCTTATGGCAAGCAATTATAATCTTTCTAACAAAAGGTCTTAGCCAATTTATCTGATGTTCAATCGCGCTTTTCCCACCATATTCCAAAAGCGCCTTAGGAAAGAGCGTTTTCTTTCCAAGCATTCCTGCCGCAAGAATTATTGCATCAGGTTTATCCTTCAAGGCATACTCAATTGGCTCGTCTTTGCCAATTCTAAAGAATTTTTTTACTCGTTTAAGCATAATAATCTCCATATTCTTAGATATTTATTACTTTCTGATAAAAATGCACTACCTCTAAGAAGTTAAATCTAGTCTAATATCCCTTAATTCTCTTTCTTCTTCTCAAATAATACCATGCCCCAGCGGCAACTAAGATTACAACCCCAAATCCTACCCAGAACCAAATGCTCTTTATGGCTTTTAAATAAACTCCTCCATAAGCTGAAGAAATATCTGTTGTAACGTCTTCTGCTCCAGTGTCTGTTATAGCCGCGCCAGTTACCTGAGTCGAGGGCATTTGTTCATAAATTGACCAAACTGTAACATTCGCCGTAGTCGAGGATACACTATTGAGCTTTACCTTGATATCATAATAACCGTCGTCATTTACTTCAAACGACTTTGTCTCTCCAACATTGAAGACTGCCTGTTGAGGAGTTGACGATATGTTAATTGTGGCGCTAGAGGAAGTTAACGCGATAATCCCAACATAGTGGGACTCTGTTCCAACTTTAACTCTTATTCTCTCCTTCGCATTTAATAATTTTGCAAAACCCTCTTGAGCCTCTTGGTCCGTGGGATAATACGAATTTGTCCAGAATGACGTACTTGGGGTGCCGCCACCATCACCGCCAGAACTCTCAGTGTAATCCACAGTAACGGTCCATTCCGAGCTTGTATCGGTATGTCCTGCGTAGTCTATGCAACTGATCTTCCAGTCATAGGTTCCATCATCAAGATTGAAAGTTATAGTTTGCGTGGTACTAACAGTTATACTTGTATCAGTCTCTTCAGTCGTGTCGTCTATAATCAATGAGCAGTTTGCAATTGAAATGTCTGTTACATTAAACTTAAAGTCTACATCATTTGAAGATGTCCAATCTCCATTATCTGCGGGCGTTTTAAGAGTTACATCGGGAGTTGTTGCGTCTATTGTCAGAGATTGAGATAAACTGTTTGTATTTCCAGGACTTACTCCCCCATAATCCCATGCATTTACATTCACAGTATAAATTCCCTCTGCGAGAGTCATGTTGAGCGTGCAATAATACAACTCACTTCCAGAGCTTATCGCACTGCAATTTGCAGTATTCGTGCCATCCGAAGCATTATACAATGTATAGTTAACTTGCCCGCTGCTGTTTGTTATGTTAATTTTTATTAGGTTAAGTTCGGTTCCCGTTCCATTAACAGAAACATTGAGTATAAAGTTAGTCAAATTCTTTGCAGTTCCAGGAGCCACAACAGAGATTGTAGGAACAACGCTGTCAGTTATGTTATAACCTGAGAAACCATAAACTGTAAATGTTAAGTTTCCTTCTCCAACTCCCTGCGCCCAGACAACTGTCGAACTATTATATCCTGCAGCGCCCGCATCAGCAATGATTGGTGGTCGTGACGTGAACGGAAGATGATAAAGTGTTATAGACGTGCTCGTGTTTAGCTCTGCAAAATAGGTGGTGTTAAAGTATATTCTCGAGTCGCCGAATAGGTGCGGAGGTGTGAGGCTTACCTGCATTGCATTCTGCAGCTCCTGTAGCTTCTGTGCCTGCTGTGGTGTGGATAGGTTTATCGAAGTAAAGTTGATCAGCGCCACAGTTTCATACGTGCTTGTCCAGCCAGGTGCGCCTGGCGGTATTCCTCCAGGCGTTACGCAAGACAAGTTTGCAAGGTGTTGCAGCACGAAGTTTACTGCAGCGAAATTTGTAACTGTGCTGAAGTTTGTCGTTGAAGAGCCCCACTGCATACAAGGTCCAGTTGGAGGAACTCCAAGATTATGCATTACTATAATTACGGGTTGAGATGTAGAAACATTATCGCCCGAGGAGTTTATTGCAACAAAAGTAATATTGCCTGGAATTGGATTTACTTGTGAAGTATTTGTAAAGAAGCTTGAGACGTTGCATCCTCCTGTCCATGTTCCTCCTGAAGTATAAGTCAAGTTAAGATACCCTGTTCCGTCGCAAGCAGTATTGTTAATAGCAGTGAAGTTTGCAAGGACAGCGTCAATTCCAATAGTTCCATAGCCCCCGCTATCATTTGCTACACTAACGGAAACATTAACCCAAGTTTCATACGGAGAATAAAAATTATCGGGGTTTTCTATCCAGCCGGTATGTGTAAAGCTCGGTATAGCCGAAACAAATAACAAAGTTGCAATTAACAAAGCAAAAGTCACAAAAACAAGAATATGTTTTTTGTTCACCATCTTATTACTATAAATCATATTTTCTCGATTTATAAATATTTATAATCTCAAAATTTAGTATAGGAATCATAGAACCTTGGTTCTATTATGCCTCTATAGCTCAGTGGTAGAGCACTTGTTTCGTAAACAAGGGGTCGGGAGTTCAATCCTCCCTAGAGGCTCTCTGTTTTTATTATCTCAACCAGTTATAACAATATTTATAAAAAGAAATTATTCTAATTCATCTATATATAAACAAGAGGAAAAATGGGAAGCTGCTTAGACTTAAGGAAATATCAGAACTCTGATAAGATATTAGATGCTTACTCAAAGGTCGTTTCTGGAAAAAGCGGTTATAAAGCCATAATTGAGAGAAAAAAAATTCCTCCAAGGTGTATTAAATGCGGCCGAGGCGGAGATGATGGTCAAAAATTCTGTCCGCAATGCGGTGGAAAAATGGCTATTCCGCTAACAAATTGTCCAGGATGCAAAAAAGACATAAACGATGAAGATAAATTCTGCCAAGAGTGCGGGCACAAGCTGAAAGATTAATTTTATATCTGAAGCTTCGTTAGCTCTAAAGAGCTTCGCTCTTGGAGCCCCAAAGATTGAAAATCTTTGAGGAAGCGAAGTTTAAAGACCTCAAGAGAATCCTTCTCTTGATGGCATTCAAGAACTAAAAGTTCTTGATGTTGATTCAGCAATCTTAATAAATCCACTATTCTATCCTTATCAATGAAAGAGATGATAGCTAAGCTACTTGTCAAGCCAACTGAACTAAAAGAAAAAGAGATCTTGCTATTGATAGAAACTCCAAAAGATTCCAGGCTTGGCGACTATTCTTTCCCCTGCTTTACACTAGCAAAAAAATTTAAGGAAAATCCTATTAAGATTGCTGAGAAAATAGCAAAGAAATTGGAAAATGCTCTTGAATTAGAGAAGATAGAAGCAGTTAACGGATATGTTAATTTTTTTATCAATAGAACCGCTCTCGCAAAAGAAACTTTAAAAAAAATTCAAGAAGAAAAGGAAAAATACGGTTCAAGTAATTTCGGAAAGGGCAAAAAGATTCTCCTAGAGATGTCTTCACCAAATATAGCAAAACCTTTTGGTATAGGACATCTGCGTTCAACAATTATAGGAAATTCTATTGCTAAGATATCAGAACTTCTCGGATTTAAAGTTGTAAGAATGAACTATCTTGGCGATTGGGGAACCCAATTTGGCAAGCTTATTCTTGGCTATAAAATGTTTGGAAATTCAGAGAAACTTAAAAAAAATCCAATAAATCATCTTTTAGAACTTTATGTAAAAGTCAATAAAAACCCGGAACTTGAAAAGGAAGCAAGAGAATTGTTTAAGAAATTAGAATATGGGGATGTAGAAGCATATGCCCTCTGGAATCGTTTTAGGGCATTAAGCATTTTGGAATTCCAAAAAGTTTACGACATGCTCAACATAAAATTTGATGTTACATCTGGCGAGTCCCTATACAATAAGAAAATGGAAGAGGTAGTTAAAGAATTGAAAAAGAAGAAGCTTTTGGTGGAGAGTGAAGGCGCCCTGGTGGTCGACCTCAACAAGTATAACCTTGGCGTTGTTATAATAAAAAAAGCAGACGGAACAACAATTTACACAACGAGAGACATTGCTGCGGCGATAGAGAGGCACCAAAAATACAAATTCAATTTAATGTTTTATGAAGTAGGCTCCGAGCAAAAACTTCATTTTGAACAACTGTTCAAAATACTTGAGTTAATGGATAAAGATTGGGCGAAGAATTGTATGCATATCTCTCACGGATTATATCTTGGCAAAGATGGAAAAAGATTTTCAACAAGAAAAGGAAAAACAATTTTCATGGAGGATATCATAAGCGAGGCAAGGCTTATTGCCGAAAAAGAAATTATTAAAAGAGAGCCCAATATAAAAAAGAAAGAAATTGGGGGAAGAGCCAACGCGATTGCTCTAGCAGCAATCATGTATGGTGATTTGAAGAACTATCGTGTAAACGATATTGTTTTTGATATCGAAAGGTTTACTTCATTTGAAGGAGATACTGGCCCGTATCTTCTTTATAGTTATGTTCGAGCAAAAAGTATACTCGAAAAAGCAAAGTTCAATCACAAGAAAAAATACTCCATTCACGATTTAAATGATTTGGAAAAAAATCTTGTTTTCCAGCTTAACAAATTTCCCCAGGCAGTAAGAAATGCATACGATAATTTATCTCCAAACACAATCGCAAACTATGTTTATGAAACTTCTCAAGTTTTCAATGAGTTTTATCATTCTAACCCCGTTATTGGTTCAGAGAATGAGCAGTTCAGGCTAATTTTGGTGGATTCATTCTCTCAAGTTGTGAAAAATGCCCTTTCTTTGCTGGGCATTCCGACAATAGAAAAGATGTAAGCCTACCATAAAAAATATTAAATAGTCTAGTCTTTCTCTCAGATTATGGAGATGTTATCAATATTCTTGCTGGCAAACCTTTTTTTATTAATTCTAATTTTAATATTTCTAGTTTTCTCTGCTAAAGGGAGAATAAAACAACAAAGCTCCAATAAGGTCATAAGAGAGCTACAAAAAATAAAAGAGCAGATAATCTAATCCTTAAACAAATCACCAAGTTTATAAATCAAATTTGCTAATCGTAAAGGTAGACGAGCTAGCGCGCTAGCCCTGCGCTGTATGCAAATGGGCTTTATGGCAGGCTTAAAGGAGCGAGTGAGGCAGAAGCATGCCGGTCTTTTACCGGACGTTGAAGCTTTGTCCTGTTCGATCTTGCTCCTGTTAATCGGGTCAGGCCTTGATCGGAGCAGCCCTACACAGGAAACAAGGTGCTTACAGGGTTGCAAAGTCGAGGAAGGTAAAAGGGATCCGTTATGCGTATTCCAGGCAGACTCCCCGTCTACACTAAACTTCATGAACAAAAGAGGACAGTTTTTTTTAATAGCTGCATTAGTTCTAGCAGGAATTATAATTACCCTCACAACAATAAATATCTCAACAAAAACCCCCGAAACAAAAACCGCTGCAGTTTATAACTTATTAAACGAAGCAGATTATGAATCTAGCAGTCTAATCGATTATGGAATATATAATTCGACGGATATAACAGGTTATATGGAGTCTCTTATCAGAAATTATTCTGAAGCCAATCCAGATACAGATATGGCGTTTATTTATGGCAATCCCGAGGTCGGCCCTCTTACTGGAAAAAGTTACTTTGCTGAGCAAACAGCAAGTTCAACTATAGAACATGCAACAGTTCGATCTTATGAAAAAAAGATTGAGCCTGTGGAGGGTAATACCTCCATAGCAAACAATCAGGTAAGTGTAATTCTGCCAGATAATTCTACAATAAGTTTTAATTTAAATCCTGGTGAAAACTTTTTCATAGTTTTAAGGAAAGAATCAGGAGGAGAAACAATTGTTGCTAAAAAAGAATAAAAAAGCGATAAGCGAGATAGTCGGGTATACTATCCTTATAGTTATAGCAGTGAGCTTAAGCATTTTAGTTTATTCATTTCTCAGATTATATATCCCAAAAGAGAAAGTAACTTGTGAGGAAGATATCAGGCTGATTATTCAAGATTATACTTGTGAAAACGGCATGCTCAGCCTAACCATAACCAATAAAGGATTATTCAAGGCGGGAGCATTTTATTTAAGATTTGAAGACAAGGATAACGACCTAAAGAATCAAACAAATCCTGATGATTTCTTGTTGTACGGTCCAAACAATACGCAAAATCTAAACCCTGGAGAGAGTTACAGCACCAACATTTACAATCTTACAAAGTATGGCTTTGAAGACATTAATCCTGAAGGGAACTATAGCCTAGAACTACAACCTGCGATACTAGTCGAAAAGAAGATAGTTGTCTGTGAAAATGCAATAATAAACTATGAATCTATCAACTGCACCTAGGATTAAGTTGCTTGCAAAATTCAATATAAACATCCTAGAGCTTAGGTTCTAGCACAACAATCTATAAATAATTTCTTTTCAGCATTTTTTTATGAAGTTTGCGCATCTTGGCGATTGCCATCTTGGTAGTTGGAGAGAACCAGAATTAAAAGAGTTGAATTTCAAGAGTTTCCAGTATGCTCTAAACGGGTGTATAAATGAAAAAGTCGATTTTGTTTTAATTGCAGGGGATTTATTTGATTCTTCCTACCCTCCTATAGAGATATTGAAGGAGACTTTTGGAGAATTTAAGAAGCTAAAAGAGGTAAACATCCCAGTTTTTCTAATCGCAGGAAGCCACGATTATTCTGCCGCCGGCAAAACTTTTTTGGATGTTTTGGAAAAAGCAGGTTTTTGCAAAAATGTCTCCAGATTTGAAGAAAGAAACGGCAAAATTATTCTACAGCCGACAATTTACAAGAATTGTGCGATATATGGTTATCCCGGCAAAAAAACCAATCTAGAAATAGAAGAAATAAAAAGAATAAAACTGCAAGATTCTCCAGGTCTATTTCAAATTCTTATGCTTCATACCCAAATAAAAGATGCTATAGGGAATCTGCCGATAGATTCGGTAAACCAAGAAAATCTTCCAAAGGTAGATTATCTCGCGCTAGGCCACTTGCATATAAATTACCAAAAAGGCAGCAGGGTCTATAGCGGCCCGACATTTCCAAATAATATATCTGAACTGGAAGAGCTTGGCGGAGGACATTTCTATATTTATGATAATGGAATGATCAAAAAAAGAGAAATAAAACTGAAAGAGGTGCTACTTTTAAACCTTGAAGTTAAAAATGCTTTAAGTACCACGGAAGAAATTTTGTGTGTTTTGAGAAAAGAGCGTGTCGCTAACAAAATTGTAATAATAAAGGTCTATGGGATTTTAGAATCTGGGAAAAGTTCCGACATAGACTTTGTTAAAATAGGGAATTACCTGAAAAGCGAGAGGGCTTATGTGCTGCTCAAAAGTACATCAAAACTCCAACTTTATGAAAGCGAAATTAAATTAGACATCTTAGACTCCACGCAGTTCGAAACAGAAATAATAAAAAAATTTGAAGAGGCGAATCCCAGCAAATTTAATCCACTGATTAATTCTTTAGTTAAAGCTCTTCAATTAGACAAAATGGAAGATGAAAAGGTCTCTATTTTCGAAGAAAGATTAATTTCAGAAACTAAGAGGATATTGCAAATATGAAATTCAAAAAAATAAAATTAAAGAACATAAGAAGTTATGAAAGCCAAGAAATAGAATTTCCAGCGGGCCCGCTTCTTTTATCTGGGGACATCGGATCGGGGAAAACATCAATATTGCTTGCCATTGAATATGCTCTTTTTGGTTTGCAGCCAGGTCAAAAGGGCTCTGCTTTGCTTAGGAACAAAGCACAGATTGGAGAAGTTGTTTTGGAGTTCGAAATCGATGGAAAAGAGGTTATAATAGAGAGAAAATTAAAAAGAGAATCAAAATCCGTAACTAACGATTACTCTGCTTTGACAATAGACAGAGAAAAAAAAGAGTATTCTACCACAGAACTGAAAATAAGAATATTAAATCTTTTACATTATCCTCCAGAGTTTATTAAAAAAAATAATCTCCTCTACAAGTATACAATTTATACCCCTCAAGAACAAATGAAGCAGATAATACTAGAAGATCCAGAAATTAGACTTAACGTACTTGGTTATGTTTTTGGAATAGACAGATACAAGCGCATAAGAGAGAACCTCACAATAATCTTAAACCATCTTAAAGAAGATTCAAAGGTTCTCCAGATTGAAATCAGAGCCCTTGACGATGAAAAATTTAAACTTAAGACAAGGGAAATTTTAATCTCAGATATAAAAATCAAGGTAGATCAAAAAAATCTCGAGCTCAAAGAGCACCTTGCTAAAAGAAACAAAATAGAAAAAGAGATGATAGAGCTAGAAAAAAAGATAAAGGAACGTGAAAACTTTGAAAAAGAGGCAGAAAAAACAAATATAATGATTGCCTCAAAAAAAGATAATCTTCTTGTTCTAGATAGAGAACTTTCTTCTATATTTGGGAATATTTCAGAACATGGCCATTTTAATGAAGAAAATCTAAGGGAAATTATTAAAAAAATATCGTACCAAAAAGATGAAATTGAAAAATCCAACTCAAAATATATTGATTTGTCAAGCAGGATTAAGTCTTCAGAACAAAAAAAACAAGATGCCTTAAACAAGAAAGATCGTGTTTTCCAAATGGAGATCTGTCCTAGCTGTTTGCAAAATGTTCCGCACGTTCATAAGCATAATATTTTAAATGAAGCTGAAAAAGAGATACACGAAATAACAAAAATCATTCTAGGACTTGAAGATGAAAAAAAAGCAACCAAGATTTTACTTGATAAATCCAGACAAGAACTTCCAAGTCTTGAAGAAGAAAAAACAAGGCTTGAAATTTTAAAATCCAAAATGGAGTTTATAGAAAGATCCAAAATAAGAATGGAAGAGATAAATAAATCAAAGGAAAATTTATCAAGAGACATTTCTCTGCTCTTATCACACCTCGAAACTATGAAAGAAAGCATTCTAGAATTTTCCAAATTCAACAATCTTCTCAAGATGAATCTGAGCGAATTAAATACTGCCCTTACTAATGAAAAGAATACTGAGATTGCGCTCGCAGAGCTAAAGAAGGAGTCCGAACTATCAACAAAAGAGATTTATTTAATAAGAAAGTTGATAGAGGAAAAAGAAAAATCGAAAAAGAAGCTCTCATCATTTTTAGAGTTAAGCGATTGGCTCTCGACTCATTTTTTGGGGGCAGTAAACCTCATAGAAAGGAATGTCATGATCAAACTAAGAGTGGAATTTTCAAGATTATTCAATAAATGGTTCCATATTCTGGCTGGCGAGGCATTTGATGTGCACATTGATGAGAATTTCACCCCAATTATAATTCAAAATGAAAGCGAGATGGATTATTCTTTCTTATCCGGAGGTGAGAGAACTGCAGTGGCTTTGGCCTATAGACTTGCACTAAATCAAACAATAAATTCGGTGTTAAGCGAGATTAAAACAAAAGATATAATAATCTTAGATGAACCAACAGATGGATTTTCTGATTTGCAGTTGGATAAAATGCGGGAGGTTCTTACCGACTTGAACATTCTGCAATTAATTATCGTCAGCCACGAGCAGAAAATAGAGAGTTTCGTCGATAACATAATTCGTTTGAAAAAAGAAGGGACAAGTACATATATAGAAACGAATCCCCAGACTAACCAAAAAACTTAAATACTTTCCAATGTCTCAAGGATATAGAGGTTCTATTGTTCTAAGTAAAGTGGTTGCTGGACTCCTAGAACCCGCTGGAGGTTGTAGAATGAACGAAGAAATTAACAAGTCTATCTTAAAATCGAATACAAGCCTAGTTGGAATTGTCTGCAAGGACGGCGTTGTTTTGGGTGCAGACAGGAGAGTTACCTCTGGAAATTTGATTATCGATAAAGCATTCCCTAAAATAAAGAAAGTTAACGATTATATCCTCGTCGCGTATACTGGAGGTGTTGCAGACGCACAAATAACTGATAAGGTCCTTGCTGCCGAGCTTAGACTAAAAGAGTTGGCCACAAAGGTAAGACCTTCAGTAAAAGAGGCAGCACATCTACTTTCAATGATGACATACAGAAATATCAGAACACCGACAATGTTGATGAATATTGTTGGAACT